>Ga0114922_10005205_pt1 | contig 12021 bp, 17 predicted proteins | sample AartaG_FD_100975 | JGI IMG/M metagenome (GOLD analysis project Ga0114922, IMG submission 100975) | Deep subsurface microbial communities from Aarhus Bay to uncover new lineages of life (NeLLi) - Aarhus_00045 metaG | ecosystem: Environmental > Aquatic > Marine > Oceanic > Sediment | place...
GATAAGGGGCGGGTCTCCATAATCTTCACCTTGTCTCCGGTTCTACAAGCATTATTCTCATCGTGAGCCTTATATTTCTTATTACGCTTGACTAGTTTTTTATAAAATGAGTGATGCCTCGAAGTTCCTACAACTACCACCACAGTTTTATTCATCCTATCGCTTGCTACTTGCCCTGTTTTAACCTTTCTTCTTGTGTAACTCATCTTATGCCCAGTTCTCTTTCCCTTAGAATGGTTTTCATCCTAGCAATCTTCCTCTTCGCTTTGGGAATTTCCCGATGATTCACTAATTGTCGAGTTGCCAAGCGGAAGCGAAGGTTAAAAAGCTCCTCATGAGCCTCTTCCAGCTTCGTTGCTAGCTCTTCATTCTTGAGAGCGCGAATTTCACTAGTTTTCATCAACACTCAGGCTTTCCTTCAGGGTGAAACTGGTAGCAATGGGAAGTTTGTAAGAAGCAAGATGTATTGCTTCTCGAGCCGTGTCTTCCTTAATACCGGCTAACTCGAACATAATCCTGCCTCGCTTAACCACAGCCACCCAATGATCAGGACTGCCTTTACCACTACCCATTCTTGTCTCGGCAGGCTTTTTGGTCACAGCTTTATCAGGGAAAATACGTATCCAAAGTTTACCACCATGCCGCAGATAACGTACAAACACGCGGCGGGTTGCTTCAATTTGTCTCGCTGTTACCCAAGCAGATTCCTCAGCCTTCAGGCCAAAATCGCCAAAAGCAACCCAATTTCCACTGTGGGCTTCGCCCTTTAATCGTCCTCTATGAACTTTGCGATGCTTTACTCGCTTCGGCTGTAACACTTTCTCTCTCCACTTCAGGTAGAATATCACCTTTATAAATCCACACTTTAACTCCAATATTTCCCATAACAGTATGGGCTTCAATGAAACCATAGTCAATGTCAGCACGCAGTTTATGCAACGGCATTTGACCTTGATGAATGGTAGCGGACCTAGCAATTTCGGCTCCATGAAGCCTTCCTCCACAGGTTACCTTAACTCCCTTAGCCCTAGCCTGCATGGTTCGAAAAGCTGCTTGTTTCATGGCTCGACGGAAAGGTATCCTATCTTCAATACGTTGAGCTATGCTCTGAGCTACCAAAACAGCTTCAAGCTCAGGCCTGTCAATCTCTCTAATGGTCAATCTAATTTTCTCCCCGCTAATTTTCTCCAGTTCTGACCTCAGTGCTTCTACGTTCTGCCCTCCCCGTCCAATTAAGATACCAGGGCGAGCTGAATAAAGGGTTACGTTTATCTCATCTCCTGGCCGTTCAATTTCCACCCGAGCAACAGCTCCTCCAGAGCATTTTTGTTCAATAGCCCTGCGCAGCCTTAAGTCACCCAGCAAAAACTGAGCATAGTTCTTCTCAGCGTACCACTTGGCATACCAATCTTGGCTGATGCCCAGCCTGAAGCCACGAGGGTGAACTTTTTGTCCCAAAATTATCCCTCCTCCTCAGCAACGAAAACTGTGATATGGCTAGACCGCTTCAAAATAGGGCTTACACGAGATCTAGACTGAGGGCGAAACCTCTTTAAGGTATGTCCTTGATCAGCAAAGATCTCAGTGATTTTGAGGTCAGCCGGTGACATTTGAAGATTGTTCTCCGCATTGGCTGCTGCTGATTTGATTGCTTTAGCTACTGCTTTGGCTGTCGGAGTAGGCAGAAAGTTAAGAATAGTTAAAGCTTCATCAACTTTTTTGCCTCTAACCATATTTATCACCAAACGAACTTTCTGAGGCGGAATACCGACGTCCTTAGCTACAGCTCTTACCTTCATCGTGTCTTACCTTATTGGTTGCGCAGCCATTTTGGCTTTGGTGACATGTCCCCTAAATGTCCGGGTAGAGGCAAATTCTGCTAACTTATGTCCTACCATGTTCTCAGTGATAAAAATGGGCACGTGCCTTCTGCCATTATGAACGGCAATAGTATGGCCTATCATCTGAGGCAAAATGGTAGAGGCACGAGACCAAGTCTTTATCACTGTTTTCTCCCCCGAATTGTTAAGCGCTTCTATTTTCTTAAACAGTTTAGCGTCATAATAGGGGCCTTTCTTACGCGACCTTGACATTCTAATTCCTCCGCCTAATGATCATTTTATCAGATATTTTACGACGCCGAGTTCTATGGCCTAAAGCAGGCTTCCCCCAAGGTGTTTTTGGAGGCATTCCTAGTGGAGCTCTGCCTTCACCACCTCCATGTGGGTGATCCCGAGGAGTCATTGCAGATCCTCTGACTGAAGGGCGCAAGCCCAACCATCTATTACGGCCAGCTTTACCTATGGTTATGTTTTCATGGTCAACATTGCCTATCTGACCAATGCTAGCCCAGCATTTATTATGAAGTTTGCGCAATTCACTTGAAGGCAGCCTAAGCAAGACGTGCTCCTCCTCTTTACTCATGATTTGGGCCGAAGTTCCAGCGCTATGGACAAGCTGCCCTCCTTTTCCTGGTTCAAGCTCAACATTGTGCAGCAAGGTTCCTGTGGGGATAGAACGCAACGGTAAAGCATTCCCGGGTCTTATCTCAGCGTCCTCAGCTGCCTTTATAATGTCACCTAAGTTGAGACCTAAAGGAGCGAGGATGTAGCGCTTCTCTCCATCAACATAGTGAATTAGAGCAATCCGAGCTGACCTGTTGGGGTCATATTCAATAGACGCTACTTTGCCTGGAATACCAAACTTATCCCTCTTAAAATCGATAACACGAAGCTTGCGCTTAGCGCCACCACCTCTGTGGCGCACGGTTATAACACCTCGGCTATTGCGCCCTGCCTTCTTTTTCAACGGCAAAAGTAAAGATTTCTCAGGGGCTACCTTGGTTAACTCCTCAAAATTGGCACTAGACATATATCTTCTGCCTGGAGAAGTTGGCTTATAGGTCTTCAATCCCACAAATCACCTCGCATTCTTAAACTCTAACATCTAAGCTCTAAATCTTAAACCCTGGGAATTTAGGGTTTCTAGACTTAGGGATGCTTCCTCTGCCAGCGAGTCTTCTTAAGAAGCTTCTTGTGCTGGTGTTTTGACATTTTTTTCTTTCTCCACTTAATAACCGAGCCCATTAAATACCCTCAAGGAAAGTAATTTTATCTCCTGGTTCCAAACTGACCACTGCCTTCTTCCAAGATGGACTTGTTATCAGTCGCTTGCCCATCCTTCTCGTCTTTCCTGAAACGGCCATTACATTTACTTTAGCTACCTTAACTTTAAAGGCTCGTTCCACTGCCTCCTTAATCTGGAACTTGGTAGCTTCACCGGCTACCTCGAAGGCATATTTATCCGCTTCCTTAAGCAGGGTAGCCTTTTCCGTAATTAAAGGACGCCGCAACACTTCATAAAGGTGCATGGCTTTTCCCCCAGGAATTCTCTGAATTAGCGGTACTCTTTTTTTTAGTTATCTTTCGCTCCCAAATTTGCTCTATACTGCGTATTGCAGGCACAGTAGCAATTATCATTTTATAAGACAGTAAATCCAAGACATTAATTAGAGGTGAAGGTAGAACTTTGACGCTGGTTAAATTAGCCGCTGATTTGACCACATTGGGCAGGGATTGGGCAGTAAGGATTAAAGTGGGAGGAGCGACGCCGAGAGATGATAAGGCGTTGATCATAGGTTTTGTTTTTGGTACCTCAAAGTCAATCTCCTGTATTAGTTTTATGTTTCCCTCTTTAACTTTGGCGGAAAGAAGACATTTCAAAGCTAGTCGTCTCATCTTTTTGGGCATGGATTGACGATAGGAGCGTGGCTTGGGGCCAAAAGCTACTCCACCTCCTCTAAGGAGGGGTGATTTTACATCCCCTCTTCGTGCCCTTCCAGTGCCTTTCTGGGGGTAAAGTTTCCTTGTGCTCCCCCTAATCTCGCCCCTTGTCTTAGTGGATGCCGTTCCTTGGCGTCTATTGGCTAGCTGTCTTGCCATCGCCTGATGAACTACTGCCGCATTAAAGGGGAGGCCAAAAACGTCCTCGCTAATCTCTACGTGGTCGACAACTTCGCCTGCCATGCTATAAATTGGTACTTGCACTTCTTACTACCTTCCGAATAATTACTATCCCGCCATTAGCTCCGGGCCCTGCTCCCTTCAATAAGAGCAAGCTGCGGTTTGGGTCAGCTTGGATTACTTCAAGATTCTGCACCGTGGTCTTCCTATTTCCCATGTGCCCTGGCATATGCTTTCCCTTGAGCACCCGACCAGGGGATGTAGTAGCCCCAATTGAGCCGGGAGCACGATGCCGATCACTCTGGCCGTGGGTTTTCGGCCCACCGGCAAAATGGTAGCGTTTCACCACGCCGGCAAAACCCCTGCCTTTGGAAAAGCCAGTTACATTTACCAGGTCGCCTGAGTTTAGAGAGCTAATATCTACTTTCTCACCGCGTTTGATGGAGCTAATATCCTCAGTTCTGAATTCGTGGAGATAGCGGACCTTATCTATGCCTTGAAGATGTCCTTTTTGTGGAGAGTTAAGGCGCTTAGCTTCTCCAAAGCCTAGCTGGATAGCATTATAGCCATCCTTGGCTTGGCTCTTCACTTGGGTTACAACGGAGGGTCCTGCCTCGATGGCAGTAACTGTGATTGCCTCTCCATTCTCTAGGAAGAGCTGGGTCATGCCTATTTTTTTGCCAATAATACCAGTAAACATAGCTTTAACTATAACTTAATATCTATCTCCACACCAGATGCTAAATTGAGTTGACTTAAACTGTCTATAGTTTTGGAGCTTGCTTGTAGAATATCAATTAACCTCTTGTGAGTCCTGATTTCGAATTGCTCTCTCGAATCCTTATCAATATTGGAGGAGCGGATAACGCAAAACTTTTCAATATGTGTGGGTAAGGGCACTGGGCCAACAACCATAGCCCCGGTGCGTTCCACCACTTCTACTATTTGCCTTGCTACTTGGTCAACTAGTCTGTGATCGAACCCTTTGATCTTAACGCGGACCTTTTCGCTGGTCATCTATCTCGCCCCATTCTAGTCACAATTCGCTCCGTCAAATTAGCAGACAATTGCTCATAGCGATAAAACTGCATGGTGTGATTTGCCCTTCCTTGGCTGAGTGACCTTAGATTGCTAGCAAAGCCGAAAGTTTCTGCCAAAGGGATAAAACAACAAATAGAAGAGAAGTCCTCGTGGCTCTGAATACTTTGGACATGAGCCCTTCGTGAATTTAAATCACCAACGATATCTCCCAAGAACTGAGATGGAGTTACTATTTCCATCTCCATAATTGGTTCTAGAAGGGCAGGTTTGGCTTTCCTTAGCCCGCCCTTCACAGCTATAGAAGCTGCCATCTTAAAAGCCAAGTCTGAGGAGTCAACCTCATGAAAACTGCCATCGTATAAAGTCGCTTTAATATCTATTGCAGGATAGCCGGCTAATGCCCCGTTTTGCAAAGCTGTCTTGATTCCTGCTTCCACTGGTGGAACAAACTCCTTGGGTATGGCTCCGCTTCGAATTTTGTCGCAAAATTCGAAGCCGCTGCCTCGTTCACCAGGCTCAAGTTTAAGCCAAACATGCCCATATTGCCCCTTACCCCCGGACTGACGAATGAACCTTCCTTCAGATTCTACTGGAATGGTGATTGTTTCTTTGTAAGCTACTTGGGGCTTACCAACATTCACCTTTACACCGAACTCACGGAACATGCGGTCCAGCAACACTTCAAGATGAAGTTCACCCATTCCCGAAATGAGAGTTTGACCTGTTTCCGGATCGTTGTGAATTTTGAAAGTGGGGTCCTCAACAGCAAGCTTAACCAGGACGTCATCTAGCTTATCTCGGTCAGCTTTACTTTTGGGTTCGACAGCCATAGAGAGTACTGGTTCAGAGAATCGTATAGATTCAAAAAGTGCAGGCCGCGCGGCATCACAGAGCGTGTCTCCTGTCGATGTCTTCTTGAGCCCTAAAGTTGCTACAATGCTACCAGTATCAGCTTGGGCGACTTCCTCACGGTGGTCAGCATGCATAACATATAGCTTCCCTAATCTCTCCTTCTGACCCATGCTAGTATTGAGAACTTGTGCCCCTGCTTTTGCTTTACCTGAATATACGCGCAGATAAGTCAACCTGCCCATAAATGGATCGGAAACCGTTTTGAATGCTAGAGCTGAAAAAGGTTCGTCATCACTTGCCTGACAAATGATTTCCCCTTCTTCTTTAACTTTGCTCGCAGGGATAGGTGGAACATCTAAGGGTGAGGGAAGGTAATCCACAATAGCATCGAGCAGTGGTTGAATGCCTTTCCCCCTTAAAGCACTACCGCAAAGGATAGGCACCACATGGCTTGAAATTGTCAGCCTTCTTATAGCTGCCTTGAGTTGAGGAACAGGAATATCTTGTCCATTAAGGTACATCAGCATAATCTGGTCATCATTTTCAGCTAACTTCTCAACCAGTGCTTGATAATGGCTAGCCACAGCAGTCTTATCGCCTTCCGCTATAGCCTCTTCCACCGGTGGTGCCATATCTGGGTTATTGGAGAAAACAATAGCCTTATTCTCTATGAGGTCGATAATGCCGTGGAAAGAACTCTCACCTCCTAAGGGAAGTTGTATAAGCAATGCATTAGCTCGCAACCTTTCCTTAATCATGGCCACTGTGTGGTAAAAATCAGCACCGATCCTATCCATCTTGTTAATAAAGCAAATCCTAGCCACATGGTATTTATCTGCTTGGTGCCATACAGCCTCCGATTGAGCTTCTACTCCAGCCACACCGTCGAAAATCACCACCCCTCCATCTAATACACGGAGGCTACGCTCCACCTCGGCAGTGAAATCCACATGCCCAGGGGTGTCAATGATGTTGATACAATATTCACGCCAGTTACAAGTGGTGGCTGCTGAAGTAATAGTGATACCTCGTTCTCTTTCCTGCTCCATCCAATCCATTACTGCTGTCCCTTCATCCACACTTCCAATTTTATAAGTACGTCCTGCGTAGTAAAGAATTCTCTCCGTAGATGTGGTCTTACCGGCATCTATATGAGCGATGATTCCTATGTTTCGTATCTTCTCCAAAGGGAAAGTCCGTGACATAAGCTTATTTTTCTCCCCGAGTGCTGTTTTCAATTTTTCACCAACGATAATGAACAAAGGCTTTATTAGCCTCAGCCATCTTATGGAGATCGCTACGCCTCTTCATTGTTGCTCCGCGATCCTGAATGGCATCGACTAATTCAGCAGCCAATTTTTCTTCCATGGATTTGCCGCTACGCGCTCGTGCTGAAGTAACAAGCCATTTCATGGCAAGAGAGCGACCCTGGTCTCTCTCTACCTCCACAGGAACTTGATAGGTAGCCCCTCCAACACGCCGTGGCTTAACTCTCAGAAGAGGTGTGGCACTTCTGATTGCCTGCTCCAAAACTTCCGCAGGATTGCTATCTATTTGCTGGCCAGCAAGCTCTAGAGCATTATAGACAATGTGTTCAGCCGTAGCTTTTTGCCCCCTGAGCATGAGCTTGTTAATAAATTTAGCCGTGGTGACGCTGCCATACTTAGCATCAGGAGGCGCTACTCTTTTTACTACTCTCTTAGCTCTCCTTGGCATTTGCTAACTCGCTAATTTCGTTGGTTTCTTGGCCCCATACTGGCTGCGACCTTGTTTCCGGTCAGCTACTCCTTCAGTATCTAAGGTACCACGAATAATGTGGTAGCGAATTCCAGGGACATCCTTGACCCTGCCACCACGAATTAAGACTACCGAATGTTCCTGCAAATTATGTCCTTCGCCAGGAATATAAGCATTCACTTCCATGCCATTTGTTAACCTTACACGGGCAACTTTACGCAATGCCGAGTTCGGCTTCTTGGGAGTAGCAGTCTTAACTTGAATGCAAACACCTCTCTTTTGAGGTGCTCCCTTGGTCCATTTAGTTTTGGCTTTCATGGCATTATAAAGGAGATGCAATGCCGGGGCCTTAGTTTGTTTTCTAGGCTTCTGCCGCCCCTTACGAACAAGTTGATTAATTGTTGGCACTTCTATACTCCTTCTACTATTTTAGGCAATTTAAAAAGCCGCCTGGTTATATGCCGATCTACTCATTATGAGAATTTCGCTCGGCTTCAGCCAGCCGGCTTTCCTAACTCTCTAAACTTTTTACTTCCTAGTAGACGCCAAAACAAAAAGGTAGCATAAAGAAATAAAAATGTCAATTAGCTATGGGCTCACTGTTGATGTTCTATGATTTTGTCACCATCTAACTGTTCTGAGAAAATGTCACCCTAAGAGCTTGTCTCTAACGACTAGCAAGCTCAACTATGGTAACGCCGTAGTCCCCTTCACCATAGCCGCCAAGGCGGTAAGATTTAACTAAAGGGTGTTTGGCTAATGCTTCGTGCACTGCCTGACGCAATATTCCTATCCCCTTACCATGGACAATATTCACAGAGGGCAAGCCAGCCATAAAAGCATCGTCAAGGTATTGACCAAGTCTGAATAAGGCTTCATCAACCGTGAGATGGCGTAACCTCAATTCTCTATCCACTGCTTTCATGATGACTTAATAAACTCCAAGCGCAGAGTCTCTTTAGTAGTCTCAGTAAGCTTAACTCTGTCATCAATGCGCCAGCCCACTACCCAGATGATTTGTTGAGGAGAGCAAACTATGGGAATATGCTTCCGCCATGAGAGAGGTATTTTGGCATCAACCATAAAGTCCTGAAGCTTTTTAGGCATGTTCATACCGAGAGGCTGGAACCTATCCCCTGGCTGGCGTTGGCGGACAAGTAATTCGGTTCCTGTTTTGTGCAAATCGAATTCGGCAACAAAATCCCTGCCCTTTTGTTGAGGTTGTTTCACTGTGCTCGCAATGACAAGAAGGGTTCGTTCTTGCCTAATTCTGGATATCACCCGCCAGCCGGGCAAAACAGTGTTCCCCGGGATATTGAGGGGAAACTTACCCTGCAACGGAGGAAGTGAGGCCCACTCAACACTACCCCTTATCTGATGGGGGATAATTAAAGGAGGAGACCATCGCCCCCCCCAACCCTTATTTGGCAAGGGGCGTGAGGCCACAATGACAATTTCATTATACTCACCCCAGCAAATAAGGCCACGGGGCAAGGAAGCCTTTTTACCCACGGGCTTTTCTAGCAAACCCCTTACTGCCTCAATGTGGCTTGCCTCAATATCCTGAGTGTCTCCTACCAGTTTATCTATGGTTAACCTTACTATCTGTCTTTGCAAAGCTATAGGCAGGACGCAAATCTTCCTCTTATTGAGATGGATAGCGTTTTCTTCTTGCTTGGCCACTTCACTCCATAACTGAAGAGCCTGCTGTTCAATGAAACAACTATCATCCCGGGCGATTTTAGCTAAACGAAGCAGCGCCTGGTCTATCGAGGGGTTATATCCCTTAAGCAGAGGCAGAAGCTCGAGGCGGAGGCGATTTCGGGAAAAAGCTAATGAGAGGTTGGAGGAATCACTTCGTGGCTCAAGCTGCTGTTCTTGGCAGTAATTCAATGTTTCCTCTCTGGTGGTATCAAGAAGAGGCCTTATTACGGATAGATTGCTTCGCTTCGCTTGCAATGACATTCCCTCTTTGCCATATACCATAGGTGAGCAAGGCTCAAGGCCACGTAGCCCGGAAGTTCCTGTTCCCCGCAGTATGTGCATCAAGATGGTTTCTACTTGGTCATCCGTAGTGTGGCCTATGGCTACTCGATTGGCTCCTATGTCATTTGCTACCCGGGCCAGAAAATTATAACGTAGTTCTCTGGCTGCCTCCTCGATAGAGCAATTCCTTTGAGCCCTGTAGCTGGCTACATCTTGTCTATCAATAGTGATGGCTATGCCCAGCCTGTCAGCTAAATTAGCCACATAGTTGGCGTCTGCTTCAGATTCAGCGCCTCGAAGCTGATGATTTAAATGGGCTACATGAAGGTTTATGCCCAACTTCCTCTGGCATCTTGCCAGGACGTGAAGCAAGCATACTGAGTCAGCACCACCTGATACCCCAACAAGCACCGTCTCCTCAGGTGGAATCAGGCTGTGCTGCTGAATAAAATCCAGGATTCTTGACTCAAGCCCAATGTTTTTCATAGAGACTGCTTTGTCGCTCCGCCCCGGATTCTTTATCGCTCCACTTCTCAGCATGACAGGGAATGTAGGGCTCAGAGCTTCGGCTCACCCCCGCAATGACATCAGTCAGGGATGTTGTTAAATGCCGCCAGCCGAGTTCCATAATCCCCAAATTCAAGAATGCTTACCCCGCCTGGGTCTAACCTTAACTTGGTAATATATTCCAATGGGAAAGCTAAAGCTTTAAAGATGATGGTTAAGGTAACGAAGTAATGGCTGACCACCACTACTGTTTCGTCCTTATGCTCCGCCAGCAAGCGTTCAACAATTTTCCAGGACCTTTGTTGCACATCAACAAAACTTTCTCCCTTGGGCAATTTCTCCTGACCCGTACCTTGCCACCATTGCATCAAAAACTGGCTGAAGGTGCTATTCAGGTTGGAAACACCTAAGCCTTCCATTTCGCCAACTTCTATCTCCCTGAGCCCGGCATCAACCTCAACAGGCAAGTGGTGGTGGTTAGCTATGGCTCCGGCAGTAGCCGTAGCTCGCTTCAAGGGACTCGAGACTATGACAGCGACATTCTCGTTCTTCAGGAACGAAGCCAACCTCTGGGCTTGCCTTAGCCCCGTATCGTTTAATTCAATATCACTACTGCCTCCCTGGACACGCCTTTCCTTGTTCCACTGAGTCTCACCATGTCTAACTAAAATAAGCTTCAATAATTCATCTCCTTAGGTTACTTTATTGCTCCTTCGCTGAGTTCATCCTGGCCTGCAATGACAGGGTAGTCGCGAGCTAACACCACTCGCTCATTGTAGGGAGGATGGTCATAAAACAGAAACTTTGCCCACCTGCAGGGTTCAGCTTCAGATAAATTCTGGTCAGTTAGCTTGGCCATCAGACTTATAAAGGCTTGCGGATTATTGCTCAGCTCCAGCGCGGACTTATCCGCCGCCAGTTCAATACGACGATTATACCAATTGCGCAATGGTTGGGCTAGCAAGGTGAGCACGGCTAAAACTAAGATTAGCCAGGGGAGAGCAGCCAAATCACTTATTCCCTGAAACGAAAATAACACTACGCCCGTTTTAAGAGCGAGATGGGCTAAATAAAATGCCAGCAAAAAAGTGATTGCCTGAACAGCCATGAGCCTGGTGATATCATGATGGAGGTGATGGCCTAGCTCATGAGCTAAGGTTAGCTCTATCTCGTCGGGCGAATATTCTCGCAGCAAAGTATCACTGAAGATAATGCACCTGGATTTGCCCCAACCACATAGCATGGCGTTAGCGGTGGTGGACTTGCTGCTTAGATTCATAGTGAGGATATTTCTAACGTTAACTCCAGCCCGCTTGGTTAGATTTAGCAATCTCTCCTTGAGCTCTCCTTCCTCCAGAGGCTTCAACTTGAAAAATAAAGGCAGCAGGAGTGTGGGAGTTATCCAGGTGAGGAATAGGCTGAGCAACATCATAATCAAAGCTGATACTAACCACCATAGTGTTGGAAGGTATTCCATAAGCCCATAGATAGCTATGATTAGGCACAAGCCGAGCAATAAAAGTAGCGCCAATGCTTTAGCCTTGTCTCTCAGCCAGTCAATTAGTGCCTGGGCTGACAGAGCGTAGCGATGCAGCAATGTAAAACCATGATAGTAATCTAACGGCGCCATTATCACTCCATAACCCGTTGCCATAATCAATAAGTATAAAGCTGCTCTCCATGGTAAGGGGAAGGGCAAGAGACCGGCTAGTTCAGCCGATGCACCAGTGAAAAGGAAGACTAATAGCAAAATGAGGCTTATTCCGAGCTCGAGAAAAGACCCACGCTGCGATAATCTACTATATTCTCTGGCTTTTCGTTGACGTGCTGGGTCCAGGGTGATATGTGTTAAGGTCGTCATGCAGTAGCCAAATCTAGGGCGCAGATGCTATGTAGCCTTCTCCCTGGTGACTACAACTTTCTCTATTTTCATTCC
>Ga0114922_10005206_pt1 | contig 12020 bp, 10 predicted proteins | sample AartaG_FD_100975 | JGI IMG/M metagenome (GOLD analysis project Ga0114922, IMG submission 100975) | Deep subsurface microbial communities from Aarhus Bay to uncover new lineages of life (NeLLi) - Aarhus_00045 metaG | ecosystem: Environmental > Aquatic > Marine > Oceanic > Sediment | place...
CTAGATGATTTGGATAATCCGTCACGGTGAAATAAAGTAGGATAATAAAAACAATAGTTCCCAATAATGCGGAAAATCCAAGGATTATTAAAAAATAGTTGTGAAGGTAGTTCCTTTTTCCCGTCATAATTTCACCGTCTAACCAGGATTATGCTGCCTTCTTTTTTTTTCAATATCTGTATCTGAAATTGCCAAGCCTAAAGATAGCCACCAATACGGCATTGCAAAGGAATCAATGCTTAATCCTTCAAAAATGATTCCAAGTAAAACAAAAATTCCAGCATAACCCATTATCCTTAAGTCAATTTTCTTTGACCGAATTTTCCTAAGGAAATAGTAAGCAAGGAATGATAGCCAACCAAAAAACAAGGAGAAACCTATCATCCCTGTTTCTGCCAGCAATCTGACCCATAAACTCTTGATATTTAATAATATACTTGAACGGTTCATCAATCTACTTACTTCAACCAGCTGCCACCCCTCAGGCGGTATTGCTTTTGGGAAGAAAAACCCCGCATTTCCTAATCCAACACCTAAAATTGGATAATTTCCGAAAATATTCCATCCTGTCCACCAATAGATAACCCGATCGCCAAATTTCAGTTCATTAAAATAAGTGATAAAAGGGTTATCATTCTCAAATGAGAATTCAAATAATGCCGCCATCCGAGGATCAACTTTGCTAAAGATGATAGCAGTCAACCCAATTCCAATAATATAGAATATAATTAATACAATAGAAATCAGTTTTCTGGAAAATTTTCTGTTATTTGCTATCCTTTTAATTATGCAATCAACAATCCTACCGTGAATTACGATGCCAACTAGAACGAGCATCAATAAAAAAGCCGCAACACCCACTCGCGACAAAGTGAGCAGTAGAGATATGACACCTAAAGCCAGAAGGATATTTTCAAAAGTCAGAAAAAATAACCGAAAAGAGTGGTTTGATTTCTTATGCAGAGTAAAAGAAAGCCAGAAAGGAAGATAAAACATATTCAACTGATGCGCCAGCCAGGAAGGTTCAAGAGCAAACCCTGTTACCCTCTGCCGGTAAAGAACTCGTGAAGAAATTAATCCCTGCAGCTCAAACATCCATTGCGGATATTTATTAATCGTATACCAGGATACCGCCTGCACACCACACCAAAGAAAAATTATTAATCCACTCCAGTTGATAATTCGCATGGTTTTTTCTCGAATTTTCATATCAATCGGAAATGAACTAGCGCAAACAAAAAAGAGAAATCCGGTTATCAAAGTTGAAAAAGCCGAAAAAATTGGGGGGTATTGGCTCACACCTTTAAATGCAGGAATCTCATAGAAGAATGAAATTACAGAACCCAGAAGCGCTGCCATCATGAATAAGAAAAGGGGCAAGATACTAGGATGGATAGGTTTATTTTTATTAAAAGAGGGTATCAACCAGAATATCACAACCGCTATCAAGAATAGAATGGACGGGCTGGCAACCGAATCAGAACCCAGCAATGAGGCGACCAGCGGCATACTGGTAATTGGTAAAACGGCTATCATCGCATACCAGCAATATTCAGCCGCCGTGCTGATAAGCCTATTCTTCAAATTTTGAACCTCGATAATAAAATATTCCCTGAGTTAATATACTCAGGATTAAACCCGCTACGATACCAGCCGCAGTTAATAGGTTCTTCTGATGTCGAACAGGAGAATCAGGATATCGTGGTTGCTGAACCATTTGAACCACTAAGGACGCAAATAAACCCCTAGTTTGGGTTTTTTCTTCATGGATCAACTGGCTTAATTGCGCAATCTCATTCACTATATCCTGCGAACCATAAAAACCGCATAGATCTGCTGTCCCGAATTGACTAGTTGATCGTTCTAAGCAATCTTCTAAGCCCCACAACACTTCAGTTACTGAATCAACAATCTGAGCATGAATCAATCCCTCTTGAATTACAGAGTTTGATGTATCAGCCCAAATGAAGGCAACTTTCTCCGCCAATGCCGGATCTGAAGATCGGTATCTTAAAGTCCAACGGAACTCCTCTCGATCAAGAGTGCTATCTTTTTCGAATTGAATTCTTGAATAATCACTTTGTTGTGATCCAACCTCATCAATGACACTTTCAATAACTTCGTCCGAGGTGATCACATAACCAATACCACGCATTGCCTGATCTTCTTGAACATCAGATAGCGCCCCTGTCCTTGTGTAATCAATCGTTACAGAGAAAGATGCCGATGACTCATACACTGGGGGGATGAAGCGCGTTAGAAGCAGTGCACAGAAACCACCTATCACCATGCTTAAAGCTATTACCCACCACCGTTTTGTGATCGATAGCAATATATCCAATGGTTTAAATGTTTTATCCATATCGTTTTATTCCGCAAATTTAAAATTAATGATAACAAGATTTTTCCCGCAATCAGCTAAAGTATCAAAAAGAATAGAATCCGAGATTGGAATGCCATCTAAGTTAAAAGCCTGTATGGAAAGTGCCTTTTCCGAAGCAAATACATGATCAGCAATCTGTATTTCAAATCCACCAGGTCCATAAATATCTGCTTCTGGGACTCCGGTTACTCCAACGATCTCCACTGCTTCTCCTTCAATTTTCCCTGTGACCATAATGACCTTGTTCAACAATGGTTTTCCATCCCGATCAAACACTTGCCCCACAATTCCCAGCCAATTACACCCTTCTGAAGGGTGAGCAAAATTCTCTATGTAAACAGGCGTGATGGATTGCAGAATAAAGGGAAAAGGAGTTGCGGTAAATTGTGGTGTACTCGTTTCAGTAAGTAATTCAGTTGGAATACTAGTATCCGTGACTAATAATGTAGCTATCGGTATCGTGACCCTGGTTTCCGTTGGTTCAAGCGGCTCTGTTATCTCAGACAATGGTGACGAGTCCTCAATTGGAGTTGAAGATGCCGGTATAGATGTGGATAAATTTTCCGGTATTAAATAACAACCAGATAATAAGAAAACTGACAACAAAATTAGTATATTCTTTTTCATCATTTCCTCAAAATTTTTTATGTAATAACTATTTTATTAATCTTCAAATTCATCTCTGTATAAATGCATCTCCTCTATTATTTTATAAACTTTAAATGGTAAATAATATCTATATGGTTTTTTCGAAGATATTAAATATCGGATCTGATTTGAGGAAATTTCCAATAAAGGGGCATCAATAAATTCTACTTTATTTGAAATTCCGGGTAATGCATCCTTCAAATCACGGAAATCTATTTTTTCACCAGGCCGGCGCATGACACCAATTTTGTCACACGCCACAATAAATTCCTTGGGTTTGTGCCATTTTGGCAGATCATGAAGTGAATCTCCACCCATGAGATAAACTAACTCATTGTTGGGAAATTCATTTCTTAGCAGAATCATCATATCAAGCACATAATGCGGTCCAGGACGGCTGATATCTACATACGAAATATTAAAGCCGGGATCATTTTCAATCGCCGCAATAACCATTCTTGTCCTGACATCTATCGAGGCGATCTTTTTTCCCTGTTTATGGGGAGGATCTGGAGTTAATACCCAAAGGATCTGGTCAAGGTTTAATTGGTCCGATGCCTCCATGGCTAAAATCAAGTGCCCTACATGCGGAGGGTCAAAAGTACCCCCAAATATCCCAATTCTCTTTTTACTCATTAAGTATTGTCCAATTCGTATACCCACTCAAATTCATGATCGCAAATGTACACTGATTCACCTTCACGGATACCAGAATTACGCAGTGCGTCACCAATACCCATCGATTCAAGGATTCGGTGAAATCGTCTGACAGATTCAAAATATTCCCAATATGTCATTTCTGCTGCTCTTTCAATTGCGCCGCCTTTAATCACCCATCCCTCATTCGTCTTAATTACTTCGAATGCTTTTTCTTTAGATTCTGGGTGGTAAACAGGTAAAGAAATCTCTTTTTGAATATCCGGCAATTCATCAAGTAATTTTTTTGCCTGCCAAAGCAATTTTTTTGTGTTTTCATGTGATACGGTTGAAACTATCGATACTTCAATTCCCTTCTCTTTAAAAACCTTTTTTATATCTTCTAATTTTTCTCGCACTTCAGGGAGATCTATCTTATTGATTGCCACAACCTGCGATTTCTTACCTAGGTCCGGGTCAAATAAGGACAGTTCTGTATTGATCTGTGCAAAATCCGCCATCTGATCTTGGGATAGTCCATCAAGTAAATGTATAAGTACTTTTGTGCGTTGAATATGCTTTAAAAAAGTATCCCCCAACCCTATGCCAGTATGAGCCCCTTCAATTAATCCCGGAATGTCTGCCAAGATAATTGTTATTTCCTCATCTAAAACAGCTACCCCCAAATTCGGAACAAGGGTTGTAAACGGATAATCAGCGATCTTAGGTTTTGCGTTGGTCACTGAAGCCAATAAACTTGATTTACCAGCATTGGGCATCCCTATTATGCCAATATCAGCAATTAACTTCAGTTCAAGATGTAATTTTTTTTCATACCCTGGAGCGCCTTTTTCTGCCAGACGCGGTGCCTGGCTGTGCGGGTTCGTAAATTTAGTATTTCCACGACCGCCGCGACCGCCCGGGCAAATGATCACTTCTTTATTCTCTTCAATCAGATCTGCTATTTGCCCACCGGTTTCTGCTTCTTTAACAACTGTCCCAGGTGGAACATCAATGATAAGGTTCTCGGCTGAACGCCCAGTTTGGTTCTTCACACCACCGCGTTTTCCATCTTCTGCTTTGAAAATTGTTTGATGCCGAAACTTCCCCAACGTATTCAGGTGGACGTTCACCTTAAAAACAATATCTCCTCCCTTTCCCCCATCTCCGCCATCTGGCCCTCCGCGATTGACATATTTTTCCCGTCGAAAATGGACAATGCCATCACCACCTTTTCCGGATTGCACTTTAATGACTACTTCATCAACAAACATAAACTAATTATAAAGCAGGTCATTGTATAAGGAAAAAGGTCTTCGTTTTAGCGAAGACCTTTATTTGTTACTTTTTACCGAATTTCTTCTCTAGCAATTCTCTAAGCGTCGGCTGTCCAATTTCCTGCAACTCATATCTGACACGCTGCATTGGTTTATTTACTTTGATAATTCGCGTAAGATCAATTGGTGTTGCCGAAATAACCATTTCTACATCAGCATTATTGATGGTTTTTTCAAGATCTGAAATCATCGCATCCCCATATCCCATCGCGGGAAGAATAGGACCTGTTTGAGGATATTTCTCATAGGTTTTTGCTATCGTTCCTACCGCATAAGGACGCGGGTCAACAATCGCTGATGCTCCAAATCGCCGTGCCGCCACCCACCCAGCACCATATTTCATCCCCCCATGAGTCAAAGTTGGGCCATCCTCAATAACAAGTATCCGTTTGCCTTGTATCTCCTCTGGTTTATCGACGAAAAGTGGTGATGCTGCTTCTATTACAACTGCATCTGAATTCAGGCTTCTAAGGGATTCTCTTACCTTGATTACATTATCAGGGTCTGCAGTATCGACTTTATTGATTACAAAAATATCAGCTAAAATAACATTAGTTTCACCGGGATGGTACAAAGTTTCATGTCCGGGGCGATGTGGATCAGCAACTACAATAGCAAGGTCTGGGATATAAAATGGTAAATCATTATTACCACCATCCCACAAAACAATATCAACCTCTTTTTCGGCTTGAGCCAGAATCTCCGCGTAATCCACCCCTGCGTAAACGATAACGCCATTATCAAGATGCGGTTCATATTCCTCCCGCTCCTCAATGGTGCAGTTATGTTTATCCAGATCATCATAAGATGCAAACCGCTGAACACGCTGTTTCACTAGATCACCATAAGGCATTGGATGACGAATCGCGGTAACCTTATACCCCAAATCAATAAGCACTTTAGATACACGACGTGTGGTTTGACTTTTTCCCGAACCTGTCCGCACAGCGCAAACCGAAACAACGGGTTTATTTGATTTTATCTGAGTGGTATGGATACCCATTAAGCGGAAATCTGCCCCAGCAGCTAAAACTAGAGAAGCTTTATGCATGACATACTCATGTGGAACATCACTGTATGCAAAAACAACTTGATCGATATTATTTTTTTTGATTAAATCAACCAACTCTGTTTCCGCATATATGGGAATTCCTTTGGGATACAACGAACCAGAGAGCTCTTTAGGATATTCCCGACCTTCTATATTCGGTATCTGGGTTGCGGTAAACGCAACAACTTCATAATCCTGGTTGTTCCGGAAAAAAACGTTGAAATTATGGAAATCTCTTCCAGCTGCCCCCATTATTATTGTTCGAATTCTTGCCATTCAAATCTCCTTTTCAAATTGATTTACATTACTTCGGGCACTTTTATCCCTAACAGGTTAAGACTATTAATTATGACTTGTTTTGTTCCAGCCACAAGGCGCAATCTAAAGCCCTTAGTTTTATCATCTGCGCTGAGGACCGGGCATTTACTATAGAAATTACTGAACGCCCGGGCAACTTCAAATGAATAATTCGCAATTAAAAGCGGTCGTAGATCTTTGGCTGCTCTTTGGACTTCCTGAGAAAATCGCCCGAGCAAATCAATCAACTCTACTTCATCTTTTGATAGTTTATATCTAATATTCTTACTTTCAGGAAGGGAAAATTGTACCCTCCGGAGTATGCTATTTGCCCTTACTGCTGCATATTGAATATAAGGTGCCGTTTGCCCATTTACATCCATAGCAACTTCCCAGTCAAACGTAATCACCTTTGTATTATCTCTGGATAGAAGAGAATATTTGATCGCCCCAATCGCCACTTTTTTAGCAATGTCCTTCTTTATTTTTTCATCTAACTCAGCATTCTTATCCTCGACGATCTTGAAAGCTCTTTTCTCTGCTTCAAAAATTAAATCTTCCAATAATACAACTGTCCCTTCCCTGGATGCGATCGTCACGTTACCCGGAAGATTCACGATTTCATATGCTAAATGGTAGCAGTCCTTTGCCCATTCATTTCCCATCAAGTCAAGTATCTTAAAGATCTGTTTCATATATAGTGATTGGCGAACGTCTATCACATAAATTGATCTGTCCAGATCAAATTCAGCGAATTTCATAATTGCTAATGGAAGATCTTTTGTTGGATACAGGGATGTACCATCAGATCGTAATATGACTATCACGCGGTATTTTTCTTCAGTACCAAAAATTTTATCAAGGTCAACGATGACCGCACCTTCTGGACGTTCATCCTGGGCAATGCCATCATTGATTAATTGCTCAACAATTTCCTTCCCCGGTTCTTCAAGCTCACTTTCGAAATATACCTTATCAAATCCAATTCCCAGCAATTCATATACTTCATTAAAAGCTTCTAATGACCACTGTCTAGTTTTTTTCCATAATGCAACTATTTTCTGGTCTTTTTCGTCCCAAAGCTTAAAAATTTCGCGTACCTGGGCTTCATACTCTGGATTATCATCAATCTTTTTTGCTGCCTCAGCATATAATCCCCCCATCCATCGAGTTTTTCCCTCAAGTGGTGGTACTTCTCCACTGTGAAAATTCAAATAATTCCATAGCCATTTAATTACGTGTAAACCAATGTCCCCAATATAATTTGCACGAACAACATCATTACCAGAGAATTCTAATATCTCACCAATAGCTGAGCCTAAAACCATATTTCGAAGATGTCCAACATGGAAAGCTTTGTGTGTATTTGGCTGGGAATACTCAACCATGATCTTCTTCTCTGTAGGTTGCCCGCTCCCAAATCTATCTCCTTCATCTAATATTTCGTCAATCACTCGCTTTGCAAATACGGCAGAATCATAGTAAAGATTTATATATCCATTAACTGCTTCTACTTTTTCAAATGCGGATGGCAGTCTGAGTGTTGATGCAATTAGATCAGCAATATCAGTTGCGCGCTGTCGGACATTTATTCCCTTCTGCTGTCTTGCTTCGAAGGAAGCGGTTGAAAAGAATGAAGTAGAAATTCCCCAATGCCCACTAAAAGGTATCCAGGACCATTTAAGCGGTTGTCTAGATATATCCTGATTATTAAGGATGTTTTCTATTTGGGTTTGGATTTCATTTTGTTCTTTTTCAAACATATTTTTCTACCTATATAAATAAAAAACGGGAAGATGATTAATCTCCCGTTATTTTAACGCAATCAAAGGATTTTAATTATTTACCTAATGATGCTAATTGTTTCATTAAGCGACTTTTTCTCCTCGCCGCGTTATTCTTGTGAATAATGCCTTTTGCTGCTGTGCGATCGAGATTAGCAATTGCTTTATTTACTTCCTCAACAGCTACATTCTTATCACCGGCAAGAATCGCATTGCGGGCATTGCGGACTTGCGTACGAGCACTTCCTCGGAAAACACGATTATGTATGCGGCGTTTTTTATTTTGTCGATTTCTTTTAATTGCAGACTTTAGGTTAGCCAAAACTTCCTCCAGAATTAATTTTACTCAAGACCTTATATTTTACTAAACAGTCAATAAAATGTCCAGAACAAAAACTTGAGCGGAAATGCTCGGGGTCATTTGAAATTTCCTGGTTTATTTATCCTCAAGAGCAACAAGACCGGGAAGTTGAACTCCCTCTAGCATTTCAAGAGAAGCACCCCCGCCAGTTGAAATATGACTGATCTTATCAGCTAAACCTGATTTTTTAATCGCTGATGCTGAATCACCGCCCCCAATGATGCTGATCGCCCCACTATTTGCAACGGAATTTGCTATTTCAAATGTCCCCTTTGCAAAATTCGGCATTTCAAAAACCCCCATCGGGCCATTCCATACAACTGTACCAGCTTGCGATATAACCTTATTATATTTTTTTATCGTCTCGGGTCCGATATCAAGGATTCTCCATCCTTCAGGTATAGGACCTACAGGCACAACTTTAAATTTCGCTCCATCATCAAAATCATCCGCGATAACAACGTCAACAGGAAGTCTGAGTTTTGCCCCACCAGATTTCACTAAATCACGCGCTGTTTCTAACGCATCATCTTCAACTAATGAATCAGCAACAGGATACCCCTGTGCTTTGAAGAATGTGTTTGCCATTCCGCCGCCAATCAATATCGTATCTGCTTTTTCTAATAGGTTTTTAATTACATTAATCTTATCGCTTACTTTGGCGCCGCCGAGAATTGCGATAAAAGGTTTTTTTGGCATTTCAATTATTTGGTCCAGATATTCAATTTCCTTTTCAAGTAAAAATCCGGCAACAGCTGGAATATACACGGATACTCCTACGTTTGATGCGTGAGCCCGGTGAGCGGTTCCGAAAGCATCGTTTACAAACACATCAGCATATGATGCGAGTTCTTTCGCCATTTCAGGATCATTCTTCTTTTCGCCATTATGAAATCGTGTGTTTTCTAGAACTAATATTTCCTTTGGTCCTAATTTTTTTACAGCATCCTCAGCGACGATTCCGATGCAATCCGCGGCAAAATAAACTTTCTCATTAACTAATGTTCCCAAACATTCCGCAACTGGTTTAAGGCTGAAAGCAGGTTCTGGACCATTTTTTGGTCTACCCAGATGCGAGCACAAAATTAGTGATGCTCCCTCATCAAGCAGATAATTAATAGTTGGCAGCGCAGCTCGGATGCGTGTATCATCAGTTATCTCCCCATCTTTTATGGGCACATTAAAATCAACCCGCACTAAGACGCGCTTACCTTTTACATCAATATCTTTAACAGTTTTTTTGTTGAACATTCAAACCTCTTCATCAAACAATAAAAGACGTAATCTGGGTTTAATTATATTCAGGTTACGTCTTTGAATTCACCTACGATATAGCTAAAGAGTTTCCGCAATCATCGCGGCCAAGTCTGCTGTTCGGCAGGAATAACCCCACTCGTTATCATACCAGGTTACAACTTTAACGAGATTTCCACCCACCACCATATTCGATTCAAGATCAACTATTGAGGAGCGTGGGTCACCCTTGAAATCCATTGAGACTAATGGTTGGTCGAATTCACCCGTGCTGACTCCTAAAATACCTTTTAGAGAAGTCTCAGATGCCTTGACGAAAGCATCATTCAGTTCTTCTATTGTGATAGATTTCTCAATATCTACAACCATATCAACAATAGAAACCGTTGGGGTCGGAACACGTAAAGCATAACCATCAAATTTACCCTTCAATTCTGGAATTACCAAAGCAACCGCTTTTGCCGCACCGGTTGTTGTAGGAATAATATTCATAGCTGCAGCACGTGATCTTCTTAGTTTTTTATGTCCTGAATCCAAGATCATCTGATCGTTCGTATAAGAGTGAATGGTTGTCATTACACCGCTCTTAATGGTAAATAGATCATTGACGACTTTCGCTGCGGGTGCCAAACAGTTAGTTGTGCAAGATGCATTCGAAAGAATATGGTGTTTTGCGGGATCGTATTTATCATCATTCACACCTAATACTATTGTTAGGTCTTCATTCTTGGCTGGAGCACTGATGATAACTTTCTTTGCTCCGCCTTTATTAATGTGAACATTCACACCTGGTTTCCCGTTTGGGTCACCAATAGCATCCCTAAAAATACCAGTTGATTCAATTACAATCTCAACTCCAAGATCCTTCCAGGGAAGAGCGCCCGGATTCCTCTCAGCGAAAACTTTTACTTGTTTTCCATCAATAACAAGTTCATTACCCTTGACTTCAACAGTTCCATCATAGATACCATAATTTGAATCGTACTTGAATAGATGTGCATTCGTTTTAACATCAAAAAGATCGTTAACTGCAGCAACTTCTAATTCCTCCCCATGCCGTTCTTTTAATGCCTTAAATACTTGGCGTCCAATTCTGCCAAATCCATTAATACCAACTTTGATTGTCATAACCTACCTCCAAATTTTTTTTGAAATTTTACCACGTGAAAATAGCTTAAAAATTCCGCCTAGTCGAGTTCGTAAGAATTATTGTTTAAGAGTGGACCAGTTCGCTCATGATAGAGGTCCGTAATAACCTCAGCCAACCTTTGCGGATCATGGCGCCAGGCATTTTCAGCATCTGCTATTGATGCGAAATATACAGAATGCTGTTCCTCTAATTGTGGGTCAGGAAGAACAGCTTCTACACCTTTTGGCATTTTTATACGGGAATCAAGATTACAGAGAATGATATCAAAGTGAAGATCTTCGATATGTTTCTCAATCGCTTGAACATGATCACTCCAAGTATATCCAAGAGTCTCCCCTTCCTGGTTTGCCACATTACACACAAAGAATTTTAGCGCTTTACTGGATCTTATTGCATCAGCCAATCCTGGGACCAGCAAATTCGGGATCACACTGGTATATAGACTTCCAGGTCCAATAATAATTAAATCTGCGTTCAATATCGCCTGCACAGATGGGGGGAAAGGAAGGGGATTGCTGGGTTCAAGCCAGATATGTTCGATTTTTCCATCAATTTTAGGAATCGTGCTTTCTCCAACCACCTTTATTTCCCTACCCTCATCTGGTAAATTAATCTCCGCAACTAATTTGACATCATGCAACGTCGCTGGAAGCACACGCCCTTTAATTGCTAAAACGCGTCCGGATTCAGCTACTGCTTCTTCAAAACTCCCTGTAATATCCGCAAGAGCGCTGATGAATAGATTTCCAAGCGAATGGCCATTAACTCCTGCTCTTTCACCAAATCTATACTGAAAAACATGCGCCAACATCTCTTCGTCATCAGCCAAGGCGGTTAGACAATGTCGAATATCGCCAGGTGGAAGGATGCCCAAATTCTTGCGCAGTTCACCCGAGGATCCGCCATCATCAGCAACTGTAACTATCGCAGTTAAATTATGTGAATATTTCTTTAACCCTCTTAGCAGCAAAGATAATCCCGTCCCTCCTCCAAGCACAACGATCCTTGGACCTTTTTGGCGCCGTCGGTAAGTGGAAAGAGTATCCAATAAAGGTTGACCGGGTTTTATAAAGGGTTTTAATACAGATTTATTTAACTCGAATAATCCCATAAATAAAA
>Ga0114922_10005207_pt1 | contig 12020 bp, 11 predicted proteins | sample AartaG_FD_100975 | JGI IMG/M metagenome (GOLD analysis project Ga0114922, IMG submission 100975) | Deep subsurface microbial communities from Aarhus Bay to uncover new lineages of life (NeLLi) - Aarhus_00045 metaG | ecosystem: Environmental > Aquatic > Marine > Oceanic > Sediment | place...
CGCCTGCCATGCTTGTGGATGATGAGGTTCATGGTCATCTGACGCCGGAAAAAATATCGGAGATACTAAAATCATACGACTGATAATCTGGAGGATTAGCCGTGCCTGAGAAAAAAATCCTATCGAAAAACTGTGGGAAGATAGACCCTGGAGATGTCTCCAGCTATGAAGCGGAGGGAGGCTTCAAGGCCCTGGAAAAGGCCCGGGGGATGTCGCCCGAAGAGGTGATCTCGGAGGTAAAGGCTTCGGGGCTTCGGGGCCGGGGAGGGGCAGGATTTCCCTGTGGGGCCAAATGGGAACTGGCCAAGAAGTCCCAGGGGGAAGAGAAGTTCCTCATCTGTAACGCCGATGAAGGTGAGGTGGGGACATTCAAGGACCGATATATCCTCCAGCATGATCCATTCTCGCTCATCGAAGGGATGGCCATTGCCGGTTATGCGATCGGTACCAGGAAGGCTTATATCTATCTTCGGGAGGAATACCATTATCTCCTTGATGAGTTAAAAAAGGCCATTTTGCAAGTGAAAGAGAAAGATCTTCTGGGAGAGCTTGATATTCAGATTCAGGAGGGGGCCGGATCTTACATATGCGGTGAGGAATCGGCGCTGATGAACTCCATTGAGGGGAAGCGTGGCGAGGCCCGTTACCGCCCGCCCTTTCCGCCCACAAGCGGCCTCTTTGACCGGCCCACCATCATCAACAACGTGGAAACGCTGATCAATGTTCCCCATATCATGCTGAATGGTTATCGTTGGTACAATGATCTGGGGACGGAACAGAGTAAAGGCACCAAGCTGTTCTGTGTGAGCGGGGACGTGGAAAGACCCGGTGTGTATGAAATGGAATTGGGATGCGATCTCAAGGAACTGGTGGTGGATCTGGCCGGTGCCAAGGAGATCAAGATGGTTCAGGTGGGCGGCTCGACCGGCAAGGTCATTCCCTACCGGAGGATCAACACCCCCCTTTCCTATGAGACGGTTCTGGGTTCCGGGGCCGTGACGGTATTTAATGAGAGCCGAGATGTCATTGATTTTGTCTATCGCACCATGGAATTTTTAAACGAAGAATCCTGCGGCAAATGCACGCCCTGCCGGGAGGGCACCGAGGTTATGGTGGAGGTGTTGGGCAGGTTGGTCAAGGGAGAAGGCGTTGAGGATGACATCCGGACGTTGGAGGCGTTATCTGACGTGATGATGCTCTCCTCTATGTGCGGTCTCGGACAGACCGCGTCTATTCCCGTCATGGACACACTGAAGTATTTCAGGAATGACTATGAAAACCGGATAAGCCAGTCGGTCTTTTTGCGAAGTCTGAAAACAGTAAACGCATGAACACGTTTTTCGCACAGAAAAGGCCTGGCACAAAAGGAGGTTTTGAAGAGTGGACGCGCAAACGAGCCAATATTTATGTCCCTATTGCAGCACTACGTTTGACACCTTTTTGGAGCTAAAGGACCATGCTTTGGCAGAACACGCTGGGGAGCCGGCGCCTTTGCCCCAGGGGATGATCCGGCTGACCATCAACGGTGAAGCATACCAGATCCAGGTGAAACCGGAATGGACCCTCAACTATCTCATCCATGACAAGCTGGGGCTCACTTCACCCAAGATGTTCTGCGACCGTGGGGCCTGTGGGTCCTGCACCGTGATCATGAACGGGAGACCGATCCTTTCTTGCATGACCTTGGCCATCGAGTGCGATGGGAACACCATCGAGACCGCCGAAGGGATTGCCAATGCCGGGCACCCGCTCGTGGAGACCTATGTGAAGCATCACTGCATGCAGTGCGGCTACTGCACCCCGGGTTTCATCACCACGGCCAAGGCACTACTGGACAAAAACCCTCATCCGAAGGAGGAAGAGATCCGGGAGGCCCTCGGCGGCAACCTGTGCCGATGCGGCACATACCCGCAGCATCCAAAGGCGATCCTGGAGGCCGCCGACATACTGTCGCGCAACAAAAGGGGGGAGTAAGATGTCTGGTTCTGAAAAGGAAAACGCCTTGGAGCTATTAGACAATCTACGGTTCGACAAATACCCGCTGCCCGAGGGACGGCAGAATAATATAGGGAAACGTGATGTTCGCCGCCTGGACGGCATCGAAAAGGCGGAGGGCCTTGCCAACTATACCATGGATGTGCAGGTCCCCGGAATGCTTTATATGCGATTCCTCACATCCCCATATCCCCATGCTGAGATCAAAGGGATGGACACGACCAGGGCCGAGGCCCTCACCGGGGTAAAGACGGTGCTCAGATATGATGATCCGGAGGTGCAGGTGGAGGAGGATCTTGGCGGCCATGGGGTATCCCCCCGGTTTCCGGTCCCAAGGGCGGCCCATTTCCAAGGGGAAGAGGTGGGGGTCGCCGTGGCGGCCGATACAGAGGATATCGCAGAAGAGGCCTTGGGCCTGATTCGGGTGGAATGGGAACAGCGGCCCTTTGTGCTGGATCCCCTAGAGGCCTTGAAACCCGGAGCTCCCCTGGCCAACCCTGACGATTACCCGGATGGAAACCTGGAGGCCGTATACGAATCAGGTCGAGGGGATGTGGAACAGGGTTTCAAAGAGGCGGACGTGGTCTTTGAGTTCACATCGAGAAGGCTCCAGCATACCTATGTGAGCCCCGAGCGTCCCTGTGGGGTATGGCGCTGGAATGGCCAATATCCGGAGATCTGGGTCAAACAACAACGTCCCCATATTGTCAAGCGGGCTGTTTCCTCCTGGTTTGGCGGCATTCCCATGAACAGGATCCAGCTTCATATCCTCTATCAGGGGGCGAGTTTCGGGGGATGGTCCCAGTTTGGCTGGAACCTGGCTGGCCATTACTGTGCCGCCATTCTGGCCAGGAGGACCCTGAAGCCTGTCAAATGGACCTTCACCAGAAGAGAAGACTTCTATGGTGGATCCATGGACGAGGGGGTCCATCATTACAAGGTAGGCGCCAAAAAGGACGGAACCATTCTGGCCGTCAAAGGGGAGACCGTGTATGCCAATCCCATGTGGGGTGGTCAGGGACCAACGCTCCATCTGGAGGAATGTACCACCATTCCCCATATCTATGGTAGGAGGTCGCTGGCCCTGGTCAATAAGGGACCCAATACCGCGGTCCGTTGTGAGCAGCTTCCCAATTGCCACACTCTGACCCTGGTGTTTGATCATGTGGCCGCGAAACTTGGACTCGATTCCATAGAAGTTGCCCTGAAGAATGACGGGGTACACGGGCACGACATGGAATGGGCCCGAAAAGAAAAGGCGGAAATGGGATTTCCCGAAACCGACAGCCTTCGTGAATGCATCAGGAAGGGAAAGGCCGCCATCGAATGGGATAAAAAATGGCACCCTCCTGGAACAAAGAAGCTTCCAAACGGGAGGTTACACGGTATCGGGTTTACCTGGAACCACGAATGGGAAGATTCAGCCGGTTCCGGTGAGATAGCCATGCGTCTTGAACGAAACGATGGAACCCTCAGCATCCTGGGCATGCGTTGCGATAATGGCGTAAACGCCGAGACCGCCTACTGTCAGATCGCGGCCGATGAAATTGGGATGAAAATGGAAGATGTCTTCTATCGGCCCCAGGTGGACCCCGGTTTTTTTACCATGACGCCGGACTCCTCTACCAATATGAGCGTCAACGGTTTTGCTGTAAGACATGCCGCAAGGATGCTCAAGGAAAAAATTCTCCGTGCGGTGACAAGCCCTCGCGCCGTTACCCAGCGGGGCAGCTATCCGCCTTTCTTTCCGGACATGGGGCCTGATGATCTGGATATCAAGGATAGTGTCATCTATATGAAAAAGGTCCCTTCCAAAAAATTGACCTTTGCTGAACTGGTGGGTCCTTCCGGGGATGAAGGGCCCCTGGCGTTTTATGAACTTTACGGCACAGAAAGAACACCCTTCAGCGAGCCGCTTTTTTCCCATAGCTACCATGTTCAAGTGGGGGCCTATCGGGGCGGGGTTCGCCCGCGGTTTATCAGACAGGCCCATTTTATGGAGATTGAAGTGTGCCCGGAAACCGGCGAGATCTTTGTTACGAAGGTTGCAAACGTGAACGATGTGGGAAAGGCCATCAACCCCATGGCCTGTGAAGGACAGATGTATGGGGGCACATACATGGGGGTTGGGCGCGCCATGTGGGAAGAGGTGGTTCATGACCCTGTAACCGGTGTCATGCTGAACGGCAACCTGGTGGATTACAAAATCGCCACCATCGAAGACTGCGGTCCTATTGACACCATTCTGATGGAGTCGAGGCTTGGATTTGGTCCCTACGGATTGACCGGAATCGGAGAGGACGTCGCGACCATGATTCCTGCCCTGATGGGACCTGCTATTTACAATGCCATCGGGGTGTGGATCGATGATTATCCCATTACGCCGGAAAGGGTGCTCAAGGCGTTGGGCAAAATATAGGGGGAAGGAAACAATGAAAACGTTTACACATTTCAACGCATCGACCATAGAAGAGGCTGTTTCGCTCCTTAGAAGGTATGACGGAAAGGCGAATCTCATAGCTGGCGGGACGGATCTCCTGGGCAAGATGAAGGACCGGATCCTTCCCCGCTACCCAGAGGCCCTCATCAACCTGAAGACCATTCCCGGCCTGGATGCCATCCAAGAAGAGGCGGACGTCCTGAAAATAGGCCCCCTGGCCATCCTGGAAGATATTGCGCACCATGGCGCGGTAAAGACCCAGTATGCCGCCCTGTCCGAAGCCGCCCGAAGGACGGCTTCCCCCCACCTAAGGGAAATGGGTACCATCGGAGGAAATATCTGCCAAGACATTAGATGCTGGTACTACCGAAATCCGGAGAACAGGTTCCCCTGCCTCCGGAAGGGGGGCGGCCGGTGTTACGCCCTGAAAGGAGACACCCGATACCACTCCATCTTCGGCGGCATCGTGGAGGAAGGCTGTATTGCAGTCCATCCCAGTGATACAGCCCCGGCCCTGATCGCTCTGAATGCCAGGATCGAGACGTCCAAACGGACCATTCGTGCAGAGGATTTCTTCCAGGTGGAGGTGTCCAAAACAACGGTCCTGGATGGGGATGAAATCGTGACCGAGATTCGAGTGCCTAAACCAGTAAACGGCGCAAAGAGCGCCTTTTTAAAATTTGCCCTGCGCAAGTCGATCGATTTTCCCATTGTTAACTGCGCCGCCATGGTTTCCAGTTCTGGGGAACGGGTAGATGCAGCCAGGATCTGCCTGAACGCAGTGTATGTAAAACCCTACCGTGCCCTGAGAGCGGAAGAAGACCTTGTTGGCAAAGAGATCAACGAGACAACTGCCGAGGCCGCTGGCAGTGCCGCTGTGGCCGCTGCCAAACCGCTGCCCGACAACGGGTACATGGTGCACGTGGCCAAAACATTGGTCAAAAGAGCCATCCTTGCATGTGAGTAACGCATAAATCTGGGCGGAGAAAAATGCCGCTTTCGACTGCGGCGACAAAAAAGAGAATAACCATGGAAAAAGAAGTAATCGAAGGATTTAAAGAGAAAGCGAATTTAGTCATCCACAATCCCGAATTATTCAAAAAGCAAGCAGCAGAAAGGGCCTATTTTTACGAAGAGAACTTTGCAGGTTGTGCACAGTCCGTGCTCTCGACCTTTTTCGAGTTATTTGATATAAAGGACCCTCTTTTCATGTCAGCCACTGCTGCCCTCCCGGGTTTTTTGCATACAGCCCAAGGTTCTTGTGCCGCCTTAATTGGAGGCGGTTTGGTGTTAGGAATGCTCTTTGGTGGACGTCATGATCTCACAACGGGCTACGAAGGCCTGATGCGGATTGCTCCTCCCGCTCAAAGGTTGGTTGAGCTGTGGTTAGAGGATCGCAGGAGTCCTCTTAATGGAAGTACTCGATGCGGTGATATCAGTGGTGTTGACTTTAGAGACATGAAAGCCAATAAAGCCTTTCATGATACGGGAGAATATCTCAAATGTGCCAGGGTTGCATCCTATGCGGCGGAAATGACGGCCCAGGTGATTTTGGAGTTCATGAAGGAGACATAGGATTTAAAATCCAGGCTTGAAGGGATCCCCTGGCCTGGACGTTTTGATTACTTTCACCTGTGGCGTGTTTGAGGAGAGGCTTTGCCGGTTTCAGTTGAACCAATAGAGAATTGGAGGTTGTTGAATATGTTACCTCGAATGACGTGGGGGAATTGGCTCTTTTGGGGAATCATGGCATTTGCAGGCATTGTCCTTTTGTGGGTGGGTTTTTTGGAACTGTTAGTGCCTCTATGGTTGGGAGTAATCGTTGCTGTGATCGTCTTCATTGTCCTTCTTGTATACGGCCCCCGAGAAGAAGAGGAGGATAAATAGTAATGGCTGGCGTGAGGCTTGAAAACGTGACCAAAGCCTATGGAAGGAAGATCGCCGTAAAGGAGATCAACCTGGAATGCAAAGAGGGGGAGTTTTTGTCCATTGTGGGTCCGGCAGGGGCCGGAAAATCTACGATACTGAAGATGGTTGCAGGCATAGAGAAACCCACATCAGGAGCGATCTATTTTAATGAGCGCGCGGTTAATGATCTTCGCCCACAGTTGAGGAATGTGGCCATGGCCTTTGAGACCTACAACCTCTATTCCCACTTCACGGTCTATGAGAATATCGCTTTTCCCCTGACAACGCCCAAGGCCAAGGCATCCCTGGGCCCCAATGAGGAGATGCAGCGGGTGGAGGAAATCTCCGATTTCTTGGGGATCAAGCGGTTGCTGGGAAGGAAGCCAAATCAACTGAGCGGTGGTGAAAAGCAGAGGGTGTCCCTTGCAAGGGCCATGGTAAGGAAGGCCCAGGTCTATTTGCTGGACGAACCCATTGCCCATCTGGATGCCCGTCTGAAATTCTCAACCCAGAAGTCTCTCAAACGGATGTCCCGCAGTATGGGAACCGCCATTATCTATGTGACCCATGACTATCGGGAAGCCCTTGGCCTATCCGATCGGGTCGTGGTCTTGAATCAAGGGGGCATCGAACAGATTGGCACACCCAAGGAGATCTTTGAAACCCCTACAACCGACTTTGTCGCAAGGTTCATTGGGGACCCGCCAACCAATCTCATTGATGGGGAAGTCATTGAAAGAGACGGAAAGACCCATTTTCATACAGAGGATTTTGAAATTGAGGTTCGAGAGGGATTGGTTGAGTCCCTAAACAGGGTGGTTGCCCGTCGTGGAGGCCAGAGGACTGCGCGAATGGGCATCCGGTCGTTTCATGTGAATGTTTATAGGGAGCGGAAGTCGGAAAACGGATTTCATCTGCCCGTTTACGCCATTGCACGAACGCCTGAAGGGATATTGATGACGTTCGAATTGGACAGTGTCTTCTTGATGGTGAGTATGGAAGGGAAGGCCCATTTTGACACGTCGGAAAAGGTCTGGCTGGACTTTGACCAGGATCATCTGCTTTTCTTTGAAAAAACCATAGAGATATCCAAATAGAAGAGGAAGGCAAAGTGAGCAAGCTTGAGATTAAGGGGGCCGGCAAAGTCTACGGCGGAGAGGTGGTGGCTGTTCGTGACCTGAATTTTACATGCGAAGATGGGGAGTTCCTGGCCATTTTGGGACCCTCCGGGAGTGGCAAGAGCACGACGCTTCGAATGATCGCCGGCCTGGAGGACATCACCGAAGGGGAAATTCTATTTGATGGTGTGCGCGTCAACGACATGTCCCCCAGCCAAAGGAACATCGCTTTGGCCTTTGAATCCTACGCCCTGTATCCCCACATGAGCGTCTTTGAGAACATTGCCTATCCGCTTAGAGCGCAGGGCCTGGGCAAGAAAGAGATCAAAGAGAGGGTGATGGCTATTGCAGGGGAATTGAGGGTGGCCGATGCCTTGGAAAAGAGGCCTTCAGGTTTGAGCGGCGGCGGCCAGCAGCGGGTTTCCCTGGCCCGCGCCCTCATTCGGGAGCCCAATGTGACCCTTCTGGATGAACCCATATCCCATATGGATCAAAGGTTACGTGCCGTCATGAGGGCGCAGGTTCGTCGAATCCATGACGAGTTGAAGCTTACTACCATCTATGTGACCCATGACCAGGCGGAAGCCGTTTCTCTTTGTGACAGGCTGGTGGTGATGAACCACGCAGCCCTTCAACAGATCGGCACCGTAGACGAGATCTGGAACCACCCGGCCAACAAATTTGTAGCCACATTCGTGGGCGAGCCTCAAATGAACTTTCTCGGGGCGAAGGTTGAAGACCCAAACCATGTTTCCATTCCCGCAGCGGAAGGAAGAAAGACTTTTCAAATTGAAGGAGAAGTGGATAAGAAGTATGTGAGCGGTGACATTACCCTGGGGATTCGACCCCTGGAAATCGATCTGTCCATGGATCAAGGGGAGCCATACATGGCGGCCAAGGTCGATTTGGTGGAGTTCCAGGGGGAGAATGCCATCCTGACCGTTAGGCTTGATAACCAGGATCAAACCGAACTGAGTGTAGCCGTTCTGGGACACAAGCTGGGCCAAATAGGAGATACCGTGAGCCTGTCTTTTAAAAGGGAGAATATCCATCTTTTTGATGGAGAGACCCCTATTCTGCGTTGAAGTACGTGATGAAAATCTAATAGAATATCATGATGTGCAAAGGAGGTGAGAAAAAGAGGCTGAAAGTCCGGTTCTTAAACCAAAACAAGAAAAAGGAGGGTACACAGTGAAAACGAAAAAAAGTTTGGTTCAAATGTTTATGGGGATTGCCCTAGGGGGCGTCTTGATTTTGACCACGGCAGGAATTGGTTTTGCAGCAGAGAAATTTGGATTGAAGGATATCCCAAAGATCAACAACAAGACCCCGATCCATGTTTCCGTTTTCGGGGGACTACCGGTAGCAGAGAAACTGATGCCCATTCACATCAAAGCCTTTTCAGAAAAGACCGGCGTTCCGGTCACTTACGAGGCCCTGATCATGACAAGCATCTATCCAAAGCTGAATGTGGAGTTGATAGGGGGCACCGGTGCCTACGATGCGATCGTTGTAGAAGCTTCGACCACCAATGAGTGGGCCATGTACCTGTGGCCGCTAAACGAACTGGCCAAAAAATATGAGCCGGGCGGTGTTGCGGCCCTGGATGAATATCTGGAGGGATTCGATAAGACCATGCTTCGCACCTGTTCCGATAGAAAGGGTGGCCTCTATGGGATTCCCTACTGGAACTATCAGCAGTTTACGGCATATCGACAGGATGTGTTTGAAGATCCCACGGAAAAGGCCAATTTTAAAAAGAAATACGGTTACGAACTGGCGGCCCCCAAGACAAGAAAGCAACTCTACGATCAGGGAGAATTCTTTACCCGAAAAAAGGGGGAAATGCTCAAGGGGCAACCCCTCAAGGAGAATATCTACGGCCTGGGACTCATGACGGGACGCTTTGAGATCAACGATGAGTTCAGTTCATTGATATGGGGCGCAGGGGGTCATTGGGCCACCGTCGTACGGGGTAAGGACGGCAACCCAAAGGAACTGGTTATCACCAAAAAGGATAAGCAAATGCTCAAAGACGCCATGGTGTACTACAAAAGCCTGCTCAAATTTGCCTCTCCCGGGTGTCTCACCGGCCACTGGGACTTTACTACGGCCCAATTCGTGGAAGGCAAGTGTATCATCATTCCCTTCTTCTATGTCAGCCTGGACAGCTGGGCCGGATCGGTTAAGGACAAGATCCCGGGTGCAAAAATGGCCTTGGGTATGACCATCGGCAGTCAGCCCTATATCGGGAATTTTTATACGGCCGTGGCCAAGGCCAGCAAAAATCCGGAGGCCACCTACTGGCTGATCAAGTACTTTGGATCTTTTGATTGCCAGCGTGAAATTCACGAAGGGGGCCTCAGTGCAGTACGAAGGGACGTCCTGGACGACCCCAAGTACAAAAGCGATGAATGGTGGGAAAAATGCGCAAGACGTGGTGCTGCCAACAGTGCGGCCTTCAAAGCGCAATTGCCGCATGTTCCGGACTATTTGCATTTCAATAGCGTCGCCATGGGCAAGATCTATGAGATGCAGATCATCGAACTCCATGAAGCCGCCATCGGTAAGGTCACACCGGAACAGATGGTGAAGAGGATCACCAAGGACACCATTAAGCTTCAGAAGAAGTTTGGCGAGCTTCCCATTCGGGAAGAGAAGTAATCAACCCTGAAGGATATCCACTGTTTTTGGTGGATATCCTTATCAACCCCTCAAGATGAACTGTGGGGAATGTTTTTTTAACAAAATCTTTGATGAGGTGGTTTGAATGTCAGTTAAGGGAAATGAACTCAACAAAGAGATAATGGCGCCTTTGGATTTCTCAGGAAAGCTAACTGTATGGGAAACCTTCACCAATGAAAAATACTACAAGTGGACACTGATCCTGCCACTGCTGCTGGTGCTGGCCATATTCATGCTCTATCCGATGATTTACTGCCTGTTCTATTCATTTCATGAATGGGGCATGAGAAAGCCCCCATCATTTATCGGGTTTGAAAATTATCGGGATGTATTGCGAGACTCGAAATTCTGGCTGGCCCTTTTTAAGACTGTACAGGTACTGGTCTTCAGTATCGGCATTGAGCTGGTCGTTGCAATGGGGATCTCCGTCATGTTTAACCGGGAGTTCAGGGGACAAAACCCCATTCGGGGTTTGATCCTGCTTCCCCTTCTCATCTCGCCCCTGGCCGTTTCCATGATGTGGAATTTTTTCCTTCAATACGATTTCGGGGTCATCAACCTCACCCTGAATTTGATCGGGCTGCCGAAGGTCCTCTGGTTCTCGCCCAAGTGGGCGCTTTATACCATCGCGCTCATTTCTATCTGGCAGTGGACTCCCTTTTCCATATTTGTGTTGCTTGCAGGCCTGAAAAGCCTTCCGAGAGATATGTTTGAGGCCTCCCTTGTGGACGGCGCGACCCCATGGTACACCTTCTGGCGAATCACCCTGCCCAATCTCATTCCTTTGATCATGATTATCATCCTTTTGAGGACCATGTGGCTGATTCGACTTTTTGACCCGCTGTATGGAACTACAAGGGGTGGCGCAGGTACAGAACTTCTTGACTGGCTGATCTATCGGGAAACCTTTGTCTACTTCGATATCGGAAGGGGGTCCACCCTGGCCATCATCTCTCTATTCCTGACCCTGGTTGTCTGCGCCATCATGTTTCGACAATTGATGAAGGCCTTGGGAAAGCAACAAGGCTAAGGTTTTGAAAAGGGAATATACCATGAAGATAAAAACCATCGCGTTTTGGATAGGCACCACCATTGTCCTTCTTGTATTTGTTCTGCCGTTGGTATGGATGTATTTGACATCCGTCAAGGCCAATGCAGACATCTATAGCACCAACATTGCGAAGCTCTTCGTGTTCTCTCCGACCCTTGAGAACTACTATCACCTGTTTTTCAAAACAGGGTTTCTAAGAGAGCTCTTAAATACCTTGATTGTCGCTACAGCCAGCACCGCTCTGGTGATGATTGTGTCCCTACCGGCTGCCTACAGTTTTTCCCGTTTCAATACCAGTTACGGCCACCTTCTCTTTATCACCATTTCCACTCGAATGTTCCCAGGCGCTGTGGCGGCCATTCCGTTCTTCTTCGGCTTCAAGGCCCTGGGACTTCTGGACACCACCTTTGGACTGACCATGCTTTACCTCTATTTCAACATGTCATTTGCCGTCTTTCTGCTCTACGGATTCTTTCGGGAGATTCCCGTGGAGCTTGAACAGGCGGCCATGATCGATGGTCACAGCCAGTTGGCAATCTTTCGAAAGGTGGTTTTTCCTGTGATTAAGCCGGGTGCAGCTATCACAGCCATATTCTGTCTGGTATTTTCGTGGAATGAGTTTTTGTTTGCATTCCTTTTCACACGGACGGCCGCAAGGACGGTGAACATCGGGCTTTCCACCTTTTGGACCGCCACCGGTATGAACTGGGGGGCTATGACGGGCTGCACTGCCATGGCCATCATGCCCACCCTGGCCGCTGCCTGGTTCATGCAGCGTTACATCATTCGGGGATTGACCTTTGGCGCGGTGAAGGGGTAGAAG
>Ga0114922_10005208_pt1 | contig 12020 bp, 7 predicted proteins | sample AartaG_FD_100975 | JGI IMG/M metagenome (GOLD analysis project Ga0114922, IMG submission 100975) | Deep subsurface microbial communities from Aarhus Bay to uncover new lineages of life (NeLLi) - Aarhus_00045 metaG | ecosystem: Environmental > Aquatic > Marine > Oceanic > Sediment | place: Aarhus...
GAGCAGAACTTCGACCGGCTCCTCGAGAAGCTCGACCTGGCCGGCCAACTCGGCGCCGACATCGTCGGCAACTGGGAGTACGTCTGGTCCACGAAGCTCGAGGCTGAGGAGTGCCAGCGCCGCCTGGCCGCCATCGGCGAGGTTGCCGCCCGCCACCAGATGTACATCCTCTTCGGTGGTTACCTCAACCGCCCGCACTACAACGACGGCCTGCTCTGGGACCGTTCGGGGAAGATCATCGGCCGCTTCACCAAGATCCACGTGACGACCTTCGGCAAGAAGGTCGGACAGATCGGGGGGACCGAGTGCCCGGTCTTTGAGACCGACTTCGGCCGCATCGGCGTCAAGATCTGCGCGGACGAGGGCAGCCCGGAGATTGACCGAGTCTACGGCCTCAAGCGCGCCGACCTCATCTTCCACCCGACGCAGAGCGCCGGCCCGTATGCGGCGGCGCGCGAGCTGCGCGACAAGCGCCGAGCCATTGACAACGGCTGCTGGTTTGTGAGTATCAACAACCCCTCGGCCGAGGCGGACCATCGCAGCTTCATCATTGACCCGTGGGGATACATCGTGGCGGCCTCGAACTTCGCCGAGGCCAGCGTGTTCGTGCACGAGATAGACCTCGACCGTCGCCCGGCGTACTACGTGTGGCCCGCGGGCACCTGCCTTGACCCGGGCGCGCCCGACCCCTGGAAGCAGAAGCAGTCGCCGCAGAAGGCGGGCGACCTGCGCGAGGTCATTATGCAGCAGCGCCGCCCGCAGTTGTATCAGCTCATCGGCAGCGCGCCGAAAGCAGACTGACGCACAAGTCCACCGGAGGTGTTGCAATGCGGTTTCTCGTCGGCGTAATGATGCTGGCCGCGCTTGTCAGCGTGGGCGACTTGGCGCGGGCCGCCGTGAACCTGGAGGGCCCCACCATCAGTCTCACCATCTCCTCGGCGGGCGTGGTCACCGGCCTGAGAGACCTCATCAGCAACCGCGACCTGCTCGGCGCCGAGGGCATTTCCTTCGCCTCGGTGCAGGTGGGCGATGAGGAGATCACCGCTTCCGTGGAGGACTACGCCGACGGGATGCTGACGCTCAAGTTCGGCGCCAGCGGCGTCACCGCCCGCCTCAAGGTCAAGATCAATCCCAGCTACCTGGGCTTCGAGCTGGCAGAGTTGAGCGGGCCCGAAGTGAAGGTCATCACCCTCGGGCGGGTCCCGGTGAAGCCGCTCGGGCACTTCGGCTCCTGGCTGAACACCATCTGGGACGACGACTTCGCGATCTGCTTCATGGCCGCGAACGTGGCGACCGACTGCCGCTCCTCGCGCAGCGATGAGCACGGGTGCGTCATCTGCCTGGCGCGCGCGTATCCCGGGGTGAGGCTGGTGGGGGCAGAGTACGCGATTCTGGGTGCGCCGCGGGAGACGGTGCTTGACGCGATTGACGGCTTTGAGGGCGATTACGGCCTCCCGCGCGGCGGGAAGCAGCGCCAGCTTCCGGATCAGAAGTGGAGCTACTTCTGGCCCTCGCCGACGCCGGAGAGCATTGACGAGGACATCGAGTGGGCGCTGCGCGGCGGCTTCAAGCAGTTCTGCATCTCGTACACCGCCTTCAGCAGCTCGGCGGGCAGCTTCCCCTGGCGCGAGAGCTACCCCAACGGCCTGGAGGACCTGAGGGCCATCGTCGCCAGGGTCAAGGCCGCCGGGCTGTCGCCGGGCTTTCACATTCACTTCAACAAGGCGCACAAGCGCGATCCCTACGTGACGCCCGTGCCTGACCCGCGTCTGTACAAGGACCGCGAGATTGTGTTGGCGACGGACGTGGACGAGGCCGCCGACTTCCTGCCCACCGCCGCGCCTCCGAAGGACTGGCCCACCGACGACGGCCAGCGCGACCTGCAGCTTGGCGAGGAGATCATCCAGTACGCGAAGCTCTCGCTCCAGGAGCCCTTAGGCTTCGCGGGCTGCCGACGGGGGGCGCTGGGCACCACGGCCGCCGCCCACGCGACGGGTCAGACCATCTACCGCCTGGGCGTTGACAGCGGCTGGCCCATCTTCATCCGCTTCGACCAGAGCACCGACCTTCAGGAAGAGGTCGCCGAGCGCCTGGGCAACATCTACGCGGAGGTCGGCTTCGAGTGGACGTACTTCGACGGCTCGGAGGACGTCTACGCGCCCTTCTGGTACCTGTGCCCGAAGGCCCAGCTCGAGGTCTACCAGCGGATGCAGCCGGAGCCGACCACCTGCGAGGCCGCCGCGTGCACGCACTTCTCCTGGCATATGATGAGCCGCTCCAACGCCTACGACTCGGAGCCGCCGGAGAAGCTCAAGGACTTCTGCCGCAAGCGCCCGTGCGTGCGGGCCGCGCGTAACGCCGACAACTTCACCGGCGTTGACTTCGGCTGGCTGGCGTACACTCCGCGCACCCGCAACACCATCGGCACACAGCCCGATCACATCGAGTTCTACTGGTCGCGCGCCGCCGCCTGGGACTGCCCGGTGGCCTTTCACACCACCCCGACCAGGCTCAAGGCCAACGCGCGCACCACCGACAGCATCGAGATCATCCGCCAGTGGGAAGAGGTGCGCATGAGCGGCTGGCTCTCCGACGAGCAGAAAGAGCAGCTTCGCAACCTGGAGCAGGAGCACATTCTGCTGATGAGCGAGAAGGGCGAGCGGGAGCTACTGCCCTACGATCAGATCGAGGGCTGTGCCGGGGGCGACGCCCCCGCGCGCGCCTTCGTCTTCGAGCGTGGCGGCGACCCGTGGGTCGTCTTCTGGCACACCTACGGCGAGGCGCTGCTGCTGGTTGATCTCCCGCAGGACAAGGTCAAGCTGTTCCGCCCGCTGGGGACGGAGTTGGAGCTTGGGCAGGCTGACGACGGCAGGCTGGCCATCGAGTTCGGCGACCGGCAGTTCCTGCGGGCGAGCGGCCTCACCCGCGCAGAGGTGGTTGCGGCCTTCAAGAACGCCGAGATCGAGCAGGCGCCGGGCACGTACATCTGGGTGAAGGCCGCCGACTTCGCGGAGAAGGTGGGCGAGATGACGCTCGGCTCCGAGGCGGAGCTGACCGACGAGGGCGCGCTGGCCGATGACTTCATCGTTTGCACGGGTGCGCCGAACCGCACGGAGCCGAAGGAGTGGTACTGCGAGTACACGGTGGACATCCCACGCGCGGGGATGTGGTATATCTGGGGGCACCTGCGCTATCCCGCTGGCGGGGATATGTCGTTCTGCTTCGTGCTGCCCGAGGAGGAGATGACGCTGTCGGGCAATCAGGTGCTCGGCAACAGCGGGACGATGGCGGACGCCTGGCACTGGGACAGTCGCGGCAGCGGCGTCACCAGCGTCCCGGGCCACGCGCTCATATCGCGCTATCTGACGGAGGGCCCCCTGACCTTCCGCATCTATGCGCGCGAGGGCTCCGGGGAGGTGAAGACCAACCCGCGCCTTGACCTCATCCTGCTCACCCAGGACGCGGTTTTCCAGCCCACCGACGAGGCCGCCCGCGAGGCCCTGGCGGCGGCCGAGGAGTAAGCCTGCATCGTGCGTCGTCAGGAGAGGCCGGACCACCGTCTGGCCTACGCCGTTTGCCGTCGGTCCGATGTCCGAGGTCCGACCCTAGACTACGTACACGTCGTCCCCGACGCGCACGCGGTCCTTGACCTTGATCCCGATCTCGTCCCCGGCGCCGGCCTCCTCGACGGCATCATTGTCAATCTGCATCGAGTCCACGGTCTCCGTGAAGTCGGTGGTATACCCGACGATCCGTATCTCGTCGCCGACCTTCAGGCTGGCCTCGAGGTTGATTGCTGCGACGCTGATGTTGCCGAAGTAGTGGCTGACCTCGCCGACCTTACGCCCCTTGATCTCCTGTGCGCCCACGTCAATCCCTCCTTCCGCGTCACGGCGTCAGAGTCGCCTTCTGTTTCGTTCCCTCACCGTGCAGGCGCTGCCAGGAGTAAGCGTCGGGCCCCAGCTCTATCTGCTCCACGGCCCCATCAGCGCGCTCGACGCGTAGCGCGCCCGGCCCGGTGGCACGCACCGATCTGAGCGAGGGCTGCTCCTGGAAGGGCTCCACTAGAGCGAGGAATGAGGCCGATCTCCCAACCTTGCGCACGACGACATTCGCGACCGTCTCGTGGAACTCGGAGTCCCGCTCTTGCTTGAAGGCCCCCGGGATGTCCGCGGTGCTCACCGTCGCCTCCCCCGCCTCCGTCATCCAGAGCCGCTGTCCCACGCCATCGCCGACGACCGTCATGGACCAGTGCTGGCGCGTCGCAAGCGCGGCGGGATCGTGGTAGAACGGATACGTCACTGGCTGAGTATCTGCGCCGGTGAGGTCTGTGCTCAGGTCCGTGCGCGGCCGGTGGAAGTGGTACAGCCAATCATAACGGTGCTCAGCCTCCGAGGTCGCCTGATCCCAGATAACGAAGTAGTCGTCCGTCACCGCCAGCACGCGCTCGAGCACCACGCCGGGATATGTCTCGGCGGCCCGCGCGTGTGCGACCCGAAGCCCGTCCGTCTCTCCGAAGAAGACCAGCTCGCCCCAGCGATCGCCCTGGTTCTCCCCGTCCACCACGATGCAATTGTGCGACCAGGTTTGCTCGACGTAGCCGTAGTACTGGTCTGTGCCCCAGCCGTCAATCCGCGACCAGTCGCCGCTGAGGAACTTGCCGAAGGCCCAGAGCTGGATGCCGAGGTTGTCGTGGTGGTGTGCCACCGACACGTGCGAGCCGAAGCTGAGCAGGCCGTAGAGGGTGTCTCCGGCCCGCAGCATGGCGAAGCCCGAGGGCCGGAGCAGCGTGCTGGGCTGGGTCGCCAGGCGCTCTTGGAGGGCCTCGACCGTGGGCCGTTCGGCGCGCCAGCCGATCATCTCGGCGAGCATCCCAAGATCCGGTCGGATGTAGGTGTGCTGGCTCGTGTAGTAGCCGGAACAGGGGATCTTGCCGTCGCGGGTCGCCATCGCCAGCATCGGCTCGGCCATCATTGAGAAGTTCCGCGTGGTCGGCTCGGGCAGGTCGGGATACTCCTCGTTGGGGAGGACCTCGACATCCACCTGGGTGAGATCAATGCCAGAGCAGCGCAGGGCATGGATGATGCGCCGGAACCGCCCGATGTTCATGTTGTGAATCAGCATCGAGCCCTGGTTCCAGTTGCCGTCGGCCAGGATGTCGTGGGCGAGGTGGTGAAAGGTGCGCTCCAGGCCGAAGTCCAGTATCTCCTGGTCTTCCAGGCAGCAACCCGCCAGGACCTGCGCCTCGTCCTCCACCACGCCGTGATTCGTGCAGGTAGCGGAAGCCCAGTGGTCCTGGGTTATGAGCACCGAGCGCCGGAGGTAGTTGTCCACGATGGCCGCGCGCTGGGCCTCGGTCAGAGCGTTCATCGCGCACAGGTAGTCGTACGCCGCCAGGTAGCTGTAGTAGTTGCTGTGGTAGTGGTCCTTGTGGGCCACGCCGGCGTTCTCAGGCTCAGCCTGGGCGCGCGCTACGAAGATCCGCACCGCGGCGTCGCGGGCCTGCTCGTCGCCGGTGAGCAGGGCGTACCGAGCAAGGTGCAGGGCCGCCTTTCCGGCGTTTCTCGTCTCCTCGGGGTCCTCCCAGGTCTTGTCCAGATGAGGCGCGTTGAGCTTGCGCAGCTCCTCCAGGCTGGCCATAGCGGCGGGGTCTCCGGCCTCTATGCGCGCCTTGTACTCACGGAGTTCATCGGGCGTCGTGAAGAAGAAGGGCCGCTCCTTGCCGGTGCGGAGGGTGGCGTCGAAGTCGCCGACGGGCTTACCCGGCTCGCAGAGCGCCGCGCTCGCAGCCAGCAGCAGTAGAAGCAGCCCGGTCGGCGAGAGAAGTTCACTCATGGCAACTCTCCTGAGGCGGGCGACCGCCTCCCTGAGGGTGCAGAGCATCCTCCCGGCATTGCCCCTGGTCCTTGGTCCGCGGCGCGAGGCTAAGACGGCAGCAACACCACCGCATCGCCGGCGCGCACCGGGCCCTCCACCGGGATGTGCACCTTCTTGCTCGCGCCCGCCTCCTGGACATCCTGCTTGCCGAGTTCCATTGACTCCACGATCTGTATGAAGTCGGTGAGCGGCCCGATGAGCTGAATCCGGTCGCCGACCCTGAGCTTCACATCCACCTTGATGGCTGCCACGTGAAAGCGGGCGTCGTACTCGGCGACCTCGCCGACCTTGTAGCCTTTGACCATCTGTTTGCGCACTGCCATCCCTCCCTGCCCGTGCCGCTAGAGCCCGTTTTATAACCTCCAGTAGGGCGGGCTTCCAGCCCGCCAACGCCGTTCTCGACGGTCGTGAGACAGCTTCTAGCTCTCGGGACCTGCCGTCACCTGCTTCTCGGCCATGCGCTGGTCGTAGTAGTCGCGGTAGAGCGCGACCTGCATCCCCAGCTCCCTGGCCTTCTCGATGAGCCTGCGGATCACCACCATCTCCGGGTCGTGCTTCATCGTGGAGTGATCGTGCTGGTTGTTGGGCCAGGCCCAGTCGTTCTCGGCGATGATCTCGAGCTGCCCTGCGAGGTACTCCGCGAAGTCGTGCACGTCCTTGAACTCCCTCGGCTCGAACCCCAGCGACCGGCTCCAGTCGCAGTCGTGGCGCCCGGTCATGGGGAACTCCAGCATATCCGGAAAGCCCTGGCACTCGTAGAAGAACGGCTGAACCTCGAGCGGATTCGGCACCCAGTCCTTCTCGTTGCGCGCCCAGCTTCGCAGGAACCGGATGCCGTTCCCGTGCAGGATCGCCAGCAAATCGGGCCGGTCGCCCAGCCCGCGGTAGTAACCCCAGGGCGTGGTCAGGCCGGTGACGGTGACGCCGAGCCGTTCGCGCAGCACGGTGTTGGCCCGGTCTACCTCCTCAGCGATCTGCTCGATGCTCCCGCTGCGCACGAGCCGCTCGCCCTCCTCGTTGACCTGCCAGAGGCACTTGAAGAGCACGTGCGAGTAGGTGTGCGACTGGTAGTCGAACAGTCCGGTCTTCTGCGTCTCGATGATCGCGTCGGTGTTATTCTCGACGGTTCGCCCGCACAGGAAGAACGTCCCCGGGGCCTCCATCTCACTATGCACCCGCGTGGCCACCTCCAGGAACTGCTTTGTCACCGGCGCGTCCGGGTCCTGCGTCTCGACATCGTATCCGAGCAGAAGAACGGCCATCGCAACTCCTCCCACACGTCAGTAGGGCGGGCTTCCAGCCCGCCAGAGTCGTCCCGTCACTCCCCCGGATCAGCAGGTCGCGCTTCGAACCCGCCACCTCAGGTGCCCGATAGCAGCGCCAACGCCGCCCCGCTGTTCACGCTCTCCGTCAATTCCTCATCGGCGCCCATCGCCTCCAGTATCTCCCGGTAGCGCCCGAGCATCATCCCCGGGTCGCTGGTGTCGGAGGCATAGCATAGCCTTCTGCTGACGCGCTCCCAGACCTCCTCGCCCCAGCTCCTGAACAGGTACACGAGGAAGTCGGTCGGCCTCTTCAGGCATACGCTGCTCAGGTCCCAGTAGAGGTTGTCATAGGTGGCCAGCACGGCCCAGGCCTCGTCGTACCAGGGCTGGCCCAGGTGGGGCATCAGTATCTTCAGGTCGGGGAACGAGCGCAGCACCGCGTCCAGGTGGATGGGCCGCATCCGCCGCGACGAGAGGTCATGCCCGGCTTCGTTGCGCAGCCGGCCCAGGATGCCGCAGTGGATGTTGCAGGGCATCCCCAGCGCCTGCGCGCGCTCGTAGATGGGCCAGAGACGCCGGTCGTCGTACTCGACCTTCGGCATGATCATCTTCAGCGCCGCGAACCCGTGGTTGTGGAGCCAGTCAACCTTCTCCGGCCCGTCAATGCCCAGCTTGACGTAGCCGAAGCCGATGAAGAGGTCGGGGTATTGCTCCTGGGCCATGAGCACGCCCTCGTTATCGTACTGATTGAACAGCGGCCCGCAGGTAGAGAGGCCGACCTTCTCGATGCCGAGTGCCTGCGCCTCCTCGACGTACTCCTCCAGCTCACCCTCGACGCGATGGTAGTGGCGGTGGATGTCAATGATCACGTGGTGTACCTCCTTATCCTCCGCGTAGGTTGGGCTTCCAGACCGACAATGCCGTTCATTGGACGCCGTCCGTCATATCCTCGCCCTCACCATCCGCCGCTCTCTGCAGTCGATCCTCGTCCGTCCCGCGTTCCCTCACCTGCCCGTTCCCGGTCCATGGCCATTTCGCGGGGTCCCTCGTCAGCCCTCGGACCACCGGATTGAGCCAGATGTATCGAGCCTTCTCCTTGTAGTCACTCTCATTCCGGATCAGGTGATTGTACGTCTCCTGCTCCCATAGCGCTCCTGTTCTGCCCAGGCGCTCGTTCACTCGGTTCGCAGTCCAGCTCTTCAGGCTATGCATAATGCGGAACAGAGGCTCGCACTCGCTGTCCGTCGCAATGGGTTGGATGATGGCGTGAACGTGGTCGGGCATCACTGTGTAGTCACACAGACGGTAGCGTTCTCCGTTGAAGTGACGAAGTGCGCCAACGATGACGGAAGCTAGATCCTGACGCGTCAAGTCGCACGTGGGCGGATCCCTGAGGCCGAACGTGATGAAGTAGGTTCGCCCCGGCTCCTCCCAGTGCGGCAGGTGTCTTCGCCGAGCGGTGAAACCGTCAATGACATCGGGCGGAGAACGCTGCTTCCTCTGTTGAGGCATAGCGCACCGTCTCTGTCGAAGGCGTTTCGCGTACCCCGGGTTGTCGGGCTGGAAGCCCAACCTGCGCGTGTCGGGCTGGAAGCCCAACCTACGCGCTGAGGGGTTGTCGCTTGCGTTCGGGCTAGTATTCCGTACGGGCGTGGCAATCCCTCCGCACGTCGCCGTGCAGGTATATGCCGCCGCGGAGCCGAACCTCAGTGTGTGCGGACCGGCAAGTCGAACTGGGAGGTGCCCGTCATGGCTCGGAACCCGATGTACGCCGCGCTTTCGGTCGCCGTTGCCCTCATCATTGGCGCGTCCGCCTCCGCCCAGGAACTCCTCACCAACCCCGCCTTTGAGGAGATCGCCGACAACGGCCTCCCCGCCGGGTGGAAGCAGTACGCCGGCGGCGTCCCGGAGAGCCAGCTCGAGATCTCCGATGACGCGCACGCCGGCCAGCATTCCGTCCGCGTCATTGACACCGGCCCCGAGGAGCGCGATGGCAGGTGGTCCATCGGCGTGCAGCAGGATGTGCCCGCCGAGCCCGGCAAGCACTACCTGCTCTCCGTCTGGAACAAGTGCGCCGCCCGCAACAACGACGGCGCGATGAACCTCCAGCTTCGCTTCCTGCCCAGCAGCAAAAGTCACACGGTCAAGCTCACTCCCGAGATCGGCGGCGACTGGCAGCAGTTCTTCACCGCGGGCCAGGCTCCCGAGGACACCACCTCCATCCGCGTCTACATCTACTCCGAGCACTACTGGACCTGCGACTCCCTGATTGACGGTGCCTCGGTCCAGGAGGTCAATGCTGAGAAGTGGGGCGCTCGCTTCCCGCTGCTCGCGCTGGGCAGCCAGGGGATCGAGAAGGCCCGCGAGCTGAACCTTCGCACGCCCCTCGTGCAGGGCGGCCAGCCCGCCGCCACGATCCTCATCCCGGAGGGCGAGGACTACGCGGCCCTGGGCAAGCGCCTCGCCGACGCCATCGCCGAGAAGACCGGAGCCACGCTGCCCGTCACCACCGAGGGCAAGCCGCTCGTCGAGTCGCCCGAGACCGTCATCGCCCTGGGCAACCTCAACAACAACTGGGTCATCGAGCGGCTCTACTGGAACAAGTACCTTGAGATCAACTCGCTCAAGCCCGGCGCGGGCAAGTATGTTCTGCAGACCGTCCACGAGCCGTACAACTCCCCGCAGGGCAAGAACGTGCTGGTCATCGGCGCCAGCGACCTGGACGGGCTGACCGCCGGGGTCGAGGACTTCATCGGCCGCATCCAGCAGGGAGCTGACCTCGTGCTGGCCGAGCCGCTGCTGTTAGTCTCGGGCGTGACGCCGCTGGACGAGGCCGCGCGGGAGAAGCTGCTGGCCCAGGAGCCGGACATCCATGCCCTGCGCCGCTTCTGGGATGCCGCCCGGCAGTATCGCGACACGGGCGATCTCGCCTATGCTGAGAACGCCAAGCGCATCCTGCTCTTCTGCGGCGAGCGCTTCATGGAGAACCCGCGTTATCACGTGACCTGGCCCGAGGAGACCACCTCGAACATGCTGGGGGCGATGTGGGATGTGCTGGAGGAGGCGCCCGTCTTCACCGACGAGGAGCGCCTTCAGTGCGCCAACATCCTGCTGGCGACGCTGTACAGCCTCCCGCCGCGCTGTTCGGGCTACGGCAACCTGGAGAAGAACGACACCATCATCTGGAATCACACCACCTTCCCGCTGATGGGCATCTACTGGCTGGCGCGCTACTTCGACCGCTACTACGGGAACGTGGACGGCCGGATGGAGTTGATGCTGGAGAAGGTGCGCGCCGCCTTCGCCGGTCAGGTCACCTGCTGGAAGCCCCAGGAGGACTCCTGCGGCTACGTCTCGATCGTCCCGCGGCACACCATCGAGTACACGCTCGCCGAGAACGACTACACGCACTTTGAGAACGGCTCGGTGCGCAGGCATGCCGAGTATGAGGTGGGCTTCTGCGACAACACCGGCGATGCCGCCGGCTTCGGCGACTCCGGCTACGGCCATGGCGTCTACAATCAGAACGTGCACTGGGCGCTGTGGTACTACAAGGATGGCCGCTTCCTGTGGTGGATGGACCGCGTGCTGGAGAACGGCTATCAGAACCCCTACCATCCCGAAGTCAAGCCGGTTCCCTGGAGGGATCTGGTTGGCCTCAACCTGTTCGAGCTTCACCCGCAGGTGTACGAGTACACCAGGACCAGGGCCGACTATGGCGGGGAACCAACGCCGCCCAACATCCCCGTGGAGAAGGCCTTCGACAAGATCGCCTTCCGCGAGAACCTGAGCCCCAACGGCGAGTACTTCCTGCTCGACGGCTACTCGCGCGGCAAGCACCTTCAGTACGATGGTAATGCCATCATCAAGTTCTACGCCGACGGCCACGACTGGCTGATTGACGGCGACTACCTGGTGCGCAACACGACCGACCACAATATGGTCAGCGTTATCCGCGAGGGCCGCTGCGCGGAGTTGGAGCCGTCCTGCGCGGCCCTGGAGTGCATCGCGAACCTGCCCACCGCCGGGATGACCGAGACCGCCGTCTACGAGTACAACGGCGCCGACTGGGTGCGCAATATCTTCTGGCTCAAGGGGCAGTTCGTGGTGGTGATGGATCGCCTCCGCGCTCGCGAGGCGGGGAAGTTCACCTTCCTGGGCAACTGGAAGACGCTCGCCGAGGGCGATCAGGACCTTACCGAGGCCCGCATCTTCAAGACCTCGCGCAAAGGCTACGGTGAGATCGGCAACCGCGACGTCATCACGGTCACGAAGCCCGCCGAGGGCGTTGAGAGGGCGGTCAAGTTCGCCACCGCCTACTCGCAGCTCGACATCGGCCTGGAGCTGGCCGCCGGCAAGTACGAGATGACGCTGTTCGCCTCCGGCACCGGCACCGGCTCGGACAGCTTCTACGTCTCCATTGACGCGGGCGAGAGGGTTGCCTTTCACATACCCATCAACGTCTTCGGCCCCTCCTCCTCTGAGTGGACGAAGGACACGCCCACGCCCAACATTGAGGTCCCCACCGACGGGCTGCACCGCATAGCCATCACCCTTCGCGAGGGCCCGGGGCCGATGCTTGACCGCATACTCATCCGCGACGCACAGGGCAAGGCGGTGGCCGACCTCCAGGCCGAGGAGGCGCCGCCGGTCCCCGACGAGTGGATCAAGCCAGCGCCCAGTAGCGACTTCTACGTCAAGAGCGACGGCCACGCCGCGTGCCAGCTCGCCACGCGCATCAACCACGTCGGCCGGCACATAACCTACCTGCGCGAGCGCTTCGGCGGTGAGCTTCAGACGCGTGAGGCCTGCGCCCTTCACAACATCTTCTACAACGACACGGACGAGAACCCCAAGAAGTACGACCTGCGGCGCATC
>Ga0114922_10005210_pt1 | contig 12019 bp, 8 predicted proteins | sample AartaG_FD_100975 | JGI IMG/M metagenome (GOLD analysis project Ga0114922, IMG submission 100975) | Deep subsurface microbial communities from Aarhus Bay to uncover new lineages of life (NeLLi) - Aarhus_00045 metaG | ecosystem: Environmental > Aquatic > Marine > Oceanic > Sediment | place: Aarhus...
AGCCCTCTGCGCAGTCGCCCATAAGCTGATCCGTATCTGCTTCGCCCTGGTCCGGTACCAGACCACCTACTCTCTCAACTATCAACCCCTGAAGGCTTGACACTGAAGACGGTATCTACAGAACGGCGACGGCCGGCGGGCGTGGGAATGCCCGCCCTACAGTGGCAGGAGCAAGCTCCTGCCCAACGGAGAAGGCGCCCTACCCGCTTCGAGCAAGATCCTTCGCTTCCGCCTTCGCTGAAGCTATGGCGGACAAGCCGCTCAGGATGACAGGGAGGGCGGCGATGGTGTTGGCGGCGGAGGGGAACCGCAGATTACGCAGATTAGCGCAGATGGACGCGGATGAATCGGCGGGATGAGCGATGGTTTCGGGAGCAAGCTCCCGAAGGACCGAGATTGCTGCGTCCTTGTGGTGAGGGGTTGGGCCAGTTCCGGGCCTGAAGGCCCGGAACACCGAGAGCAGCCAAACGGCCGGCGGGCGTGGGCACGCCCGCCCTACAGTGGCAGGAGGCAAGCTCCTGCCCAACGGGATCGGCAGGTTGGGAACCTGCCCTACGCGCTTCGAGCAAGATCCTTCGCTGCGCTCAGGATGACAGAATGGGCGGCGGGCATGGGAATGCCCGCCCTACAGGGGCAGGAGCAAGCTCCTGCCCTACGAACGGCGGAACGGGAACGGCCGGCGGGGCATCGGAGAATGCCCCGCCCTACTTGTGGTTGCCGGGCGAGAGGTCGGGTGCAACTCGGAGGGGGAGGGACACCATCCCCCTTCCGATGCCTCCCCCTCCCGGTTCGGCGCGCATGGGAATGCGCGCCCTACAGGGGGCGCCTGCGGCGCCCACGCAGGTTGGAAACCTGCGCCACCAAAAAGGTAGGAGATTACAGGGCTTTTGTGGTGGGGGGTTGGGCCGGTTCCGGGCCTGAAGGCCCGGAATACCGAGAGCAGCCAAACGGCCGGCGGGCGTGGGCACGCCCGCCCTACAGTGGCAGGAGGCAAGCTCCTGCCCTACGAACGGCGGAACGGTGACGGCCGGCGGGCGTGGGCACGCCCGCCCTACAGAACGACAACGGCCGGCGGGCATGCGGAGACATGCCCGCCCTACACAACGGCAACGGCCGGCGGGCGTAGGCACGCCCGCCCTACAGAACGGCAGAGGCAATTCAAGCAACCTCAGGGCAGGAGGAGGCGCCGGGGGTTACGGCCAGGGGAAGAATGGGGCGCGGAGGTCCCAGAAGGCAGCGAGGAGAGTCCAGAACACGGCGGAGGTGAATTCGCCGAAGATCATGCCCAGGAAGAGGGGCCGCGCCTTGGCGTAGAGTTTCATGCCCCCGTAGTGCACGATGCTCCATTTCAGCAGCCAGGCCACGAGCATGGGGAACCAGAAGACCGTGCTGGTCCAGGAAGCGGAGAGGGCGTAGCCCAGTGGGTGGAAGGGCCAGCCGACGTAGCGCACGCGCATGATGGACAGCACGGACGCGATAACGCCCCCAACGACGAAGGAGGTGATGGCCCCGTAGGCATGACGGGTCTCGCCCTGAAGGAAGGCGCCGTTCTCCTGGAAGAACTGGATGTTGTTGCGCCTATAGGGGAAGTAGTAGAGCCCCAGGGCGCCTCTGTGGTAGGGGAGCCAGAGCTGGATGGCGGCGGCCATCGGTATGGCAACGGCGACAGCGACGATGAAGACGAGAAGCAGACGCCGCCTGCGCAGCCCGACCTCGTCGCCCAGCTTCTGACCGTCGAGGAACGCTGTCAAGAGCAATCCCCGCAGGTCGCGTGCGAAGAGGGTGTCGAAGAAGGCGGCCGAGGTGAGGGTGCGAGCGCCAAGCGCGGAAGGGCGAATCAGCATGGCGCTGATGTCCAGGGGAGTGAAAGACCCCTCGGCCATGGGGAGGCCGCCCTCCGAGCATCCGCGCGCCATGATGATGGCCTGCACGAAGACATAGACGAGCAGGACGAAGACGGCGAATCCGAGCGCCATGCCCGCCCGGTGGAACCAGATGGCGACCACGGCCAGGGAGAGGATCAGTCCCCAGACCGCGGCGCGGTACGGAATCAACTCGTCTTCGCCCACGGGCCCGCTTCCGCTGAAGGCGCGCCGCAATACCCCCTTGAGGTGGGGGAGCGCGGCGGCGCCGAAGCAGATCACGAGCACGAAGTATGCCCCGGCGGTCTGGTAGTTGACGTAGCCGCTGCAGAGGCCGTGGGGGTTGCTGACCGGCGGGAAGGCGAGGGCGGAGAACACGACATCCTGCGCCTTCGCCAGCAGGTAGAAGGACCAGAAGCTGAGCAGCAGCTCGACGGGGAGCAGGTAGAAGAAGCCGACGGACCCGGGCGATACGTAGGCGCGAACGAAGCCGACGCTCGACCAGGGGGGCGACGGGAAGTAGCGGTTGATGTTGATGTCCACATTGAGGAGAGGAAGCGCGGGGTTGATGTTGTGGATGCCGTTCACGGCGAAGATGATGGCCGGCACCGCAAAGCCAATCCACATCAGGGGATTGCGGAAGAAGGGGCCGCGCTGCTCGCGGATCATCTCGGCCGGCAACTGCACGAGGGGGAAGCTGAGCCGTTCGTTATCACTCCACTGTCGGCGCAGCAGCGCGGCGAGGCAGAGGAAGGCGGCGAACATCGCGGCGACGGGGATCAGCCAGTTGAGGAGAGGTCCAAGCCACGCCTCCCACGGCAGTCTCTCACCCTCGCGGAGGCCCTCGAAGAAGGCGATGACCGGCCGCTGATCGAGATCGCCCCCGGTGTCCCAGGGGACGAGATGCGGGGGGATGTGGCCGAAGAACATCTGCTGCCACTGATTGCCGGGGTTGGCGAAGTAGTTGACCCCGACGAGCATGGGGATCAGATCCTCCATCAACCCCCGGGAGGAGATCATCGCCGCGATGACCATCATGCAGTAGACGGCCGCGATCTCCGGGGGGCTCAACCCCAGCCGTGTGGAGAACCGGCGCAGCACCTTGTTCGCCAGCACGAGGGCGAAGAGACCTACCAGCGCCACCGGCGGCAGCTGGAGGAAGCCGATCATGATCTGCGCCGTCACCAGCTCGGCCCAGGCGACGATGAGGCAGACCACAGCGACGGCGAGGATGCCGATCAGGATGGCTCGGGGAGAGAGCATTGGAGATGACCGAAGACCCCCAGGACTGACCGATAGTGGTCTTCGGGGTGAGTCCGGCGCGGACCTCTGCGGTCAAAGGCAGGCAGCCGGGAGGGAGGGGAGCGGGTGCGGGAGAGCGAATCCTGTGCATGAAAGAGGAGGACCTCCTCCGCATGGTGCGCGCGTGGAATCTCACCGTGCGTGTCGCCGGGCCGATCCGGCTGCTCGCGCTAGTCGTGTGCCTTATGGCTCTCATCGGGTGTAGGGAAGGCGAGATGGGCTTGGATCAAGTGATGCCCCAAGAAGTCGAGGGATGGCGAGCCGAGGCCCCCGGGCGCGTCTATGACCGGAACACGCTGTTCGAGTACATCGACGGCGGCGCGGAGCTCTACCTGTCCTACGGTCTCCGCCAGATGGTGGCCCAGCGCTTTGAGAGAGAGCGCCATTCGGACATCGTCGTGGACCTGTTCGACATGGGCTCCTCGGAGGATGCCTTCGGGGTCTTCACTTCCGAGCAACGAGAGCCGGAGGCAGGTATCGGCCAGGGCTCGGAGTATGCCGCGGGCCTGCTGCGTTTCTGGAAGGGGCACTTCTTCGTCTCGATATGGGCGGAGGGCGAGACGCCGGAGGCAGAGAGGGCAATTCTCGCGCTCGGGGCAGCAATCGCGAAGGACATCGAGCCTGCTGGAGACGTCCCCGAGCTGCTCGGTCTGCTGCCGAAGGAGGACCTGGTCGAGACCGGCATCCGCTATTTCCACGACCACGTTTCGCTCGGGCACCACTACTTCATCGCGGAGGAGAACATCCTTGGTTTGAGCGAGCGAACGGAGGCGGTGCTGGCACGGTACCGAGTTGCAGGGGGGACGATGCACCTGCTGCTGGTGCGCTACACGACAGCCGACGATGCCAGTGCGGCGCTCCACAGCTTCGTGGCGAACTACCTTCCGGAGGGGCGTCAGACGGGGATCGGGAGGATTGAGAACGGGAAGTGGGCGGCTGCAAGGAGGTGGGGAGAAGTGACTATGGTGGCTTTGGAGGCGCCGGCGAGGAACCAGGCGGAACGCCTGCTTGATGCGGTGACCGAGAGATTGGAGGACTAGTGGCGGTGGGAGAACCGGAGCGGGGACTGACGCGCAGAGACTTCATCCGCATGGCAGCATACGCGGCACTGGGCACGGCCGTCGGCGCGGAGGTGCTGGCAGGTGAGGAGGGCCCGTCGGCCAGGACGGCGCGGGTGGTGCTGGTGAGAGACGAGAACGCGGTGGCCGGTGACGGCAAGCTCAGTGCGTCGGTGATCGAGCGAATGATAGACCAGGCCGTGGCAGAGCTGCTGGGAACTGACAACGCGGTGGATGGCTGGCGGCGCCTCGTGAAGCCTTCAGAGCTCGTGGGAATCAAGACGAACGCGTGGCAATACCTGCCCACTCCCAGTGAAGTGGAGAATGTCATCAGACAGCGTCTGCTGGATGCCGGGATAGCGAGGGATGGCATTCGCATGGACGACCGGGGCGCCCGCCGGACGCTCGCCCCCTGTGCGGCCCTCATCAATGCTCGCCCCGTTAGGTCACATCACTGGGCGGGCATAGGTGGCTGCATCAAGAACCACATCATGTTCGCGCCGCGTCCGTCTGTGTACCATCCGGACTCCTGCGCCGACCTCGCGGCTGTGTGGAATCTACCTGTCGTGAGAGGGAAGACGCGCCTCAACATCCTGGTGGCGCTGACCCCTCTGTTCTGGGGCCGGGGGCCGCACCATTGGGATAAGAGGTACGTGTGGCCGTACAAGGGCATTTTCGTGTCCCAGGATCCGGTAGCGGTGGATGCGCTCGGGGCGCATCTTCTCCAGACCAAACGGCGTCTGCACTTCGGCGAAGAGAAGCCCATCACTCCGACCAAGCACATCGCGATGGCGGACCGACGGCATCACTTGGGCGTAAGCGATCTGAAACGCATAGATTTCGTCAAGCTGGGATGGACGGAGGACGCGCTCATTTGACGGGGGCCACTGGGGGCGCTGCAGTGGGCCTCCGGGCTGCGATCGATGAACGACAGTCTGCGTAAGGTCTTCATTCTTTGCTTTGTGCGGGGCTGCTGGCGATCTGTGCTGTGGGCCACGCCGAAGCGCCGGCCGAGAAGCCACTCGTCCTCCTCGGAGGTGAGCTGCAGGCCATCAGGATTGCGGCCTGGGGCGGGATAGTCACCGCGACGGAGGGGGAAGCCGGACGCGCCCTACGGATGGCGACCGGCGCCTGCGGGTCCGAGGGCGGTAGCAGGGGGCATGCGCTTGTCAGGGTCGAGAACCCGGCGCCTCGCTTGGGGGCGCTGCCCGCGGGAGGTTTGGCTGCATGCGCGTATCGACTGAGCAAGAACGGCCGTCTTTGTGCTCAGACCCGACGTTTTCAGGCGCGTACCGAGAGAATCGAGTGCTGCTGGGTGCACTTGTTGCGCTGATGCTCGCATTCCCAGGAGCGATGCTGGTGGTGGCAATCGATTTCCTGCGCGGTGAGCCTGCGGAGCAGTCGTCCTGGCCAGCATTGCTGTGCCTGTTTGTCGCGGTTGCGGCCCCGTATGCTGTGCTCACCAATCTCGTGACTCGAGTTGACTGGGATCACCATGGGATAACAGTTCACTACTGTCTTGGTGCAGAGGCTGAGTACGCGTGGCGCGACCTAGCAGCGATCAGAAGGCCGTCCTGGTGGAACAAATGCGGCCCAGCCCTGATACCCGCACAGGGCGACAGCATCAGCCTGCTCGGAGCGGGCAGCGGTCTGGCGGGGCTGTTCGAAGCATTCATCGTGCATGGAACCGGGAGCCGTCGAGATCAGCGCTCAGATCCAACATGAACTCGGGCCGTGGGAGCCGGACGAGTGCGACGTGGCAGGTCACCCCGCGCGTCAACCAGACAGAGGACCCCAGAGTTGGACCAATAGGGAGTCAGAGGAGGTTGCAGCATGCCTGAGAGCCGCTTGACCGCCGGACGCGTGGTTGCTGTTGTTGCTTGCCTCGTACTTACGACTTCCGTGGCGGGATGCACGACGGGTGGCGCCACGCGCCTGCACCCCGTGCTGAAGGCAGGAACCGCGAAGCGGTACCGCGTGGTCAGCCAGTACAGATTCGACGACGTACTCTTCGATCTCGACGTCACTTACGCACAGCGCGTCATCGAGGTCAGCAGAGACGGCATTGCCACACTGGAATTGATGCCCACCCAGGGCACCTTGAAGCAGCGCGGTGGGATAGTGGGCGGCCAGGTGGACCCGGAGCACCCGCCCAGGTTCACTGCCAAGGTGAACAGCGCTGGCATGTTGATCGAGTTCCGTGGATTGATCTGTCAGGACGTTCAGGACTTTGCCGGAGTATGGGGTGTCGTGGACCCCATCCCACTGTACAACTGGTTCGTGGGCTTCTCTGGCTTCCCAGAAGACGACGTGAATGTGGGAGACACTTGGGGTGATCCAGTCACCATTGACTTCCCCGACAGTGGCCGGCACCAGGTTCATAGTTCTTCACAGCTCCTTCGTTTCGAGAAGATCGGGCAGCGCGAATGCGCGGTAGTACAGAGCGAGGTCACCTTGCCTGTGGGAAGCATGGACCCAGCGAAGCCCGGCCAGAGCAACATCTCAATGCAAGGCGACGGGGACATGAAGATCAAGACCACGAACTACGTGGATCTCAGAGACGGGACCCTGATCCGCAGCGAAGGTAGCTTCGCGTCGAAGGTGGAGTACCACTTTGCCATGAACGACGGGTCGAGTACCACTGAGTTCGCATCGAAGGTCGCCGAGCATAGTGGTGACATTCGAGTCACATTGGAGTGAGCGCGACGCTTCCGTTGCTTCGTTGACCTGCCCACCTAAACGTTACCACTCACGATGTTAGTCCCGCCGGCGCCCGGCGAGCAGGTTCAGTCCTGTTTGCCGGTCAGCTCCTTCCACCGCCAGACCATGTACTGGAAGTTGTCCCATGGCACATCGGGGGGAATGCCGTGGTCCATGTGGGGGATGAAACGGCCGATGTCCAGGATCGGCTTCAGGCGCTCGATCTCCGCCTCCATGGCAGCTTTGTCTTTGGTCATCGCGCGTTTGTCTATGTGGCCGAGGGCGTGAAGGTCCGGGTGCTGCTCGAGCAGGTAGGGGACGTCGTTGCCGGCCTGGACCTCGTAGGGGAATATCCCGTTCAGCCCGGCCTCCAGGAAGAGCGGTGTGAGGCCGTGCATGTGGCCGTCGCTGTCCACGAGTCGTATGTTGGCGCCGCGCTGCTCGGCGAGTCCCATGACCTTCCGGTAGTAGGGGGTGAGATAGCGCCGGAACATGCCTGGCGAGATGAGCGAGCCGCTCTTGAAGGCCATGTCCTCCCAGGCGTGCACTACGTCAACTCTGGCTTCGTCAGCGACCCGTTCGATAAGAGCGCACCAGAGGTTGCAGAGAGTGGTGTTGATGTCCTCGATCAGTTCGGGGTCCTCGGCCATTGCCACCATGGAGGCCTCGGCGCCCATCATCGTGCGGGCTCCGCCGAAGAAGCCGTAAGGGTAGAACCCGACCCCGACCATCTCGTCGGATTCCCGTAGCTGCGCGGCGCGCGCGTCCCAGTCCGCAGGGAAGCGCTCGGGAGAGTCCGGATCGAAGCGCGACTTGTGCTCCTCCCACGTTCTTCGGTCCTTGACCGGGTAGTCGAGCCACTCGGACATGCTGGTGCCGTCTCTGCGGGCGCGCTGGAGAACCCCCTCTTCGTCGCGGAAGATGACGTGCTCGTCGTCCTCGTCGATGGTCTCGCGCTCGAAGGGCGGGCAGAGACAGAAGTTGACGCCAGCGCCGACGCCGTTCGAATCGAAGTTGAACATCGCGTACCAGTCGCCGTCGTTCTGCATACCCTGCCGCTTCCAGAGCCGGTGGGTCTCGTCCCAAGGGCCCCATTGCATCAAGAATGGGATTCTGTCCACCGGCTCGCCGGTGAAGAATGCGATCATTCGCTCTCGCGGTGTCATAGAGTCCGGCACGAGCGGCTCTCTCACATCGGGCAGTGTGTTCGCTGGATTCTATCACATCCGATGCTGAGGTGCACCGGCGAGCGGCCGGTGAGGAAGGGTTCTTGCTGCACGCGTCACAATAACATCCCACGGAATCTGCGACTGACCGCGGCCGAGCAAGGCCGCGGTTATTGACCGCGGCCGGGTCGAGCAGGGCCGCGTCATTGGCCGAACGGACTCGCAATGCACGCAGCGAATTCGACAGATCGGGCGGGCGGCGTTACACTCCGGGCAGTGCTGATCGCGATCGGCCTGCTAGTCGTGCTGACGCCGGTTGCCTTCTACGTAGACATCGTCTGGGACAAGGGGACGCTGTTCGCGGGCATCCCGGCGATGGCCCCGGTAGTGCTCCTGTTCGCTCTCACGGCTGTCGCGGGGCTGCCGTTCCTGCGGCGCGCGGGCCTGACCCGCCGCGAGCTTCTGGTCATCTACTCGGTGCTGCTGGTCGGGGGCCCTCTCGTGAGCAGGGGCATTCTCGGGTTCATGCTGGTCAAGTCGATCCATTACCACTACTTCGCAAGCGTGTTCCGCGATTGGCAGAACACGTTCGTGCCCCAGGTGCCGATCTGGTTTGCGCCCACCGACCCGGAGGTGGTGGAGGCATTCTTCCTCGGCAAGTCGCAGGTGCCGTGGTCGCACTGGTGGGTCCCGCTCGGGGCGTGGTCGGCGTTCACGATCGCGCTGTTCGCGTGCGCTTTCTGCGTGATGGCGCTGCTGCAGCGGCAGTGGGTGTCGCACGAACGCCTGAGCTTTCCTTTTGCCCAAGTTCCGCTGGAGCTGGTCCGGGAGGCCGGGCGGGGAGGTCCGGGGAGGCTGCCGACGACATGGACGTTCTGGGCGGGCGTGGCTATCTCATTCGGGCTCACGCTGGTGAGCGCGCTGTCTGAGAGAGTGCCGGCCATGCCAGCCATCAATCTCGGCCCGCTCATCCTGATGGAGCAGTCGAGGGTGGGGCCGCTGGCCGGGATGGGTCAGTTGGTGGTGTGGCTCTTCCCCTGGATGGTCGCGGTCGCTTATCTGATCCCGAAGGAGCTGTCGTTCTCCGCCTGGTTCTTCTACTGGGCTCTGGTGGGGGTCGCCATGCTCGGCATCTCGGCCGGGGCCGACCCGGGGCCGGTGGCAGACAACTGGTGGACCACCTTTCCAGCGCCGAAGTTCCAGGGGGGAGGCGCAGTGCTCGCCATCGGCATATGGGCGCTGTGGATCGCCCGCCGGCACTTGCTCCGCGCCTTCCGGACGGCGTTCAGTGGGCGTTCCCGCACGGAAGATGCCGCCGAGCCATTGTCCTATCGCCTCGCCGTCATGGGCATGGCGCTTTCGTTCATCGGCCTGGTGTACTTCTGCTGGCTGGCCGGGTGCCGAGTGTGGTTCGGGATCGCGCTCATCGTCGGGATCGTAGGCTATCACGCGGTGTGGGCGCGACTGCGGGCGGAGACCGGGCTTGGGTTCCTCATCTTCCCTCTGCAGCTTCAGTTCATACCGAGGATCCCGTTCGGGACGGGGGCCTACCGGAGGCGTGAGTGGATCACGATGATTTCCACACGCTGGGCCTATACCGCCGGCGGCGGCGGCTCATACGATGTGTGCACAGGCAATGTGCTAGAAACCTTCAAGATCGCCGATGCCGCGCAGATCAGCAAGCGCCGTCTGAGCGCGGCACTGCTGGCCGGGTTCATCGTGGTGCTGGTGGTGGGCATTTTCGTGCTGCTGACGGGTATCTATCGGTATGGGTGGCTCGGGCTCGAAACCTATGCGTCCGGTGCGCTGGGGCGCGATGCCATCAGGGACGGCGGTCGCGTATCCTTCCGCCTGGTGTACAACTATCCCCCGGATCCCCGCGGCCTCGTCGCCATGGGGGTCGGCGCTGCCATGGCCATATTCCTGGGCATGATGCGGCTCCGGCTGTGGTGGTGGCCGTTTCATCCAGTCGGCTACATGGCCGCTATGTGCTGGGGCCTGTATTGGTACTGGTCGGCGTTCTTCATCGGGTGGGCAGCGAAGACGCTGGCTCTCCGATATGGAGGGCTCCGTCTCTATCGGGCCACCGTGCCGGTCTGCATCGGGTTCATCGTCGGCGAGCTGCTGAACCAGGGCCTCTGGGCTTTGGTGGGACTTGTGACGCAGGGGCGGGTGTGAGGACACCTGACGGATGTCGAAGGGGGCCGCGGGGACTGACCTGCCCTCGTAGATGCTAGCACCTATCCCAGTCAACTGCCCGTGAAGCTGGTCTGAGAGCCTTGGAAGAGCAACGGGCGGACGTGGCGCTCAAAGGGTGTGCCATCGCCACTTGACACCCACAGGCTGTGCCGACAGACGCCTCCACGGCAGAACTTTCTTGGTCCCAGGCGCGTCTATACCAGTACTCAGGGCGAAATGAGGGAGGTGCAGTATGCCTGTGCAACGCGTTCTGCTCTGCGCTCTCTGCTCTCTCCTCTATGCCGCGGGTCCTGCTGCGGCGGGCGAGGTGGTCGCCTGGGGCAATAACAATCATGGCGAGTGCGATGTCCCGGCCGCCGCCCAGTCCGGCATCATCGCCGCCGCGGGGGGGGAATACCACAGCTTGGCGCTGACATCCGGCGGCCAGGTCATCGCCTGGGGCGACAATGGCGAGGACGGCAAGTGCGATGTCCCGGTCGCCGCCCAGTCCGGCATCACCGCCATCGCCGGCGGAGGATACCACAGCCTGGCGCTGACGGCCGCCGGGGAGATCATCGGCTGGGGGCTCGACGTCCACGGCCAGGCCACGGGAGCGCCGGAGGCGACGTCCCGCATCATCGCCATCGACGCCGGGATCGACCACAGCCTGGCGCTGACCGCCGCCGGGGAGGTGCTCGCCTGGGGGGACAACGGCGCCGGCGGGTGCGATGTCCCGGTCGCCGCCCAGTCCGGCATCATCGCCATCGCAGGGGGGATACACTACAGCCTGGCGCTGACCGATGCCGGGGAGGTGCTCTCCTGGGGCGACTACGGAGCCGGCCTGTACGATGTCCCGGCCGCCGCCCAGTCCGGCATCATCGCCATCGCCGCCGGGAGCGATCACAGCCTGGCGCTGACCGACGCGGGGGAGGTCATCGCCTGGGGCTACAACGGCAACGGCGCCTGCGATGTCCCGGTCGCGGCCCAGTCCGGCATCATCGCCATCGCCGCTGGGGCAAACTACGGCCTGGCGCTGACCGATGCTGGGGAGGTGCTCGCCTGGGGGGACAATGACTACGGCCAGTGCGATGTCCCGGTCGCCGCCCAGTCCGGCATCATCGCCATCACCGACGGGACGTGGCACAGCCTGGCGCTACGGGTGGAGACGACGGCGCCGGTGGCTGACTTCTCAGGGACCCCCATCAGTGGCAGTATCCCGCTGACGGTTTATCTCACCAATCTCTCCGCAGGTGATCTCACCTCCTGGGAGTGGGACTTCGGGGATGGCGCGACCTCCACTCAGCGGAATCCCTCTCACACCTACACCGATGTCGGCAGCTATACAGTGAGCCTGACGGCCACGAGCATCTTCGGCTCCGACACCGAAACCAAGAGCGATTACGTCACGGTGCGTTTCATCGATGTGGGGGAAGACCACTGGGCCTTAGATGAGGTCGAGGCGTGCGCCGAGGCCGGGATCGTAGGGGGCTACGACGACGGACAGTATCAGCCCAGCTGGTCTGTCTCCCGCGCGCAGATGGCCGTCTTCATCTCCCGCGCCCTCGCCGGCGGCGACGACAACGTACCCGACGGCCCCCCCGAAGCCACCTTCGACGACGTCCCCACCGATTTCTGGGCCTACAAGTACGTCGAGTACTGTGTGATCACCGGCGTCGTCCAGGGCTTCGATCCTGTCACCTACGGCCCAACCGTCACCGTGAGCCGTGACGCCATGGCAGTGTTCATCGCCCGC
>Ga0114922_10005211_pt1 | contig 12019 bp, 8 predicted proteins | sample AartaG_FD_100975 | JGI IMG/M metagenome (GOLD analysis project Ga0114922, IMG submission 100975) | Deep subsurface microbial communities from Aarhus Bay to uncover new lineages of life (NeLLi) - Aarhus_00045 metaG | ecosystem: Environmental > Aquatic > Marine > Oceanic > Sediment | place: Aarhus...
AGCAGGAGCTGGAGGAGGTTCGCCAAGCCCTGGCCGCGGCGGGCGACCGGCTGCTCATGGTCGGCTTCAACCGGCGCTTCAGCCGGCACGTGGTGAAGATGAAGGAGCTGCTGGCCGGGCGCGGCGAGCCGATGTGCATGAACATGACGATCAACGCCGGCTACATTCCACCCGAACACTGGGTGCACGACCCCGCCCAGGGGGGCGGGCGCATCATCGGTGAGGGCTGCCACTTCATCGACCTGATGGTCCACCTGACCGGCAGCCTGGTCCGGACGGTCTCGGCGACCATGGCCGGGGAGGGCGTGGCCGTCCGGCAGGACAAGATGGCCGTCTGTCTGGGCTTTGAGGACGGCTCGGTGGGGACGGTCAATTACTTCGCCAACGGCATCAAGAGCTACCCGAAGGAGATGCTGGAGGTTTTCAGTGATCGGCGGGTGCTCCGGCTGGAGAATTTCCGCCGGCTGGTGGGCCACGGCTTCAAGGCCTTCAAGACGTACAAGAGTCGGCGTCAGGACAAGGGCCACGCCGCGGAGTTCTCGGCCTTTGTGGATCGCGTCGCCTCGGGGGGCGAGTCGCTGATTGCGTTCCACGAGCTGGACAACGTCACTCGGGCGAGCTTCGCAGCGGTCGCCTCGGCCAGGGAAAGCAGGACCATCGAGCTGTGAAGGCGTGCTCAGCGCCCCGGCGGCGGTCGAGCGAATCATGCACCGAATCAGATCTTACAGGGCGTATCTCCAGCAGTACGGGCTGCGGCGATGCCTGTTCCGCTTCCGCCACAACCTGAGGCGAAGGCTCGGGCTGCTCAAGCGCCAGTTCCCCGTCTGGGACTGGTCCGACCGGCCGCTGGGGCACTGGCTGGGCGCGTCGGTCCCGCAGCAGCCGGAGGCGTACCGGGCGTTCCGTGAGCAATCGGCCAGCCGGTTTTTCTTTCCCCTCGGCCGGCCGCCGCGGCCGGACCCGGAGTGGACGGCGGGCGCAGCCCGCGAGGCGCAGGACCTGCTGGCGGGAAGGATGCGATACTTCTCCCGGCTTGCCGGTGAGGTCGGGTACCCGGAGCCGAGCTGGTTTGTCAACCCCTTCACCGGGCATCACACCTCCGCCCAGAGACACTGGGCCGAACAGGGCGTGTACGACCCGGCCACCGGCGACATCAAGTTCTACTGGGAGCCTTCGCGGTTCTGCTGGGCCTATGCCCTGGTCCGAGCCTACGCCCCCGAGAGGGACAACCGCTACGCCGAGGCGTTCTGGCGGATCCTCGAATCCTGGATGGGCGCCAACCCGCCGAACATGGGGCCCAACTGGAACAGCGGGCAGGAGGTCGCCATCCGCACGCTGGCGTGTGTCTTCGCCCTCCAGGCCTTTTGGCACAGTCCGGCCACCACGGACCAGCGGATCGCCAAGGCGGTGACGATGCTGGCCGCTTCCGCCGAACGCATCGCCGGCAAAATCGACTTCGCCCGGGCGCAAATGGGCAACCACGCCACCAGCGAGGCCGCCGGGATCTATACTGTCGGCGTGCTCTTTCCTGAACTGGCGGGGGCCGGCCAATGGCGCGAGTTGGGGCGGTGGGTGCTGGAGGACGAGATCCGCCGCTTCAACTGGGAGGACGGCTCCTACACCCAGCACTCGATGAACTACCAGCGGCTGATGCTGCACGCCTACCTGTGGTGCCTGAGGCTGGGCGAACTCAACGGCGAGCAATTCAGTGACCTGCTCGTCGAGCGCCTCAACAGCTCCTGGGAGTTCCTCTATCAGCTCCAGGACGCCGCCACCGGCCGGACCCCAAACTACGGACCTAACGACGGCGCCCTGATGCTGCCCCTGAGCGGCTGCGACTACCTGGATTACCGGCCGATCATCAACTCCATGCACTACCTGCTCCAGCGCCGGCGGCTGTACGGCAACGGGCCCTGGCAGGAGGACCTGCTGTGGCTGTTCGGGGGCGAGGCGCTGGAGGCGCCCGTGGAGAGCTTCGAGCGGCCCAGCCGCGACTTCACTGTGGGTGGCTATTACACGCTTCGCGGCCGGCAGTCCTGGGGAATGACCCGCTGCCATTCCTACCGCAGCCGGCCCAACCAGTCCGATGCCCTTCATCTGGATCTGTGGTGGCAGGGGGTCAACGTCCTCCGCGACTCGGGCACGTTCTCGTATTTCGACCCGCTCGGACACTGGAACCAGTACTTCCGATCAACGTCGGCCCACAACACCGTGGTGCTCGGCAGGGAGAGCCAGATGGTCCAAGGGCCCCACCTGAGGTGGCACAGCGTCCTGCGGGCCCGTACCATCCGGCACCTGTGCCGGGGCACGCTGGAGCTGTGGCAGGGAGAGCACTACGGCTACCGCCGCCTGCGGTGCCGGGCCACGCACCGCCGGACCGTCTGCCGGCTGGACGATGCCTACTGGCTGGTGGTGGACGACGTCCTGGGCAGGGGCACGCCCCGGACGGAGTTGTTCTGGCACCTTCCGGACCTGCCGTACACCCGGGAGGGCGACGCGGTCTGCCTCGAGACGGACGCCGGCCCGGCGAGCCTGTTCGTGTGGGCCTCCGCCGCCGGGGAGGACCCGCTGGTTGGAAAGGGCTTGGAAGACCCCACGCGGCTGGGATGGCAGTCGCTGTACTACGGCGAGCGGACGCCGACGCCGGCAGTGTGCCTGGCGTGTGAAGCGCCGCTGCCGGTGCGGTTTGCCACGCTGCTGGGCCTGGGCCGCCGGCCCGGCATCACCGAGAGCGATCTTTCTTCCGCGATGGCCTGGAGCGACGAGGCCGGCGGCGGGCGAGTCGAGCTGTCCGCACCCGACCTCAAGAACGATCGGGTCGTTCGGTCGATCCGGCTGGGTGCAGATATGGAGTGGAAGCCTGCTGACGGAGCGGCCGCCCTTACGGTATGTTAGGACCCAAAGCAAGGCTGACCGGGATGAGCTTCAGATGCTCGGCCGGCCGGCACGAAGAGCTGCGAGATGACTGATTCCCCAACGTCCGTGCAATCGTCGTCGTTTCGCGTGGTTCCCGCCCAGCGGCAGCATGTGGAGGAGATGGTCGCCTGTCATCTGGCGATCTTCCCAGGCCATTTCACCAGTGAGCTGGGCGCCGGTTACCTGCGGCGGTCTCACCGGTACTACCTCGACCGGCCCGGCGGGATCTGCCTGGTGTGCATCAACGACCAGACCGGGCGGGTTGTCGCCTTCGTCAAGGGCGGCCGGCCCGAGCTGCGCAGCGAGTTCACGCGATGGGATATGTGGCGTTTCGTCGGCCGAATCACGTGGCGGTTCGTCGCCAGCCGGGAGGTCCGCCGCCGGCTGACCTATCACCTGGCCGAGGGGGTGCGCAAGCTGTTGCGCAAGCTTCACGTCATGCCGGCGAAAACGCGGCATCCGGCCCCGCCCGAGGATCCGCCGGGCACCTGGTCGATGTTGATCTCGGTCGGCGTTCATCCGGACTGCCGCGGGCGCGGTATGGGCCGGGCGCTCATGGAGGCCTTTCGCGCCGAAAGCGCCCGCCGCGGATACAAGACCATGCGCCTGGGGGTCCGCAACGACAACGAGGCGGCGATCGGGCTGTACAGGAAGTGCGGCTGGAAGGCGGTGCTGACCACCCCGGACGGATCCTTTTTCAAGCGATCAGTCGAGGATCCGGCGTGAAGCCGTCGGCCAGAGCGGGTGCGTCCCGGACGGCGGGCGACGCCGGGCTCCGGCCGGGCCCGTCCGACGGCATTCTCTTCAGGGCCTGGCAGAGATTGCCGATTGTCCATTACAGAGCCGACAGCGAGATGCCATGAGACTACTTATCGTCACGCAGTATTTTCCTCCTGAGGCCGGCGCACCGCAGGCGCGGCTGTACGAGCTGTCCACCCGTCTGCGCGAGAAGGGACACATCATCACCGTCCTGACGGCCATGCCCAACCACCCCACCGGAAGGGTGTTCGACGGCTACCGAGGCAAGCTCAGGCTGACCGAGGAGATCGACGGGATCCGGGTCATTCGCACCTGGATCTACCCGTCCAAGTCGCGCAAGAACATCCCCCGCCTGCTGAGCTACATGACCTTCGTGTCCTCCAGTGTAGTTCTTGGCGCCTGGGGTCTGGGCAAGCAGGACGTCGTGCTGATCGAGAGTCCCCCGCTGTTTCTGGTGCCTGCCGGGCTGCTCATCGGCAGACTCACCGGCGGGCGGATCATCATGAACTGCTCGGACATCTGGCCCGACATCCTGCTCCGCCGCGGGCACGTCACGGGGGGGCTGGCCGTCGAAATGATGCTCTGGCTGGAAAAGTTCGGCTACAACCACTCGAACCTCGTGGCCCTTACCAACCCCGGAGCCATGGACCAGATCCGCGAGCGCTTTCCGCGCATCAAGACCACTGTCATCAGCAATGGCGTGGACACGAAGCTGTTCCATCCCGGGCTGCGCAGCAAGCAGGTTCGGGCCGAGCTGGGCGCCGGGCCGGGCGACCTGTTGGCCGTTTACTGCGGCCTGCACGGCCTGGCACAAGGGCTGGAGGTGATCGTCAACGCGGCTGCCCGGCTGAAGGACCGGCCCGACATCAAGATCGTCATGATGGGCGACGGGCCGACCAAGGACGACCTGATGACCTTGGCCGGTCAGAAGGACGTCACCAACATCCGCTTCATGGACCGTCGGCCCAAGAAGGAGATGCCGCCGATCCTGGCCTCGGCGGACCTGAGCCTGGTGCCGCTGGACGCCCGCCTGCCGGGCACGATGCCCTCCAAGACATACGAGGCGCTGGCTTCGAAGACGCCGCCAATCGTGGCCAAGGGCTGTGAGGCTGATTTCCTGGTCACCAAGTACGACGCCGGCAGGGCCTACGAACCACGAGACGACGCCGAGTTCGCTCAGATCCTCCGCGATCTGGCCGACAACCGCGATGAGCTCCAGCGCCTGCGAGAGAACGGCCACAAGCTGGCCAAGCGCTTCGACCGCGACGTCATCGCCGAGCGGACCAACCAGATTCTAATTGCCCTGGCAGAGGGAAGGGAGCTGCCGGAAGTCACCTGGTAAGGACGCCGTCCAGCGAATGGGGCCTTCACTCGCCCTGCGAGGGGCTGCTCTGCCTCGCCTGCCTTAGACGGAACCGCGTCGCCCGCTCGGCCGGGCTGGCAAGTATCAGCAGGTTCTCCAGCAGGTACCCAATGAGCGGGCCTGGGTCACGCCGCGAGACGATCTGACAGCGAACCGACGGAGTGAAGGACGTCAGGAAGCTCCGCAACTGCTGGAACCGATCGCGACTGGTGAGAAACCACAGCAGATCGCCCGGCAGGAACCGCAGGAAGCCCCCCGCGCGGTAGTCTAGTTGGGGCGCCACGTCCAGGCCGCAGGCAAGCTGGTAGATCATTTCCGTCATATCGACCCCGGCGACGCAAGTAGCGCGGAAGCTCTCGGGGTAGCGCGGATTGATCTCCATCAGCTTGACGAGGCCGTCGCGCGGATCGGTGATGAAGTCGAAGTCGCAGAACCCGTACCACTTAAGTTCGCGCATCACGCGCACGGCCAAGTCGAGGACGTCCGGTCGCCGGACGATGCGGTTGAGCACACTGGAGCCGCCGCTGGGAGGGTAGTACCGAAGCTTGCTGTAGACCACGCCCGCCAGCAGCCGCCCGCCCTCGCCCATGACCGCATCAACCTTGTACTGCACGTCAGTGTGGGGGACGAAATCCTGCACGAAGCACCGGCCGAATTCCTGCTCGACAGCGGGCAGCTTCTCGGTCAGCTCTTCCGGAGCATTGACCAACGTCATGCCGCGCGCCCCGGCCGAGACGGCTGGCTTGATCAGGCACGGATACTCCGCCTCCGCGGCCACGGCTTCCAGCCCCTGCTCGTGGGGGTACCAGGTCCGCGGAATGGGCACGCCCGCCCGCTCAGCCGCCTGGAGGGTGAGGATCTTGTCGCGCCCGCCGCTGAACACCTCATACGGAGGGATCACCAGCCGGGTGTGGCGGCGAATGGCGTCCTGGTGGCGGGCGACCAGGTCCGTCATGGCGTCGTCGGTCGGGAAGAGCACGTCCACGTGCCCGCGGGAGAGATACCGCAACAGGAACGCAATGCATCTCTCCGGATCGTCCACCGGCGAGGGATATATGACGCGCTCGCGAACCGACCTGGAGTAGAAACCCAGGCAGTACCGCCGTGGCGCGCCGGCGATCACCCGCCGCCCGTGGGCGTGCGCGGACTCGATCACCGGCAGCGCCGCCTTGTTCTGAACCTCGAGGACAAAAACGTTCGGCCTGCGGGGTGCCATGAGCCTCCCTCAGCCAAGCTCGTCGAGCAAGGGCGCCAGGACGTCACGTATCGGGCCGAACTCGAACTGGCGCAGCAGCCGGTCGACCTTGCGAGCAAAGCCCTTCCGTCCCAGCCCCTGATGGATTCGCTGCTTGAGCGACACCGAGCCGCGGTAGGACTTCATTTCCGATGGATCGTACTCGTACGGGTGCATGTACACGATTCCCGGCCGGCCCAGGCGTTCGAACTGCCGCCAGGCTTTCCGAATGACCCAGTACGGCCAGAGCCGGAAGTAACCCCCGCCCCCCACCGGTCTGCGCTTGCCCAGCCAGTCGAAGCAGGCGACCGGCGCCTCCACCAGGCGGTTGCCCCGCTCGGCGGTGACGATCCGCGGGGCCGGCGGGTAGCCGTCCATCCCGTAGCGCGACATCTTGATGGGGAACACCGACGAGTCGTAGCGGTGTCCCGTCTCGGCCAGCACGTCCGTCGCCCAGGGCGTCCGCTCGTCTATGGAGAAGCCGGGGGCGCGGAAGCCGATGATCTCCCGCCCGGTCCGGTCCTCCAGCATCTTCTTGGCGCGAATCAGGTCCTGGCGGAACTGCTCCTCGCTGAGCTTGAACACCTCCACGTGCCCGTAGCCGTGGCTCTGAATCTCGTGCCCGGCGTCGGCGATCAGGCTGACGACCTGGGGGGCCTTCTCGGCCGCCAGCCCCAGGACGAAGAAGGTCGCCTTCACGTCGGCGGCGGCGAAGGCCTCCAGCACTCTGTCGGTGCTCCGGGTGAAGCGGTCGGACAATTCCGCACCGGGGTCGATGGTTGACTGGTACCAGTCCTCCACGTCCACGGATATCGCGTGCAACGTCATCAGAATGACCTTGTCGCTCCGGCCGGCCCGGGGCAGTCACGATGGGGCGGGCGGAGCTATCGCGGCGGTCCCACTTCGCAGACCAGGTCCACACACTTGGCGGCGATGCGCTCGTTGGCGCGGGTATGGGTGGGGAAGTTGACGACTTCCCGCACGGCCTTCTCGGCCTCGGGGCACATGCCATCGTGATAGTCGTATACATCCGGATTGACGCGGCAGCGGTGCAGCGGATGGTCGAACCAGTCGCTCAGGTCGACGAATCGTTTCCGGGCGGCGGCGATGGCCCCGGCCTTGTCGGCCACTCGCACGGAGTAGCACACCAGAGCGGGGTCCATGTGCTCGGGGATCACCGGGACCGGGAAGCCGCGCTCGGCGAGAAGCCTGTCGTAGACCCCCCTCATCTTCCGGCGGTGCCGAAGATTGGCGTCCAGGTACCAGCGAATCTGAGCCAGACCCGCGCGCGCCTGGCCCGAGCCCATGGATTTGAAGAAGTGCGGGTCGGTCTGGGGTTGGCCCTTCGCTTCTTGGCTGGTGGAGCTGCCCACCAGCAGTCTTCGGCCGACCAGCCAGCGGAAGAGTGTCCTGAGCATCGCGGTGGTCGTGGGGAAGTTGATGGCCCGGTTGACGCATCGCTCGGTCGTCAGCAGGGCGTTCTCCTTCCAGGTGGGAGAGGAAACCTCCGGCTGGAAGCTCTCGATTCTCTCGGCCAGCTCCGGGTCGTTGGTCGTGACGAAGCCGCCGATGCCGAGCGTGAAGGTCTTGGTCCACTGCATGGAGTACGCGGCGGCGGCGCCAAAGGAGCCGGCCTTCTGGCCCTTGTAGTAGGAATCCAGCCCTTGGCAGGCGTCTTCCATCACCGGGATGCCGTGCTTATTGGCGATGTCCAGGATCGCGTCCAACTCGGGGGGCAGCCCGTAGGTAAACTGGGCGAAAATCACCTTGGTCTTCTTGGTGATCTTCTCCTCCAGCTTGTCCGGGTCCATGCCGTAGGTGACCGGCTCGATGTCCACGTAAATGGGCGTGGCGCCGACGACCTTGATGGGGTTGACGGCCGTGACGCACGTGTAGCCCGGCAGGATGATTTCGTCCCCTTCCTTGACCCCCAGCGCCCGCAGAACGGCGTAGATCGCCACGCGCCCTTTCCAGAAGCCAAAGGCCGACCGGACGCCGTACCACTCGGCGAAAGCTTTCTCGAACCGGCTTACGATCTCCTGGGACATGGGAACACTACCTTACTGACGCCGCTCTCCAGGGACGATGCGTCCCAAATGGTTTCCCTCTTTCGTCCGGCCAATCTCGGCCCGGAGACGCCGCTGCCGGTCTCGACCCGGCAGGAAGCTGTGATCCTACCGGGCCCCTGGCTGTCAATACAGCGGCGCCTTCCGCGCTCAGACTCCCCTGCCGGTTAACGGCTATATCGGCCAGGCCAGTCGGGGACTTCACAGGCATCTCTTGCATGACCAACCATCCGCTCATAATCAGCCGCATCAACTGCATACCTCCAGCGCCTCCAGGAGCCCCGACTTCACGCGCCCGACTTGCTCTTCGGTCAGGCCGGCCGAGAACGGCAAGGCGATCGTCCGGGCGGCGATCCGCTCGGTGACCGGGAAATCCCCCTTCGCCGTGCCGAGCGCCTCGACGACGTGCGGCTGGATGTGGATCGGCACGAAGTACGGCGCGCAGCCGACGCCGCTGCTCCTCATGCAGGCCATGACGGCGTCGCGCTGATCCTGGCTGAACTCGTCGGCCAGGCGGATGACGTACACGAACCAGCTTGCCCGCTCCCGCTCGGCCATCGGCGGCAGGTGTACCTGCTCGACGTCGCCCAGTGCCCGGTCATACAGGTCCGCGGCGCGGTGTCGCTTCTCGAGTATCTCATCCAGCCGCCGGGCCTGGACCACGCCCAGGGCGGCGGTGATCTCGCTCATCCGGTAGTTGTACCCCAGCCGGACGTGACTGAGCCAGCCGCTGGAGCGAGCGTCCTGCCCGGCGGCCTTGGAGCCGGCCGACTCGTCGCGGCCCTGGTTGCGCATGGACCTGCACAGTGCGGCGAGGCGGTCGTCGTCGGTGACGATCATGCCCCCCTCGCCGGTGGTGATCTGCTTGTTGGGGTAGAAGGCGAACAGCCCGCACTGCCCGAAGCTCCCCGCCGGGCGGTCCCCCAGGACGCCGCCAAGGGCCTCGCAACTGTCCTCGATCAGCAGCAGGCCGTGCTTGCGGGCGATCCGCTCGTACTCATCGAAATGGGCCGTGTTGCCGAAAACCTCCACCGGCAGCAGGGCCTTGGTCCGGGGCGTAATGGCCTGCTCGATCGCGCCGGGGTCCATGTTGTAGCTGTCCGGGTCGATGTCAACGAAGACCGGTGTGGCGCGTTCGAAGAGGATGGAGTTGGTCGTGGCGACGAAGGAGAACGGCGTGGTGATCACCTCGTCGCCTTCGCCGATCCCCAGCCCGCGGACACACAGGTGCAGCCCGCTGGTGCCGGAGTTGACGGCGACGCCGTGGGCTCGCCCGGCCCTTTCTGCCAGGGCGGCCTCGAACGCCACGGTGTGGGGCCCGATGCTCAGCCGGTCGGTGGTGAGCACGGCCTTGACGGCCTGCACCTCCGCGTCGGTGATGTCGGGACCAGACAGGGGGATGGGTTCCTCGCCCACGAGTTGCCTTTCAAAGCATACCGGCCAGAACTGAAGATTCCTTGTGGTGCGCCCCTTTCAGGACTCCTGCCCGCTCTCGGAGGCGACCGCCCCGGCGGCTGGGTCCGCCCCGGCGACGGCGTTGGGCTGAAATTCCGAGACAAGCTTCCGCAGAGCCGCCACGATCTGCTGGCGGTCAAGGGTGTTGACCAGCGATCGGAGCTCTTCCAGTGATTCCTGAACGCGGGCCCACTCAATCGCGCGCTGCTTCCAGATCTTCACCTTCGGATGCACGGTCGGGGCGAGGTCCTCGCCCTCGGTGCGCAGCTCCTCAAAGAGCTTTTCGCCGGGGCGCACGCCGGTGAAGACGATGTCCACGTCGTCGCCGACGCGCAGCCCGCTGAGGGTGATCATGTCGCGGGCGAGGTCGACGATCTTCACCGGCTCGCCCATGTCCAGCAGGAAGATCTGCCCTCCCTGCCCGTTGGCAGCGGCCTGGAGGACCAGTTGGGAGGCCTCCGGGATCGTCATGAAGTACCGCGTCATCTCCGGATGTGTGACGGTGACCGGCCCGCCCGAGCGGATCTGGCGCTCGAAGACCGGCACCACCGAGCCCGCCGACCCGAGCACGTTGCCGAACCGCACCGACTTGAACTGGGTCTTGCAGCCTTCCTGGCCGTTGAGCGCCTGGCTGTAAATTTCCGCCACGCGCTTCGTGCAGCCCATGATCGACGAGGGGTTCACCGCCTTGTCCGTCGAGATGAGGACGAACTCGTCTGCGCCGTACTCGCGGGAGGCGTCGGCCATGTTCTTCGTGCCGAAGATGTTGTTCTTAACGGCCTCGCATGCGTTCTGCTCCATCAGCGGCACGTGCTTGTGCGCGGCCGCGTGGACGACGACCTCCGGCCTGTAGGACGCGAAGACGGACATGACCCGCTGGCGGTCGTAGATGTCGCAGATGACGGGCGAGAGGTTGATGCCCGGGAAGTTTCGCCGCAGCTCGTTGGTGACCTCGAAGAGGCCGTTCTCGGCCTGTTCCACGAGGATCAGTTCGGCCGGGTCGAACATGCAGACCTGGCGGCACATCTCCGCGCCGATGCTCCCGCCGGCGCCGCTGATGAGCACCCGCCGGTTGTTCAGGAGCCTGCCCACCGCCTGGCTGTCGAGGTCCACCGCCTCGCGCCCGAGCAGGTCCTCGATCTTCACTTGCCGGATCTGGCTGACGGTGACGTGCCCGCCGATGAGGTCGTCCATTGACGGGAGAGTCTGGAACTGGAGCTTGGTGCCCCGGCACATCTCGATGATCCGCCGCAGCTCCTTCTGGGTCGCCGACGGCACGGCGATGAGGATTTCGTCAACCTTCTCCTCCTCGCAAATGTCCTTTATGTCGTCGGTGGTGCCCAGTACGGGCGCGCTGTGCATGAAGGTGCCCTTCTTGGTCGGATCGTCGTCAACCAGCCCTATGACCCGGTACCGCTCAACCCGCATGCGGTAGATTTCCCGCAGCAGGGCCTCGCCGGCGTTGCCCGCTCCGACCACCAGCACACGGCGGACGCCCTCACTGCTGACCGGGCGCATCTCCTCGTGATACAGCCGGACACCCAGCCGCGCCACGCACACCACAAACACCGTCGCCATGAAGTCCAGCACCAGGACCCCTCGGCTGTAGCCGAAGGCCACCTGGCGCTCAAGCCACTGAGGCAGGTACACGAACACCACTACAGTCACGTACGCCACCATCAGGAATATCCAACTGGCGATCAGGATCGAGGCCACGTCGCGGATGCTGGCGAACTGCCACCATCCGCGGAACAGCTTCATCCGCCCGAAGATGATGCTCTTGCCCACCAGGAAGAACGGCAGCGAGGGGAGGAAGTACGTGTAGAACCACTCCCGCTGCAGGCCTTCGCCCGGCCAGCCGGCGTCGAAGCGGACCAGATACGCCATGAGCAGGGCGATGGTGAACAACACGTTGTGGATGACGAGGTTGGTGATGAGCCGGTGGCGGAGCACGACCTCGGCAAACCGGGAGTTTCTCCTGCCGTTGTCAGTCCCCTCCGCAGCATTATTGTCGCGATTTTCAGGCATTACTTCGTACGGCACGAGACTCGGTGCATCACCTTACCTACTACGCATCGGACCGACAAGGGTTGCACGTTAATTTCGGGTGCCCGTAATTGCCGGTGATCCGGCCGGACTTGCCGCGCCGCCGGGAGCGTCTCTGCCGGCGAGCTACTGACCGGCCGGCTTGGTCGTGGAGGTGGGCTTGCCGCCGTCAGCCTTGTC
>Ga0114922_10005212_pt1 | contig 12016 bp, 13 predicted proteins | sample AartaG_FD_100975 | JGI IMG/M metagenome (GOLD analysis project Ga0114922, IMG submission 100975) | Deep subsurface microbial communities from Aarhus Bay to uncover new lineages of life (NeLLi) - Aarhus_00045 metaG | ecosystem: Environmental > Aquatic > Marine > Oceanic > Sediment | place...
CCCTGCGCTGCTGGTCGTGGTAGCACATAGTAGGCACGCCGTCTTTATTGATAAAGCAATTTCCACTGAACATCCCACCGACCAGCCTGGTTGGGTGATGACGCCAGTGCACAAGGTCTATGCTCGAAGCATGACCCCAGTTGTGGCCCCTGTGGTCCTGGAAAATATAGAAAAGATGGTATCGGCCTTTCCAGAAAATTGCGCCGTTAGGGTCAAACGGCGAACAGCGACCCTCCAGCGTCACAAAATGATACCCAGGCCGATGCGCATCAAGGAGCAGCTTCTCCCTCAGAGCACGCACCTGCTCGTTGATATTCTCCTGCGCCGCAGCCACCGGCCCTCCAACAAAAACCATCAGCAGCACCAACGCCGCCAGGCGCCTTTCGCCTCGATATCTTGTCCAACTTTCTGCCGCCCGTGCGACAACTCCCTTCCTGACACGCATAAGCTTCATAACTGACCTCCTACATCGAAAGTCTACCCCAATTTCTCGTTCTCCTCCATCCTTTGTCTCAAGCTCAGAATTCACGCCGACTTGCTTGGCAAAGCCACTATAAATCACTACGCACAATTCAAAAAAACTACCTCGCAAATGCCTTGAAGCGTTCCTCGATTTGCTCTTTCGTTCGTACTCCCTCGTAGATGATAACGAGGAATCTGAAATGAGCGCTTTTACCCGGTTCAAGTGTAAGCCGCAGCGGTATCACGGGGTTTTTCTTGTGTTTGCTTTGTCTCTGGAAGTCACCCTGCCCCAACGGATTGGCCGAAAACAAACCATAATCCCTCGCGTGCCAATACGTCGGATAATTTATACTCGCCGGATGGTTAAGAATAGCAACACCCACCACCTTGCCGCCTTTCACGCCCTGCAGCGCGACCCATCGGGCCCGCTTGCCCCACACATGCTTGGCCGTCTCGTCACCGTTCGAGCTGAAATACCTGCCCGTGCCGGAAATCGATTCTTTCGGCAGCGGCGCCCCGGCTCTCGGTATCACGCCTCTGCCGTCCTCTCTCAAAGCGTCGGCAAGTCGAATTGCAAACACACCTTCTTCGGTATCTTCAAATGTCACCGTCGTATCCTGGGCCGTCAAAGCCAGACTGAAATCGATGGCATATTCACCATCGCGCGCGCCCGCAAGAAAGACCATCTTCCTGTCGTCTTTCAGCAGGACCTTACCCTTGTTGTCTATCCAGTGCGCAACCGTCGAAAGTGTCCCCTTGCCGGTTCCGTCCATCGTTGTCTTTGTTTCTATGTGCTTTATCTGAGGGGGCGGCTTGGCGTTGTTCCAGAACTTATTGCCGTTGACGCCGTCTACCGTAAAGAAAATGCCTACGTGATGCCGGTGCCCGTCACTTCCGCCCCGCATATCCACTAACGGATGCCTTCGTGTCACTTCAATACCCGAAGGCGTATGTACCGGAACCAAAACCGGCTTCGCCAAGTCATCTCCGTAAACGTAGCTTGTGAAAAGACTGCCTCCAATCATTACGTCAATCTTACCTTCGTCTTTCACCAACTCCACTTTTGGCTGCGTGCCCTCCGCAAAAACACCACCACAAATCATGAGTACTGCCAATACACTAACTGTCTTTGCCATAACAAATTGCCTCCTTTACTTCCAGCACCTTTCAAAATGTGACCTGACTATTTGAATTTCTCAGTCAAGTATAGTATCTTACCAAAACCGGATTTGCAAGCGAATTACTTGTCGATTTGCGAAAACAACCGGGCAAATTGCTAAACGAAAGGCTATCAAATGCAAAAAACAGCAAAAACGCCACGTCTCAATATCGCTATACGTTGCCTCGCACTGTCTCTGTTATTCGCCTCCAGCCTCCACGCAGCCGGCTACTTAAAGCCCGTTTCCATCAACGCAGTCCACATTAACGACAGTTTCTGGACGCCCAGGCTCACCGTTTGCCGCAAAAACACCATCCCCCATTCCTGGCATTACATCAACGCCAACATAAAGGCCCTCAAAAAACTCGCAGGCCTCAGCGGCCAGCCCGGCAAAACCGGCCTCTGGACAGAAGCCAACCTACACAAGTTCATCGAAACAATAGCATATTCCCTCGCCGTCAAACCCGACCCCGAACTCGAAAAACAACTCGACCAGGTCATCTCCCTCCTCGCCGCCGCCCAGCGCCCCGACGGCTATATCCACGCTCACGTCCTGCTAAACAACCTCACACCCTGGGCAAATCTCTACCATCAGCACGACGGATACGTCGCAGGCCATCTCTACGAAGCTGCCGTCGCACACTACGAGGTAACCGGCAAGACAACACTCCTCGATGTCGCCCGAAAATCCGCCGACCAGGCCTATAGGTATTTCATTGACCAGGACAATCCCGGCTTTCCAGGCCATGCAGAAATAGAGCTGGCGATGGTCCGGCTCTACCGCGCAACCGGCGAAAAACGCTACCTCGAACTGGCAAAAACCTTTATCGAGCGAAGGGGACAAAACCCGCAAAAAGACTGCCCTCGATTTCCCTGTCAATATTTTCAGGACCACCTTCCAATACGCCGGCAGAACGAAATCAAAGGACACGCCGTACGCGCCGTCTTCTTCGCAACCGCAGTTGCAGACGTAGCCCTCGAAACGGCCGACCCCGACTTCATCCACGCAGCCGAAAGATTATGGCAAAGCGCCACAAAAAGAAAAATGTACATCACCGGTGGCATCGGCTCATCAAGAAAACAGGAAGCATTCGCCGACGACTACGTACTTCCCAATGACGGGTATTGCGAATCCTGCGCCGCCTGCGGCCTGGCCGACTTCGCACACAGAATGCTTATGCTAAATGCCGACGCCCGCTCCGCCGACATCCTCGAACGAGTCCTCTACAACGCCGTCCTCCACGGAATCGCACTCGACGGAAAATCCTTCTACTACAGAAACCCACCGCACGACGCCAATCATCCACGCGGCAATAACTGGTGCTGCTGCCCGCCCACACTCTCCAGAACCGTCTTAAAGCTCGGCAAATACATCTACACCTATGACACCGGCAGTATTTACGTCAACCTCTACGCCGCCGGAGAAACCGATATCGCCTTGCCCGAAAATACCGTTACTATTATCCAACAAACCGACTATCCATGGGATGGAAAAGTAAGGATTATTGTCAGTCCGGAGACCCAAAGCAGTTTTTCAATAAACCTCAGAATCCCCGGCTGGTGCCGAAAGGCCCAACTAAGGCTCAACGGAGCCGAGTTCAAACAATTTGCTTTGCGCCAAGGCTATGTCACCATCAAGCGACAATGGCAGGAAAATGATACGCTCGAGCTGGACCTCGCTATGCCCGTCGAGCGCATCGAAGCCCACCCCAACGTAAAGGCCGACACAGGCCTGGTCGCCATCCAGCGAGGTCCCATTGTCTACGGCCTCGAAGCCCTTGATAACAGCGGCAAGTTGGACCTCACGCTGCCCGCAGAACCTCACTTTGAAACGGAATACCGCCCGGAATTCCTCGGCGGTGTCACCGTTATAAAAGGAAAGTCCGCAGACAACAGAACCTTTACCGCCATACCTTTTTACGTCCTGGCCAATCGAAAAAAATCCTCACAGATTGTCTGGCTCCCGCAAAAAGGCAAAATCGAAAATCCCGCCGCCTGGCAGAACAAACTCTATCGCAGACTCGACCCTCGCACCTTGACCAGGTGACATCCCCAAAAGTCCCTCAAGGTAAGGCTCGCAAACTCAGCCCATCGGCTCAACCGACAAACACCGCCTCAACGTCACGAACCCCTTTCTGCTTCAGATGCATCCCTTCCCACGCCGTCAGCATTATCTGCCGGAAACAATGACTAAAGCCCCACTCACTCGCAATATCCGACAGCCCGTAGTGCGAGTCCGTCGCCAGAAACGCAATACACGCCGGCGCATTCCAGTGCATCCAGCGCAGGTTCTTCGCCGCCTGCTCAAACGCCTCCTTGTCCCCTAAGTATTTGTATATCCGAGTATGAATCAAGGCCGAATCCGCCGTAAGCCCAAACGGAGCCTTCGGACAAAAATTCAGCTCACCACGACGAATAACATCGATATGCCCCGGATGTTTCATCACTCCAACATCCGTGCTCAGTCTCCGCAGGTACGCCGCACCTCGCTGCATCATATCAACAAACTTATTCTTCTGCCGCCAGTACTCATAAGCCAGCAGCGGGCTTAGCACCGCAAGCGTCAGTGCGTGGTAGTAATTCGAATCCAGAGCAATACCGTCCACCAGCTTATATTTGTGCGTCGTGTTGTAAGGAAAATAACCCACCTCATCCTGGTAAGGAGCAATCCCGTTTATTATCTGGTCTTCGGCGTATTCCTTCAGCCGAGCGTCGCAAAGGTCCTCGCCAACCAGCCACATCGCACACGCCAGCGAACCACCCATATTCATCGTATACCGCTTCTCCGAACCAATCGTCTTGCCCTTCTCATCCAAAAATATCCGCGCATCGAAAAAATGCTTCTCCCGATTGAAACCCAGGGGATTATCTATCCACCAGTTCAGCTCCTCTGCCACCTCGGATAGAAGCCGCTCATCACGCAGCACGTGAGCCGCCGCCCGCATACCCCGCATATTCCGCCCCACGTGACACGAAATCATCTCATATTCAATCGTCGGCTTGTCTTCCGGCCGAGGGTCGAAATCGAGCTTAACCGGCTTAGTAATACCACCGTAGGCAACCCGATGTGCCCGTGCTTTGTGACGATATTCGCGAAACGTCGCCGCAGCCGCCTTCAGTGCTCTAAGCGTCCGCTCATCGCCCGTCATCGCATAATAATGCGCGCACGATTCCGCCGGCATACACGCAGAACGCATCGTACGCCCGCCGCTTCCGCCGTTCGGAGGCTCCACCGTCCCGTTACTTATCAGGCTTGCATTAGCCCACTGTTGACCAGCATCCAACTGGACAACCAAATCCAGAGGCCCAAACGCTTCACATTTCTTCAGCTTGATAGACCATCTTATTGGCTTTGCCAAACCAGCCCCAGACAGCGAACCGACGCCCCCGGAACCTGCAAAAGCAAATGCCGCCGCCCCGTAACCGCTCTTCTTGATAAACTCACGTCTGTTCATAACTTTATGCCGAGCGTGGACCCGCTTCTGTTGACGCTCTACCGCTCGAACTGCTCGCTTGCTCGTCTTCGAGGACCTGCTTCAAGCTGTATCTGCCCAGAAGCTCCCGCTGAGAGCGCGCTATCCGCTCGATGCTTCCAGGCTCATCCGCCGAGCCCTGCGCGAAACCAGCCGACGACACGACCGCTGAAATGTCACTCAGCCGAATATTCGCAGGGTCCTTCGCCGGAATATATCCCACCGTCGGCTCTGACGTCTTTGCTATCAGCCCGTACTTCACCAGGTGGTCAAATATCTTCTCACCGAACTCACCCGGCAAATCCAGCTTGCCGCATATCGCTTCGGCGCAAAGCGGCCCCTCGTTCCGCGCAAACGCCCCCGCAATCTCACGCACAATATTTATCACCGTAACATCATTCGCTATGAAATGCTCCTCCCTTTGCTTGGCCGTCGTCATCTCTCCAGCATCCAGGCTCGTAAGGTGCTGCGTCGTGAACGTCACCTGCAGACCGAAAAGAACAATCAGCCACGTTATATAAATCCAGAGCACTGTCACCGGAATCAACGCCAGCACCCCGTAAACCGTCCGGTAAAGACCCAATTCAGTCACGGAGTACCCGTAGATGTTCTTCGCCGCCACCCACACCACCGCGCCAATCACCGCGCCCCAGACCGCAGCCTTCGTTTGAACCCTCGTGTTCGGCAAAACAAAGTAAAGAAGAAACAATACCAGCGCCGCCACCAGAAATGATAAACCGACCCGAACAACCTCGCTGACACCCGCACCCTGAATATGGCCAAAACTGACATATTTTGTCGTCACGTATATCCCCACCGCCGCCAGCAGAGGACCCAGCGTCAGTACCGCCCAGTAGTTGATAATCCGGTGAACAAATCCTCGACCTTTGCCCACGTGGAAAATATTATTGAACGCCTTCTCTATCGTAGAAAGCAGCGCAAACGCCGCCCATATCACAAACAACACGCTGACCAGCGAAATAATCCCTCGGCTGGCGCCCGTAAAAAACTTCCCGATGATGGTATCCAGATGCTCCGTAAGGGACACCGTCTGCTCCGGACCTTCCGAACCCGGCAGCGAGCTCTCGAACGCAGTAAGATTGGCCTGGTCGTAAATAAAATTCTTTATCTTGTCACCCATGTCACTGTAGGCATCGAGACCCTGAAAAACCAGCAGAGTCACTATCGCCAACGGAACAATACCGAAAATCGTCTGATACGAAAGCGCCGCCGCTTGCTGACCCGCGCGGTTCACACGCAAAAGTCTGATGCAGTGAGACCACAGCTTGATTTGAAAAACCAAAAACCTGCTCGCTCTGCCCAACTGCGCACTCGGCGTTGATAAAAGCTGCTCTAACATCCAACGTCCCTTTCGATTTGTCCACCTGTTCTTTCGACCCGCTGCCGGACTCACTTAAACAGCTCGTCAAGACCCTCGAATACCTTCTTCTTCAACTCCTGCTCCAAACGACCCTTCAACTGTTGCTCCAGAAGCTTGCCTGTATCAATTTGCGGACTTTCCAGCGTTCCCCCGATGGGCACAGATATCCGCTGGCCTGCAAATGCTTTACCAACCCGCACCGTCTCACCGGACAAAGTATAAGGCAAAGTCACCGTCATATCCTTTATACTATGGTCCAGTCCGATAACCCCCGAAAAATTCAGCGGATTGGCGCCGACAACCAGCTCCATATCCTCGTAGCGAACCAGCCCGTCCCGCACTTCGAACTCCATCGGATGAAGCGCAAAATCCTGTGCCGGCACACCTCTACCCATCAATGCAAAAATCGCCGCCAAGAAACCAGAACCCTCCAAACGAAGTCGCTCCATCGAAAGCGTACCCGACACAACGAGCTCTTCTTTAGACGCTCCACCCAGCGGTATCGAAAGCTCCGTACAGTTAAAATCCACCACCCCGCTTATCTCGCTAAAACCCGCAAAAAGCGGATTCAGATACATAAGCAGTTCACTTCCCAATTCCTTGGTAATCTCAATGTCCTCCGCTATATGTATCGGCTCCGCCGTCTTAAACAGCACCGGCTCACCGGAAAAATCCGCCTCGCCCCCAAGCCGCAAATGACCATTATTAACCGTCGTCGAAAAGCCGGCAATTCCCAATACACCTCTATTGACCTCAACCGGCACCTCCGTAGCGCCAAAAGCCAGACCCATAAAACTCGCCTTATCGAAACCAACCTTCCCACTCGCGTTGAGATTGCTCAAAAGCTCCTCTCGCCGGCCCTTCGCGTACTCGCTCGAAAAACTTATGCTGTCTTTCCTCTGCCCCTCGAGCTCCAGGCCAGCCGGCAAATAACCCGCCGCCAGAGTTCCCACCGCCGCCCAGTCATACTCAAGCTCTGCCTTGCCTTTTAATTTCGTCCGCTCACCCTCAACCGATTCCTCGAAGTTACCCTCGATTTTTATCTGTGGACTTGTCAACTCCAGTTTATGCACCGCAATCGTCTTGTCCGATGGATCTACCGTCGCATCAAAAACAACCGATACCTGCTCCTGCTCAAAAGGCTTTTTCTGTGGATACTCAATCTTTAGTCCCTTAATGCTCGTTGAGTCCGTCCTCAACCGGTAGGCCCCGTCTTCCATTCTCACCGAAACCTCAGACTCTGCAATTCCGCCCAGTCGCACGTTTGGGTCAACATAGCCCAACACCGCTCCAAAAGAACCTACCTTCGCAAGGTCAATACCCTTTGCTGCAATATCCAGCTTCAAACCCTCCGATGCCTTTTCGCCCAGCGGAACAATCCCGTCCTTAACATTTATCTGCCCAAAGCTCCCCGAAACGCCAATATGCTCGATACCAAGCACACTTCCCTCACGCTCCATACCAACGGAAAATTCCATATCCGCCTTTGCCTCCGTCGCACTCGCACCTTCTGCCGACCGCAGGCTGAAATCCTTGACGAGCGACGTCCCATTTATCCTGATTCTCTCCTTGCCGAGCGAAATCTCCCCCTCGCCCGAATAAGCGCCGGTCATCTCGTATCCGCCCATCTGCAGAAACTGACCCAGCTCCGATTGCAGCTTCCCCAGGTCCATTTGCTCTTCGTATTTGAGCAGCTCACTCGTCCCTCTGCACGTTACCTTCCCAAATGGCGCCGATACATCCAACCTGTCAAACGTCACAACATTCGCATCCGAAAAAATCTCCACCGCTGCTGTCACCGGCTCCGAAAGCCTAATCTCTTTCTCTTCCATTACGCCTGCCAGCCCGGCTAACTCCGCATCGCCCGACAACAACTTTTTGCCTTCTTTCTCTATGGTCTTTACCTTCCCCGTCAATTTCCCCGAAGTCACCTTGACCCCTTCTTTAACACCCAGCAGCGCCGGCATCTGGGACATCGCCTCGGCCACGTTGCACTCGAAGCTGCCCTCTAGGCTGTAACCCGACCCGGGCTCCAGAAACACCGCCAGCGACTCGAACGTCATCGGAACCACGCCGCGAACCTCAGCGTCCAGCCAGCTCGTGTCAACGAGCAGGTCACTGACCCTTACTCGCCCGTCCTCCTGCTTGCCCTTGGCATGAATACTAAGAGTCCCCGTTCGCAGCCTGTCGCCTCGCAACAATTCCCCTCCTATCTCGATACCCCTGCCGTTTATGCTCCCGCTAAAATCTTCAACTCCACCGTCCCTCACCTTCACCGCCATATCCACGGAGAGCCTCCCCTCGGCCTCAATATCAATTCCTGCCAGCGCAAAAAGCGGCTCGAGAGACCCCAGACTCAAATCCTCCACCTTCACCGCCAACCCTCCGCTGGTCCCTTTAAGGCTCCACCCCGTCCGTTTCTTCGGCTCCACCCAGCCCTTGCTCTCGACCTTCGCGCCCTGCAGAAGCATATCCACCTTGAACTCCGTCGTTTCACCGGCAGGTCGAAGCTTCAGCTCCGAATTGACCCGGCTGACCTCCGCACTCTGGCCGGCCTCATCCGTGACCCTCAAGTTGCCGTTGGTCACATTCAGGTCCATCCTCGCCACCGGCAGAACAACTGTCTCCACCTCCACCTCGACGGAATCCTCACCTCCCGCTCGCCGCCCCTCGGCAAGCCTTATGTCTATCCGCGGCTCCTCGAGCCGCGTTTCCCCGAATGAGAGATTGCCCAACAAAAGTGACCCGTAATGAGGTTTCGTGTATATCTCCTTGATAGTCACACTCGTCCGCTCACTGTCGTCCTTAAAGCTGAACTCCTCTACCGTCACGCCTCTCCACCAGCCAACAGAAAGGTCCGCAAAGTCCGCTTCCCCAGCCAAAGACTTGTTTATCCTGCCAAGTATCAATCTATGGCCTGCACCCGACGACACAAAAACAGGTACCAGCAGGAACACCACCACAATCAAACACACCACTGCCAGCAGCCACTTGATGAATCTCTTCTTGCTCTTCTTCTTTACGGCTTGACCACTTTTCTCCGCCGACATCGCTTAATCCCCCAAAAAAAAACGCCGCCAATCATCCTTGTCGCCGATACAGCAAGCACGCCGCTCGGCAACGCCAACCAATCCGGATATCGCCCGGCTACTCGAACATTATCTCATCCGACTTTGCCCTGACCATTTCATCAATCTTGTCCGTGTACTCCTTGGTAACATCGTCAATTTCTTCTCTGCCCTGGTGCAGGTCGTCTTCGGTGACAACTTTTTCCTTCTCTTCTCTTTCAAGCTGCTTATTCGCGTCCCTGCGCATGTTCCGAATGCTCACCTTCGTCTGCTCACCCATCTGTTTGGCCTGATGAACCAACTGCTCCCTGCGCTCCTCGCTCAAAGGTGGTATATTCAACCGTATAACCTTCCCGTCAACAATCGGCGCCAGACTCAAATCACTATTCTTTATTGCCTTGGCAATCTCCCTCACCGAACCGGGGTCGAAAGGCTTTATCACAATCAAATCAGCCTCCGGCGCCGCCATAGTCGCCAACTGTTTCAGAGGCGTCGCCGTGCCGTAGTAATCAACCTTCACGTTCTCAACCAGTCCCGTCGAAGCACGCCCCGTCCGAACCGCACGAAGCTCATCGTGAAAAAACTCCGCCGCTTTTTTCATCTTCTCTTTGATTTCAGAAACAATCTCTTTTACAGGCATTTGCAACCTCTACAAAACAACTCAAAAAACCAATTCCGTCTGCCAGCCACAAATGATACCCTAATCCCTCCGGCTCGTAAACAAACTTCCCGAAATTCTCACCGCCGCCGTCACACGCGCAATCCGTCCACCCATGTACTGACCATTGTACGCCATCAACGTATACTCCACATCGCAAACTACAAAGCCCGCCCAGCCGCCAGGTTACTGGTCAACGCAGTTCTATTTGCGTATACTTCAGGTCGCTGCTTGCCATGAAGCGGATATTGTCGGGCCTCAGTTTTATCACAACGTATTCCGACGAAGCAGGGTCCGCGATGTGGTCCTTCAACGCCGGAACCGCCTCGTAAAGCCACAGCTTTTCAGCGTTGTCGCTGCTCACCGTGCAAAGTCCCCCGATACGCACGTGGTTCCCCTCGCTATCGCAGAAGCAGTATTCAGCATACGGCACTTCTTTAAGCTGACCTATCTTGTCGCTGGACCCATGCGTCGCGCACCATAATTCATCTGCTCTCCAGGCCCAGCCACCCATCGGTCGTGCGCCGACTCTCCGCCCATCGCTCGTGGCCAGTATCCCCCAAGGGACGCCCTTCATGAATTCCTTAATCTCTTCAAGGTTCATATCAACTCTCCAGTTTTTGTTCTACTCAACTTTATATTCCAGCCGCCGGCCCACCCGGCCGCTTCGCTCTGTCGTAGATTACTCGACTTTCCGCAAACATGCCACCTCCTTCCAGAAACCAAGCCTCCCACATTTTTGCATTTTGATTATTGATATTTGATTTCCCTTCCGCCCCTCCTCCACACCCTTTAAAGTGTCCTGCTTTTTCATCGCATCGGCCTCCCGCCGCGCTGCCCGAATCTTGGCTCACACCTCAAATGGTCCTTGCTCTCCTCGACAATATCCCAACAGCCGGACTCAGCGATACTGCTTTTCGTCTCACTGCGCCGCTGGTGCCCGTCGTCTATCACAAGCAGCCCGTCCTTCTTCGTTATCCGCCTCAACTCCGCAAGAAACACCCTCGGCTTCTTGATAATGAAAAACATATCGAGGGCAAACACCATATCTGCCGTCTCATCCGCAAGCGTGCTCTCGTAACCACTCACAAGTATCGGCTCAACATTACGCAATCCAGCCTGCTGGGCCTTCTTTTTAACCACCTCAATTGCCAGCTCCTGAATATCTATCGCAAAGACCTTGCCGTTCTCACCCACCAGCCTGGCAAACCTCGTCGTGTACCGGCCCGGACCGCATCCGTAATCCACCACCGTCATACCCTCGCCTATCCCGAATTGCTCAACCCGCTTATCTATATATGGCCAGACCGCATCGACCATCCGAAATATCAAATTCATCAACCGAAACGATGCATTCGACATCCTCTCGGATTTTCGTTTCTTCAGCAGCTTAGTCAGACTCATAACCACCCCCCGGCCGGCTCGCCCGTTGCCGACCCCTCAGCTAATCAACGTCCCGACCTGCTCGCCGGCAAGGGCCTTGGCGATATTGCCTTTCTCGAAAATATTCAGAACAACAATCGGAATGTGATTGTCCCGGCAGAGACTTATCGCCGAATGGTCCATCACCCGAAGGTTTTTCGCCAGCACGTCCTCGTAAGACAGCTTCTCAAACAGCTCCGCATCCGCGTCCTCATTTGGGTCGGCGCTATATACCCCCTCAACCTTCGTCGCCTTGACAAGCAAATCCGCACCCAACTCCGCAGCCCGCAGAGCCGCGCACGTATCCGTCGTAAAAAACGGATTGCCCGTACCCCCGGCTAATATCGCAACCCGGCCACGCTCCAAATGTCGCAGCGCCCTGCGACGGATAAA
>Ga0114922_10005213_pt1 | contig 12015 bp, 11 predicted proteins | sample AartaG_FD_100975 | JGI IMG/M metagenome (GOLD analysis project Ga0114922, IMG submission 100975) | Deep subsurface microbial communities from Aarhus Bay to uncover new lineages of life (NeLLi) - Aarhus_00045 metaG | ecosystem: Environmental > Aquatic > Marine > Oceanic > Sediment | place...
TATTTTCTCCATCATTACATTCGCAAAAATAATATCACAGAATGAGAGATCGCTGATATGAAAACAGGGAACAGTTTTTCTGTTTATCTGCTCTCTAACGTATCAATTTTTAGTGAAGCTCCCCGCCTACAAGGCGGGGCATCAAAAAGGAAATTTTTAATTATATTTGGAGCAGTTAATCCCCCAAACCCTAAAAAGGAGCCATTCATCCCCGTGCACAGCACGGGGTATTCTGGCTATATTTCATAAATTACTTGAAGCCTGAATTTAGGTTTCTTTAAAGGTCTTGTCAATAAGAGCCGTCGTGGTCCGAATGCTGCCCCGGCCGGAGAATCCAGGTGCGCCAGTCGGGCCCGATTCGCCCGGCGCGCCGGTATCGCTCCATGGCGCTTGCGCAGGGGCAGGTGCGTTTTTTCAAGGCCGAAAGCCCTGATGCGGTCTCTCGCACGATACCCGCAAAACCCTGAACAGCCTTTTCCACCCTTGAGCCAAGATTCTCCTCGACCATTCCCTCGAAAAGCTCCCCTGTTCTATAGGGAAGTTCCTTTACCCCTTCAGCCCAGTTCGCCACGTAACAGCAAGCGTGGTAGCAGATTTCGAGTTCAGTTGCCAGAAACGCCTCCGGAGCCAGGGTCATGCCCACCAGTTGCCCTCCCAGGCGTTTTATCATCCGCACCTCTGCCGGCGTTTCCAGACGGGGGCCCTCGGTAACCGCGTACACAGCGCCGGTACGGTAGTCCGCTCCCAGTCTTTCCAGGCTTCTGACCAGCACTTCCCGCATTGTGGGACAAAACACGGGATTCTGCCGGATAAAACCCAGACCGGTTCCGGTGAAAAAAGTATTTTCTCTTTTGCTGGTGAGATCGATCAGGTCTTCCGGGAGAACGTAATCACCAGGAGTAAAATCCGGATCCACCGAGCCAGGACCGCTCCAGGAGAGGATTCTCGTTGTGCCGATCTCTTTCAAGGCCCAGATATTCGCCCGGTAATTGACATCCGGAGCAGTAATCGTGTAGCCAGTCCAGCCGTGCCGTGAGATGAAGGCGACCGGGCCGGTGGCTGATTCCAGACCGAGGAAACGGATGCCTGAGACTCTGCCGAAAGGCGTATCCAGGGACAGTTCACCCAGAACTTCACCGATAAGATTCATAGCAATGTCGTAAGCGCCGCTTCCGCCGATCACTGCAAAACCCTTATAATCTTTCGGAGCTTTTTCCAGCACGGATAAAGATTGCTCCATGGCGATATGTCCCTTTCAAGTTATTCATCCGCTTTAAAGCATTCGAATGATACTGTAGTCCTGCCTCCTGAGAGCCGGAAGGAGGCCCGCCTGTCGGATCAGCCTGGCTATGGTTTTTTCATCCATCACTTTGAAACTGCAGCCGGCGGCACGCACCACGTTCTCCTCGAGCATCGTGCTGCCGAAATCGTTGGCCCCGAAATAGAGGGCAAGTTGCGCGATATCGGGCCCCTGGGTTACCCAGGAGGCCTGAACGTTAGGCACGTTGTCAAGCAGTATCCGGCTTGCGGCGAGAATACGCAGATAGAGCGCCGGGGTGGTTTTCTCAAGCCTCAGCCTGGTGTTTGCCGGCTGAAAACTCCAGGGAATGAATGCGGTAAAACCGCCGGTGCGCTCCTGAAGCGAGTGGATATGGCGAAGGTGAACGACAATCTCGCTCATCCTCTCCCCCAGCCCGTAAACCATAGTGGCCGTGGTTTTGAGTCCCAGACTGTGAGCGGTTTCGTGTATTTTGAGCCAGCGTCTCACGCCCAGTTTACGCGGACTGATCAGGCGGCGAATCCGGGCGCAGAGAATTTCGGCTCCCCCGCCGGGGATCGAGTCAAGCCCGGCCTCAGCCAGTTTCTCGATCACACGCTCGGAACTGAGGCTGGAAACACGGCTGATATGGTCGATCTCGGGAGCGGAAAAACCATGCACGTGAATCGGATGGTAACGCTTGATATAACGCAGCAACTCCAGGTACCAGTCCAGACTCAAGTCTGGATGAAGCCCCCCCTGGAGAAGAATTTGCACGGCGCCGCGGGATTTGGCCTCATCGATTTTCCGGCCTATCTCCTCGTATGACAGTAGATAAGCCTGGGGATCTTTTTGGGTGCGGTAAAAGGCGCAGAAACGGCAGCGGCTGATACAGATATTCGAGTAGTTAATGTTTCTGTCGTTGATAAAAGTGACAACACCCTCTGGGTGCCACCGGCGGCGGACCCTGTCCGCCAGAGCGCCAAGCTGGTGCAGGCTGGTATTCTCAAGCAAGTCTAATCCACAGCGAAGAAAGCCGGTACTCATAGCAGAACTACCAGAGAAAAATTAATGCCAAAAGATTTAAAAAGAAAAATGGTTTGAGCGTGAGTAATGATACTCCACGCCCAAACCGTCAGCAAAACATAAATCTTCTCTGGCCTGATAAATCCCCTTAAAAGAAGATCATGGTGACCAGGAAGAACAAGGGGATCAGGATACAGATCGAATAGACCATAAAGCCGAAAAAACTCGGCATCTTGATTCCGCTTTCCTCGGCGATCGAACGCACCATGAAATTCGGCGCGTTGCCGATATATGTCATCGCTCCCATAAATACCGCCCCGCAGCTTATCGCTTTGAGATAAATCTCGTGTGTGGTCATCAGCTCTGGCACGGCCTGGGCCTCGGGGATTCCGGGCAAGAGCTGGCCGAGTGCGCTGTTGAAAAACGTGAGATAGGTGGGCGCATTATCCAGGAAACTGGAAAGGGAACCGGTAATCCAGAAATAATGTATCGGCTGGCGCACGGTTTCGATCAGGAAAGCGAGCGCTCCGTGCTCCCCGGCACGAAGGATGGCAAGAGCTGGTACGATAGTCATAAAGATGCCGGCAAACAGGTAGGCCACCTCCTGAATGGGAAACCAGGTGAACTCGTTTTCCTCCCGAATGGCTTTCGGGGTGAAGTAAAGGGAAAGCAGGCCCATGATTATGATCAGGATATCGCGCAGGAAATTCTGGATTCCCATATGCACTCCACCGACATTGACTTCCCCGAGTTTCACCATACCGCTCATCAGCACACTTCCCATGATCCCCATCAGAAAAATCAGGTTGTAAAGCCCCAGCACCTTGATCGGCTTTTTTTCTCTGCCTGCCGCGGCCATCTCGCCAGGGATTTTCCTTTCCCGATTGTATAGAACGGCGTCTATCAGGAAAAAGAGAACCAGCAGGATAACCGAAACAAACGACATCATTGGCAGCAGTTTCAAGGTCCAGAAGAAAGACACTCCGTGAAGGAACCCGAGAAACAGCGGCGGGTCCCCCAGCGGGGTGAGGCTGCCGCCGATATTGGCTACCAGGAAGATGAAAAAGACGATGATATGCACCTTGCTCTTGCGCTCTTTATTCGAACGGATCACCGGACGAATCAAAATCATCGCGGCACCGGTAGTTCCTACCCACGAGGCGATAATCGTGCCGATCAGAAGGAACACCGTATTGACAATGGGAGTTCCTGTCAGTTTACCCCTGACCAGAAGACCACCGGAGACGGTAAACAGCCCCCAAAGTAGGATGATAAAGGGGATATAGTCGACGAGGTAGATATGAAGTATCTCGTACCAGGCCTCGCCGCCGTAAGCAAACAGAAAAGGAACAGCGAAGATAATCGCCCAGAAGGCGCTGACCTTGGGAAAATGATGGTGCCAGAACTCAGGCGCCAATAGAGGAAGCAGAGCTATGCTGAGAAGAATCCCGGCAAAGGGGATAATACTCCACAACGGGAGGGTCGATCCGAGATCCGACCCGCCGTGATGGGCCCCCTCAGCTGCCAGCAGAACTGAACTCGCCCACCCCCAGTCGATGAATGTCAGAACTAACAGGGCGGCCGCAATGCCAAAAGCAAATTTCGAAGTCTTCATATTCAGCTCCGGACAGATTGCAAAAACATTTCCAGGTAAGTTTATCTAATATTGTAAAGTGTATCTCTTTCCACCGGAATACGCCCGGCTTGACTAATCAGAGCAACGAGTTGTTCTTCATGCATGTGCTGAGGCGTTTCGGCCCCTGCCTCATGGGTGATACGTTCCTCAAGAACGGTGCCATTAACATCATTTGCGCCGAAAAACAGCGCCATCTGGGTCAACGGCAGCCCGAGCATGATCCAGAAAGACTTTATATGGTCGAAATTGTCCAGAATCAGCCGGCTTGCCGCAATAGTTTTCAGAACTTCGATTCCGCTGGCCCTGGTAATATTCTCCAGCTTCGTATTCCAGGGATGAAAAAGCAGCGGGATGAACGAGTTGAAGCCGCCGGTTTCATCCTGAAGGGCCCGGATGGCAAGCATGTGGTCCACCCGGTCCGCGTAGGATTCGATATGGCCGAACAGCATGGTTACGTTGGTCGGTATCCCAAGCTTATGCGCCTGCCGCATGATATCGAGATACTGTTTCCCGTGAATTTTTTCCGGACAGACTTTGCTCCTTATCGGCTGGTTGAATATCTCCCCGCCTCCTCCGGGGAGAGAACCAAGGCCGCATTCAGTGAGACTTTCGAGCACTTCGCGCACGGAGATATTCTCTATGCGGGAGATATGTTCTATTTCAACCGCTGTAAAGGCCTGAAGGTGCACTCCGGGAAACTCACGGTTGAGCCCGGAGAGCATGCTTCGGTAGTAGTCCAGACCGGCGGCAGGATGGCAGCCCCCTACGATATGGAACTCGCTCACCTTTTCGTGCCAGAGCTCTTTCGCCTTCTGGACTACCTGCTCGGGAGAGAGGAAAAAGGCGCCTTCCTCTTCAGGACCACCCTTACTGTAAGCACAAAATCGGCACCTGTTTACACAAATGTTGGTGTAGTTAATATGCAGGTTATTTATGTAAAAGACCTGGCCACAGTTTTTTGCCTGATTAACCTCATCGGCCAGACGTCCTAATCCGAGCAGATCGTTGGTTTTGAAAAGGGCGATTCCCTCCTCCCGTGCCAGCCTGCCTCTGTTGGCCAGGCGTCCCGCTATCTTTTCCAGCCGGGGATCGAGAAAATCCCCTGAATCGCTGCTTCCTATCTCCTACCCCCTTTGTGAACTTGCCATCTCCCGGACAAGGGCCGAGGCAATTATCTGGCGCTGTATCTGGTTGGTGCCTTCATAGATCTGAGTGATCTTGGCGTCCCGGAAATATTTTTCCACCGGGTAATCTTTCATGTAACCGTAGCCGCCCATTATCTGGATTGCATCGGTAGTTACTTTCATCGCGACATCCGAGGGGAACACCTTTGACATCGCGCTTTCCTTGTTGTAGTTCCTGGCGCCTGAGTCGATCATCCGGGCAACCTGGTAGGTCAGGGCTCGGGCCGCTTCGATCTGGATTGCCATGTCGGCCAGCATGAAAGAGATGGCCTGGAAATTGATGATCGACTGGCCGAACTGGTGGCGGGTATAGGCATAATCCAGGGCGGAGTCGAAAGCGCCCTGGGCGATGCCGATTGCCTGGGCGCCGATTCCCGGCCGGGACTTGTCGAAAGTCCGCATGGCAATCCCGAACCCGGCGCCTTCACGCCCGAGGAGGTTGCCCCTGGCCACGACACAATCCTGGAATACTACTTCGTAAGTTGCCGAGGCGCGGATACCGAGCTTGTCCTCTTTTTTGCCGAAAGAAAGCCCAGTAGTTCCTTTCTCCACCACAAACGCGCTGATACCTCGGGCTCCCCTGCTCTTGTCGGTCTTGGCGAACACGGTGTAGGTGTGCGCTTCCGAGCCGTTGGTGATCCACTGCTTGGTGCCGTTAAGCACATATTCATCACCGACCTTACGTGCGGTTGTCTGGATGTTGCTTGCATCTGAACCTGCTCCTGCCTCGGTCAGGCAGAAGGCGGCATAGTGCTCGCCTGCTGCAATAGGCGGAAGGTATTTCTTTTTCTGCTCATGGGTACCAGCGATAATAATCGGGAAACAGCCCAGCAAACTGGCGGCATAGGTCACGCCCACCCCGCCGCAGGCCCGGCTGATTTCCTCGGTAGCAATACAGAGTTCGAGCAATCCCGCACCGATACCGTCATACTCCTCGGGAATATAAATAGCAGGCAGGCCGGCCTCGGCAATCTCTTTCATAATTGCATGAGGGAACTCCGCCTTGCGATCCAGTTCCTCTCTCTGCGGAATGATATGGGTTTCTGCGATTCTACGTGCCAGGCGTTTGATCTCAAGCTGATCTTCGGTAAGAAAGTACTCCATCGGTTCTCCCCGGGAATGTTATTTCTGATGTTTTGATCATCATTTTCAGAGGTTTTATTTTGGAGGGGGTTCCAACTTAGCCAGATACTCCAGGGCCTGAACAGCGGCCTTTTTCTCGGATTCCTTTTTATTCGAGCCAACTCCTCTGCCCAGAATCTTTCCCTTTATCGTTACCTCACAGACAAACTGCTTGGCGTGTTCGGGGCCGCTAACCTCGACTATCCGGTAGGATGGCTGGCAATGGTAATTGACCTGGGAAAGGTGAAGCAGGTTGTTTTTGGCCTCCTGCAGGTTGTCAAAGCCCAGTTCAGCCTTGCCTCTGTCCAGAAGTTTATCACAAACGAAAGTCTTTACTGCCAGAAGACCGCCGTCAAGGTAGATCGCACCGATTATCGCTTCAAGAGAGTTGGAGATAACTGTTTTCTTTCCCCGCCTTGGGTCCGAAAAACTCTCTTTCGAGTAAACAAGATAGTCTTCGAGCTTGAACCGTGCGGCCTTTCTGGCCAGAGCGGACCTGGAGACGATCGAAGACTTGATCCGGGTCATTTCTCCCTCGTGGGCGGTGCGAAACTGCTCGTAAAGGTACTCGGAAACAATCAGGTCGAGAACCGCGTCTCCGAGAAATTCCAATCGCTCGTTACTTTCGTTGTAGCTAAGGCCGGTTTCGTGTACATAAGACAGATGCGAAAGAGCCGTCTCGAGCAATTTTATATTCTTAAAATAATACCCAATAGTTTGCTCAAGACGGCCTAGCTTTTTCCTTCGATCATCTCTGGGCCGGCCAACTCCGAAAAGCTTGCTGATAAATCTGAATGGCCTAGCCAGCATCTGATTTTCCTGCTGTAATAAACTACCCGGTAACAGGAAGCGGGGTAGTGAATCCTTTTTTGCTTATTGGCTAAATAATGATCTCTGGGAGTTTTTCCCAGGCAGTTGCCCGCAAAAAAACATCCAGGTCGCTAAATTTTTTTCATGACGATTGAAACGTTATGCCCACCGAATCCGAAAGAGTTGCTGATAGCCATGACAGCCTGTATCTCGCGAGTCTGGTTGGGACAGTAATCAAGGTCGCAATCAGGATCGGGGTATTGATAGTTGATAGTCGGATGGATTACCCCGTGATAAATGGTCAGGGCGGTAACAATCGCCTCGATGCCGCCGGCTGCGCCGAGAAGATGGCCAATCATCGACTTGGTGGAACTCACCACCAGTCCATCCTTGGCGTGGGCGCCGAAGACCTTTTTGATCGCCTGGGTTTCGGTGACATCGTTATGTTCGGTCGAGGTACCGTGGGCGTTGATATAATCCAGATCTTGAGGGTCAGCACGAGCTTCGGCAAGCGCTGCTTTCATTGCCCGCTGGGCCCCTTCGCCTTCCTCGGCCGGAGCGGTGATGTGGTATGCATCGGCAGTACTGCCCACACCGAGGATTTCAGCGTAAATCCTGGCTCCGCGTTTCCTGGCGTGCTCGTACTCTTCGAGGAACAGGATTCCTGCACCGTCGCCGAGGATAAACCCGTCGCGGGTCTTATCGAACGGCCGGGAGGCTCCCTGTGGATCATCATTGCGCTTGGAGAGCGCCCTGCAGGCACAGAAACCGCCCAGTCCCATCCGGGTAACAGAAGCCTCGGTCCCACCACTCAGCATGAAATCGGATTCACCGTACTTGATGGAGCGGAAAGCCATTCCGATAGCATGTCCGGCGGAGGCACAGGCCGATACGGTGCAGAAATTGGGTCCTTTGGCCTTGCAATGAATCGAAACATAACCTGCAGCCATATCAGAAATCATCATCGGCACGAAAAAGGGGCTTATCCGGCCCGGGCCGCCTTTCAGATAACGGTTGTGCTGCTCCTCATGGGTTTCGATTCCTCCCACACCGGAGCCGATAATCACGCCGAAACGTTCCTGCTCTGCCGGGCCGGTGATTTCGATTTCCGCATCCTCAAGGGCCATGGTGCTGGCAGCCACCGCCAGGTGCACGAATTTGTCTGTTCGTTTGACTTCCTTGCGATCCATGTATTTCTGCGGGTCAAAATCCTTGAGCTCGCCAGCGAATTGGGTCTCGAACTTGCTTGCATCAAAAGACTTGATGGTATCAATCCCGCTTCGGCCCTCGAGCAGACTATCCCAGGTGGTCTGCACGTCATTGCCAAGTGGGGTTACAGCACCCACTCCTGTTACCACAACTCTTCTTGCCATCAAATTTCCCACTAACAGTAAAGTGTAACTCCAAGTGAAACTGAAGCCATTAGAGGCCTTAAAAATCCGCGACACAAAATATCATGACGCATAGAAGGTTTCCCGGCTGGAGCCGGGTGCATCCAGTCGCTCCATTATTTATAACCTCAGCAGCAGATCAGAACTGCATCTTTGCCGCTGGAGTTAGAGCCTGGAGCAAAGACTCCCCTGCTGTTATTCCTTATCCTTTAATTTTTCCTCAAGGTATTTGATAGCTGCACCCACAGTGGTCAGCTTTTCCGCTTCTTCATCGGGAATTTCAAGATCGAATTCTTCCTCGAGATCCATCACCAACTCGACTGTATCCAGACTGTCTGCTCCGAGATCTTCAACGAAAGAGGCATCGTCTGTGACTTTCTCAGCATCCACACCTAGTTTTTCGATAATGATCTCTTTCACCTTATGAGCATAATCGGACATCTATCGTCCTCCGTGATAAAGTTTTTAAAAATCAGATTGAAAAGAATTAGGCTTTCTCATTACATAATCATTCCGCCGTCTACCTGAAGGACCTGGCCGGTTATATATTCCGAGTCAGGGCCGACAAGGAACAGAACAGCAGAGGCAACTTCTTCCATAGACCCGGCGTAGTTCAGAGGGATCGAGGCGAGCCACTCCTGTTTTACCTCTTGCGGCAGGACTGCGGTCATCTCCGTTTCAATAAAGCCCGGAGCGACTGCATTAACCCGTATTCCCCGGGGTGCGAATTCCTTGGCCGCGGACTTGGTCAGCCCAAGCAAACCCGCTTTGGATGCGGAATAATTGGCCTGGCCTGCATTACCCATCAGGCCGACCACAGAGCTGATATTGACTATCGCGCCCGCGCGCTGCTTCATCATCTGGCGGCAGGCGGATCGGATAAAATTAAAGGCCCCTTTTAGATTGACTGCAAGCACCAGGTCCCACTCCTCAGGCTTCATCCGCATCAAGAGGCCATCGCGGGTGATCCCCGCATTGTTAACAAGAATGTCGATCCGTCCCAGGTCTCTTACCACCTTTGCGACAACCTTTTTTACTTCACCCGGGTCAGCTACGTCGCAGGTATAAGAAACCGCCCGCAACGATCCGAACTTCAGCTCCGAGGCTGTCTTCCGGGCTTTTTCGCCATCGATATCAATGATGGCGACAGAGGCTCCCTCACGAGCCAGCCGAGCGGCTATGACTTTGCCGATTCCGCGCGCTGCTCCGGTGATTAAAGCCACCTGGTCTTTCAGGATCATTTTAATATTGCCCTTTCAAAAAGTAAAGATCAAAAAGACTCACAGCTGCTGAAGGCCTTAATATCTTTTGCTGTACCGATACTGACAACTTCCAGCGAACGATTTATCCTGCGACAGAGACCGGCCAGCACATTGCCTGGCCCAACTTCGATAAACTTTTCGATTCCTGATGCGGCCATATTCTCTATTGAGGCGGCCCAGCGTACCGGCTTTGTGATCTGGTCAAGAAGCAATTTTCTGACCCTCTCAGGGTCGATCTCCAGGCTGGCAGTAACATTAGCCACGACCGGTATCCGTGCTTTGGTTATTCGGGCCATCTCCAGGCGCTGGCTCATCGGAGCGGTGGCATAAGCCATCAACGGCGAATGAAACGCTCCGCTGACTCGAAGCTTTTTGACCATTCTCGCTCCGGCTTTCATGGCTGTGCTGATAATTTTCTCCACACCGGCGTGGCTTCCGCTGACAACCACCTGTCCAGGGGCATTATAATTGGCTGGCACCACAGTGTCGCCGACCACATTGCAGAGTTGCTCGACTTTGCTGTCTTCGAGTCCGATTACTGCAGCCATTGTGCCGGGAGCGTTGTCCCCGGCTTTCTGCATCAGATCACCGCGCAGCTTGACCAGCACCAGGGCTTCCTCAAATGCAAGGAAGCCGGCTGCCACCAGGGCACTGTACTCACCCAGGCTGTGGCCTGCGGCAAGCCTGGGTGAGTACCCTTTTTCTTCCAGAAGGCGGTAAGCGGCAATGCTGTGCACGAAAATCGCCGGTTGGGTGATCCGGGTCTGGTTCAGCTCTTCTTCCGGCCCGTTAAAACAGAAACTGGACAGATCGTATCCCAGGATTTCGCTTGCTGTCTGGAAAAGCTCTTTGACCGAGGGGAAGCTATCGTACAACTCTCTGGCCATGCCGACAAACTGGGAGCCTTGACCCGGAAAAACTACCGCTGTTTTCTGGTTATCCACCATCGAGATAGCCCCCGGGTTACAAAAGGCCTCTTTTTTCAACCCTTGACCAGTACTCCGCCCCAAGTAATGCCGCCGCCGAAAGCCACCATCAAAATAATTGAATTCTCGTCGATACGGCCCTGCGAACGAGCTTCGTGATAGGCAATCGGGATCGAAGCCGCCGAGGTATTGCCGTAACGTTCGATATTTACGTAAACCTTTTCCTCCTCGATATCGAGCCTTTTTCGCAGCGAGTTGATTATGCGGATGTTGGCCTGGTGCGGGATCAACAGGTCGATATCTTTCGAGGTAAGCTTGACTTTTTTAAGCGTGTAAATGGCCGCCTCTTCCATCGCACGCACAGCCACCTTGAACAGCCCGTTGCCGTTCATTTTTATGTAGTGCAGGTTTTGTTCTACGGTTTCGATACTTGCAGGCATACGGCTTCCGCCAGCCGGAAGGTTTAACAGGGAGGAAAAACTTCCGTCGCTTCCCAGATGGCTTGCGAAAATTCCTTTTTTATCCTCTCCCAGCCTAACAAGCATCGCCCCTGCCCCATCACCGAAAAGCACGCAGGTGGAGCGATCTTTATAGTCAGTGATTTTGCTCAGGGTTTCAGCCCCGATAATCAGTGCGTTACCGAATGCGCCGGTGTCGAGCAGACTGTGAGCCACGGTAAGGCAATAGAGAAAGCCGCTGCAGGCGGCCGAAATGTCAAAGGCCGTGGCCCGCTTGGCACCCAGCTTTTCCTGGATGATACAAGCAGTGGAGGGGAAAAGATGGTCTCCGCTTGCAGTGGCGACCATGATCAGATCCAGCTCTTCGGCTGTCATGCCAGCGTTTTTCAAGGCCATCCGGGCAGACGCTGCCCCGAGGTCGCCGGTGGATATGCCCTTATCGCTGATCCTTCTTTCCCTGACACCGGTCCTGGTGACAATCCATTCGTCGCTGGTATCAACCATTTTTTCAAGATCTTGGTTGGTCAGAACTTTTTCAGGGACACAAATCCCAGTTGAGAGAACTTTAAGATAGGTTTTCATTATTATTCGCGCTTTCTGTCTGATATTGCTTGACCTCTTCCCTGATGATCTCATTGATATTGTTCTGCACGGCCAGCCGCGCCACTTTGATTGCATTAAGAATAGCTCTCGGTGGAGAACCCCCATGGCAGATTATTGTCGTACCGTCGATTCCCAACAGCGGAGCGCCTCCATATTCGGTGTAATCAAAGGTTTGTTTCATATCCTCGAATGTTTTTTTAAGGAAAAGAAAACCGAGGGCAGCCATCGGGTTTGTTTTAATCTGGCCTTTCAGGTGGGTGACCAGAATACTCAGCACCTTTTCACTGAGCTTGAGCACTACGTTGCCGACAAAACCATCGCAGACCACAACATCCGCCA
>Ga0114922_10005214_pt1 | contig 12010 bp, 9 predicted proteins | sample AartaG_FD_100975 | JGI IMG/M metagenome (GOLD analysis project Ga0114922, IMG submission 100975) | Deep subsurface microbial communities from Aarhus Bay to uncover new lineages of life (NeLLi) - Aarhus_00045 metaG | ecosystem: Environmental > Aquatic > Marine > Oceanic > Sediment | place: Aarhus...
AGAGACTATGATATCATCGCGCCGCCTCCGCCTCAACACAAGAATCAGCACAGGCGACCGGTTGCCGGCGAGCGAGAAGCGCGGCCACGGTCGACCACCGATCAGTCCGGCTTCAGCCGCTTCCCCAGCACGGTCAGATATGCCACGCTGCCCAGCAGGATAAGGCCGCACATCCACTGTCCGCCGCTCAGTCGTTCGCCGCGGACCAGATGCGAGAACAACGCCGTGAGCAGCGGAATGACCAGCTCCAGCCCTCGCGTCAAGGTGACCCCCAAAAGCCGGACGCTGTGCTGGAACAGCGCCTGACACGTTCCGACGTTCAGGACCCCCGAGCCGACGAGCAGCAGGAGGAACGGCCACGAGACCTCGAAGACATGTCCGAAGTTCACCTGGCCGCAGCCGGCGGCCTGGGCGACCAGCGCCACCGCCGTCAGCAGCAGCGTAGCGAACACGGCGCTGAACGAGAACAGCACCATCGCCCCGTGCCGTTTGACCAGCCACTTGGTGATGTATGCGAAGACCACCCACATCGCGCAGCCGGCCAGCACCAGGCCCGAGCCGAGGAGGAAGCTCCCTTGGCCGCCGGCTTTCTCGGTGGCGGACGGCGGGGCCAGCGCGACGAACGCGATCACGGCGATCAGGCCGACAAAGATCGCCGTCACGAAGCGCAGGTTGCACACCATCCGCCGTTCGTCAGCGAAGAACAGCGCGATCAGCATGATCAGCAGCATGTCACTTTGCCCGATGACCCCGGCAAAGGCAGGCTCCACGCGGTACATCCCCAGCACCCACAACGTCTGGAACCCCGCCATCGCCAGGCCGGGCAGCGCAAACACCCACGGGCGCCTGAGAGCCTTCTTGAACCCGACCGGGTTCATCAGGCCGGTCAGGATCAGCAGCGCCGCCGTGGCCGCGGCGTATCGGTACACGTTCTGGGTGAACGGATCGAACCCCGCGTCCTTCAGGGTCTTGACGAAGATCCCCGTCCACGCCCACACCAGGACAGCGATGCTGATCGGCACATAGCGCCGCAAGCGGGAATCTCCTTCGCGGGAAAAGTGCCAGGCGACCGAAGGCCACAAGCTACCCGCTTCCGGCGCCGTTGTAAAGCGCGGGGGCCCCGAGCGGGCCGTGGGGAGCCGGCGCCCTTGGCCGCCCGCTCAGAGGCGTTCTCACCCACCCCCGGCGCAGAGGGCGTGTTTATAAAAGTCACATGTGCGACATTCATAAACACGTTCCCCGACCGCGGCGCGAGCTTGGGCGGCGCGAGCTTGGGCGGCCAGAGCATTGACTCGCGGCGCGCCGGGGAATAGCATAATAGAGTCACGATAAGGTTACTCATGCCGACAATTCGTGGATAGACGGATCGGAAGGAGGACGTACGATGCGTCACACTATTTCCTGCTTAGTGCGCAACCGGCCCGGCGTGCTCGCCCGAATGGCCACGGCGTTTGCGGACCGAGACATCAACATCCACAGCCTCGCGGTCAATGAGTCGGAAGAGGAGAAGGTGTCGCGGATCACGGTCGTCATCGAGGGCGAGGAAGATCAGCTCAAGCCCATGGCCGAAGACATGGTCGAGCTGGAGGACGTGGTCGAGGTCGAAGACCTGGACCGCAGCGGATTCCTCGACCGCGAGCTGCTGCTGGTCAAGGTGAACGCCAAGCCGGAGGACCTGCCGCGCCTGATGCAGATCTGCGAGTTAATGCACGCCAACGTGGCGGCGATGGGACACAAGACCATGACCATCGAGATGACCGGGGCCGAGGAGAAGATATCCGGCTTCGTCCGTCTGCTCCAGCCGTTTGGCATCCAGGAATGTGCGCGCAGCGGACGGGTGGCGGTGAGCGCGGGAGAGCCGAAGTGATCTGTGTGCGGAAAGTCGAAGACCTGATCCCCCTGGTACGCGAGCGCCGTGGGCCGGTCACCGTGGCCTGTGCGGCGCCGGAGGACAGCGAGTCGCTCGAGGCCCTTCGCATGGCGATCGACGCGGGCATCGCCAAGCCGCTGGCCGTCGGCCGACAGAGGGCCATCACCACGGTGGCCCGGGCTCTGGGCATCTCGCTCGACGGCTTCGAGTTCTACGACGTGCCTGAGGAGGAGGAAGTCGCGCGGCAGGCGACGGAGCTCGTCCGTCAGGGCGCCGCCCCCGTCCTGATGAAAGGGCATCTGCCCACCAAGACGATTATCCGCGCCGTGCTGGACCATGCCACCGGCCTGCGCGGCGAGCGGATGCTGAGCCACGTCGCCCTGTTCGACGCGCCCCCAACGGGGAAACCGGTGGTGGTCACGGACGCGGGGGTGAACATCCGGCCGAACCTCTCGCAGAAGATAGAGATCATCAGGAACGCGGCAGAAGTGGTGCGGAGGCTGGGCGTCAAGCTTCCCAAGGTCGCCATGCTCACCGCGATCGAGCACGTCGAGCTGCCTGCCATGCCGGCTACGCTAGACGCGAAGCTGATCGAGCGAATGAGCGAAGCGGGGCTGTTGGGCGAGATCGCCGTGCAGGGCCCGCTCGCGCTGGACGACGCGGTCTCGCCCGAGGTGGCCCGCTCGAAAGCGCTGACCGGCCCCGTCGCCGGCCAGGCGGACATCCTGGTCGCGCCCGAAATCGAGACGGCGAACGTGCTGTACAAAGCGCTGACGTGCTTCGCGGGGCTGGAGGGCGCCAGCATCATCTGGGGCGCCCGGGTCCCGGTGGTCGTGCCAGCCCGCGCCGACACGGCGCGAATGAAATTCCTCAGCATCGCGTTTGCCGCCGCAATGATCGAGGCATAGTCCTTGGCCGGGAGAACGCCCAAAGACGGCACGTCCTACCTTGTGCTGGTCGTCAATCCGGGTTCGACATCCACGAAGATCGCGTTGTATCGCGGCGCCCGCTGCGTTCGACAGGAGACCGTTCGGCACCCGGCCCGGTCGCTCAAGAAGTTCAAGAGAATTACCGGCCAAGTGCCGATGCGCGAAGCGACGGTCCTGAGAACGCTCACCAAGTGCGGAGTCCATCCGAGAGAGCTGGATGCGGTCGCGGCGCGGGGCGGACTGCTCGCACCTTGCCCCTCCGGCACATACCGGGTCGGGCCCAGGATGCTGGACGAGCTCGAGCGCGGACGGCACGGCATCCACGCGAGCAACCTGGGGGCGATCATCGGGTCGCGGATCGCGAAGCTGGCCGGCGCCCCGGCGTTCATCGTCGATCCGGTCGTGGTCGACGAGCTGTGTACCGAGGCACGCTTCACGGGCATTCCGGAGATCGAACGCCGGAGCATCTGGCACGCGCTCAACCAGAAGGCGGTGGCGCGGCGGGTGGCGAAGAAGCTGGGCCGGCACTACGAGGCGATGAACCTGGTTGTGGTTCACCTCGGCGGCGGGATTTCGGTGGCGGCGCATCGCCGCGGCGCGGCCATCGATGTCAACAACGCTCTGGACGGCGATGGGCCGTTCGCAGTCGAGCGGAGCGGCGGGCTGCCTGCCGCGGACCTGGTGCGGCTGGCGCGAAAGACGCCGCTGGCGGAGACGCTCCGCAAGATCACCGGCGCCGGCGGCGCGGTAGCATATCTGGGCACGAACGACATGCGGGAAGTGGAGCAGCGCGCGAGAGCGGGCGACCGGAGAGCTCGCGGCGTCATGGCGGCGATGGCGTACCAGGTCGCCAAGGAAATCGGAGCGTGTGCCGCGGTGCTCGCAGGCGAGGTCGACGCGATTGTTCTGTCCGGGGCGCTGGCGCGGTGCAAGCCGCTGGTGGGCCGGATCCGCCGCCGCGTCCGGTTCCTTGCGCCGGTGCACGTGGTGCCGGGTGAAATGGAGATGGACGCGCTCGCCCAGGGCGCGCTGCGGGTGCTGCGCGGCGAGGAACGCGCTCGCTGTTACCAGTGACCAGTGGTTCCTACGTGATCAGATCATACTTCCGCAAGTCCACCACGTCGGTCACGGGCTCGCCGTTGATGTAGCGGGTCAGGTTCGCGAGCGCGTGCCGGCCCATGTCCTTCCGGCGGTCGGCGGTCGGGCCGCCCTGGTGCGGCATCAGCAGCGCGTTCGTCAGCCCGCGGAACGGCGAATCCTCCGGCAGCGGCTCTGTCTCGTACACGTCCAGCGCCGCCCAGATCTTGCCTTCTCTCAGCTTCTGGGCCAGTGCCGCCCCGTCGATGATCGCCCCGCGTGCCGTGTTCACCAGCACCGCACCGTCCTGCATCCCGTCGAGTATCTCCTTGTTCACGACGTGGTAGTTCTCCGGCGTGTTCGACGCGTGGATGGAGACAACGTCGCTCTCCGCGTAAAGCCTCGCCAGGCTTGTTTCGCGTCGCACGCCCAGCCGCTCGAACACCTCGTCCGGGCAGTGCGGCGAGTACGCCGAGACCTCGCACCCGAACGGCCCGAGCAGCCGCACGAACTCCTGCGCGATCACGCCCAGCCCCTGGAGCCCGACCTTCCGCTCGAACAGACTCGCGCCGGTGAACTCGTCGTCGCGCCAGCCGCCGGCGTCCATCGCGCGGATGAAGCCGCTGACCTTTCGCAGTCCGGCGAGGGTCATCATCAGCGACGCCTCGGCGACCGTCCGCGCGGGAAGCGGCCCCCAATTGCTCACGAGCAAACCGGCCTCGATCACCTCGCGCGCGACCAGCTTGCGGACCGTGCCGGCGCAGTGGCACAGGTACTTCAGGTCCGGGCTCGCCCGGTACGCCTTCATCGTCAGCATCGCCGTGCCCCAGCCGGTGACGATGATCTCCGGCTGTACCTCGCGGATGGCCTTGACGTACGCAGCTTCCGGGTCATAGTCCTCGGTCGCTTTGTTCGCGAGATCCTCCCGTTGGACCACGTCGCCCAGCGCCTTGATCTTCGCCTCCACCTCCGGCGTGATCACGGTCGGGTAGTTCCATTCCGTCACCGCCATCAGAATCTTCTTCATCACGTTTCTCCAGGCCGGTCTGCGAACGGATAGGATGCTCAGCGGCGTGAAGATTGTCAAGCCTCGCTGCAAGTGGCCGCAAATTCAGGGGGCATAGCTGGGCCGTTTTCGGGGGTCTTCCTGGGCTTGGTGGATTCAATTCTCGTCCCACGCGGGGCAAGAGTTGTACCCCCCAGGGTGAAGGGTCTCGTGTTTTCCGCCGAAGATGGCCCTCTGAACTGCACGTTGTTTTGCCCCTTTCTTTGTTCTACAATGGGTTTGGCGCAGTTTTGGCGCGCGATAGCGGAACACCCCCGACTGAGGAGGAAGAGGTCGGCTCCAACCTCGATGACGCCTCTCACTACAACCGTTCCCGGTGACCTGGCTCACGAAATCGCGGGCGACGTGCTGGCCGATGACTTTTCGCGGGCGATGTACAGCACGGCCGCGGGCGTCTACCAGATCCTGCCCCTCGCGGTGGTCCGCCCGCGTGGCCGCGACGATATCATCAAGACGCTTCAGTGGTGCCGGACGAACGAGGTGGCGGTGACCCTCCGCGGCGGCGGGACCAGCCCGGTCGACAGTTGCCTGGGGAAGGGCGTGGTCATCGACACCAGCGCCTACATGGGCCCTGAGACGGAGATCGACGTCCACGAGGACACGGTCACCGCGCCGGCGGGCGCCACCTTCTCCAAAGTGAACGAAGTCCTCGGCCGCTTCGACAGATGCCTTCTGCCCGAGCCGCTGACGGGGGACTACTGCACCATCGGCGGAATGATCGCCACCAACGCCTCGGGGATGAACTCCGCCAAGTACGGCTCGATCATCGAGCACGTCGAGTCGCTGGAGCTGGTGCTTGCCGACGGCACGGTCCTCGAAACGCAGCCGCTGGATGTGCGGCGGAACGGATTCAAGGAGTTCCTCGAGGCCGGCACGCTCGAGGCCCGCGTCCACAAGGAGGTCTATGACCTGCTCCGCGACAACCGCGGGCTCATCCGGTCGAGGGTGCCCAAGGTCGCCACCAACTCGAGCGGGTACCGGGTCGAGCGCGCCCTTCAGCGCGGCATTCTCGACCTGGGCAAGCTGGTGACCGGCTCGGAGGGCACGCTGGCCGTGATCACCCGGGCGACGCTGCGCACGGCTGAGCCGGCCCCGGTGAGCGGCGTGCTCGTCCTGTATTTCGAGAACGTGCAGCTCGCGGCCGACAGCGTCCGCCCGATCCTGGAGGAAGAGCCCTGCTCGGTGGAGCTGATCGACGCGCGGGCGCTCGAGTTCGTCCGCGCCAGCCGCCCGGACCTCAGCCACTTCTACCGCGACAAAGTCCGGTCGGTGCTCATCGTCGAGTTCGGCGGCGCCGACAACGACGAGGTAATCCCTAAGCTGATCGAGACGCAGAAGCTCATCGCGGAAGAAGGCGGCACGGCGGTCGACTCGAGCATGGCCACCGCCGCCCCGGACGTCGAGGAGGCCCGCACCCTGCGGAAGAGCGCCCTGAACCTGCTCCACAACATCCGGGCGCCGGCCCGCGTCACGCCCTTTATCGAAGACTTGGCCGTCAATCCCGACATGGTGTCGAGCTGCGTACACGGCATAGGCGAGATCATGCGGAAACAGGGCGTGGACGTGGCCATCAACGGGCACGTGGGCCACGGGGGCCTTTGCCCGCGGCCGCTGCTGGACCTGAAGAACCCCGACGACATCCGGAAGATGCGCGAGGTGGCGGAAGAGGTGTTTGCCATGGTCGTCGACATGGGCGGGACCATCTCCGGCGGTCACGGCGACGGCCTCGCCCGCACCGAGTTCCTCCGGCTCCAGTACGGCGGGCTGTGCGACGTCTTCGCCGAGGTCAAGAACATCTTCGATCCCGAATCCGGCCCGGGCGGCCTCAACCCGGGCATCAAAGTCGGCGCCGAGCGGGGGACGGTCGTCTCGAACCTGCGTTACGGCGAGGAGTACGGCCGCCGCCGGATTCAGCCCCGGCTGTTGTACCGCGACGAACCGCGCGGCGACGTGATCGAACGGTGCCACGGATGCGGCGCCTGCCGAAGCCTGACCGACGTGGTCGCCATGTGCCCGGTCTACAAGGCTCTGCAGACGGAGGAGGCATCGCCCCGCGCCAAGGCGAACGTCCTGCGCCACCTGCTCTCGAACCGCGGGACCCTCCCGCCGGAGGACGAGGTCGCCGCCGAGATGGCCAAGCTGGCCGACCTGTGCGTCGGCTGCAAGATGTGCTCCGTCGAGTGCCCCTCCAGTATCGACGTTGGCAAGCTGATGGTCGAGCTTCGCGCCCGCCGGGCGGCAAAGGGCGGGCTGAGCCGGAACGAGAAGGTCGCCAAGCGGTGGCCCGGCATCCTGCCGCTGTTGGCGACGTTCCCTGGGATCGGCAACTTCCTGCTGCACAACCGGGCGGTCCGACTCCTCGCGGAGAAGGTGTTCGGGATTGCAGCCCAGCGCCGGCTCCCACGGTTCCGGGTCCGCGAGCTTTCCGGTCGGCACCGGCCGACGCTGACCAAGACCCGCGAGCAGGTGGTGTACTTCACCGGGACCTACGTCGACTGCTTCTATCCGGAGATTTCGCACTGCGCGCGGGACGTCCTGGTGCGCAACGGGGCCGAGGTCGAGGTGGTCAACGGGCTGAATTCGGGCGAGACGCGGATGACGTACGGCGACGTCGCCAACGCCCGCAAGCTCATCGAGAAGGCGGTCAAGCGGATCGCGCCGCTGGTCGAGGAAGGATTCCGCGTCGTGTTCACCGACCCGCGGACGACGCTCTTCTTCCGGCGCGGCATGCTGGACTGTGTCGACACGCCCGAGGCGAGGGCGGTCGCCGCCGCGTCCTTCGACCTGATGCAGTTCCTGCTCAGCCTGCACCGGGCGGGCCGCCTGGACACCCGGTTCCGCGCCGTGCCGGTGCCGCTGGCTTACCACGCCCCGTGCCATCTGCGGGCGCTCCAGATCGGCAAGCCGGCGCTCGAACTGCTCGCGCTCGTGCCCGACCTGCCGGTCGCCGATCTCGGCGGCGGATGCTGCGGGATGTCCGGCACGTTCGGCCTGCGCGCCAAGAACTACGAGCTATCGATGCTGATCGGGCGACCGCTGTTCGAGCAGCTCAGGGCGCTCGAAGTTCGCTGCGGCCTGACCGAGTGCCCGACCTGCGCCATGCAGCTCCAGCAGGGCTCGGGCAAGCGGGTGATCCATCCGATCCAGGTACTGCACCGCGCCTACGGGCTGTCGGCACACGGGATGGAATCCTGGTAGGGCCGCCTTCGGCGTCGCCGCCCGGACCAAGCCCCAGTGCCCGGCCGATCTCAAGCGCACGGAGAGCCCGCGGGCAGTGGCGTCTCATCACTGGGCGGGCGATCAGAGGATATAGGTGCCGCCGACCATCAGCAGCGCGATCACGAAGATGATCAGCGGGATGAGCGCGGCGATGGACAGCTTGACGATCTCCATGGAGTGGCCGCGCCGGAACAGCAGCGACGTGCCCTGGTTCGTGTTGTTCACCTCGAGCAGCTCGCTCCGGCGTGAAACGATGATCGTGATGGCGGCGGAGTTCATCACCACCGCGCCCAGCCAGACCAGGCCGGAAAACAGGAACACGATGAACTTGATAATCCGGATCAGGCCCGGGCGCATGGCGCCCGACTCCAGGGACAGGAAGAACAGAAACAACAGGCCCGCGACGGCCACCGCGCTGAGACACAACGCGGCGTGGATGACGCGGTCGGGGATCTGGCCCCGTTCGCGCTGCAGACGGATCAGCGATTCGAGGGCGAACATCACGCCGGCGACCAGGCAGACGAAACTGGTGACCAGCGCGGAGATCTCCGCCGCGTTCAGCGCTGCGCTGGCGCCCTCGAACCAGTTGCGGGCGAGGGCAAGGACGATCCCGCTGATGACCGCCAGCACGAACAACACGATCGCCGTGATAAGACAGAACCGCTTGCCGCCCCACTGTGCCTGAAACGACCGATCCACCGCCTCCTGAAGGTTCGCCGGCGCGTCGCCTTGGCCCATTGGTCTACCTCCCTGATCCAGAACAGCGGGACAGATTATACCACCACCCGCTGCCCGTGTGTCAAGAACTATCCTTGGCTCGCTGGAAAGCGCATCCCGCCGCGCCGACGATGCCCGCGTCGCCCTTCAGCGCGGAAGGGAGTATCTTCAGACCCCGCCGCGCCGCCCCGAAGCAGCGGCCCGCCATCTCCTCGCGAAGCGGCCCCAGCAGCATCTCGCCCGCCTTCACCATCCCGCCGTGCAGAACCACGTAGTCCGGATTGAAGATGTTGACGAAGTTGGCGACGGCGATGCCCAGCAGCCGGCCGGTCTCCTCCATGACCTCCTGCGAAAGCGCGTCGCCGGCCACGGCGGCCTCGTAGATCATCTTCGAGTCGACCTCCTCGCCGGCGAGAATCCGGCCCTTGAGCGACGAACCGCGGCCGGACTCGACCGCCTCCCTCATTCGCCTCGCCACGGCGGGCGCGGATGCGTAGGCCTCGATGCAGCCCCGGCTGCCGCAGCCGCAGACCGGCCCATCGTACTTGATCACCATGTGCCCGAGCTCCGCGGCGGTGTCGGTCACGCCGCGCCACAGTTCGCCGTTGATCACGATCCCGCCGCCGATCCCGGTGCCAAGCGTGAGCAGGATGGTGCACTTCGAATCCCTCGCCGCGCCGACCCACGCCTCGCCATACGCCGCGGCGTTCGCGTCGTTTTCTATAAACACCGGCATCCCGACCAGCGGCTCGAGCAGATCGCCCAGCGGCACGTCGAGCCAGTGCAGGTTGGGCGCATCAAAGATGACGCCGGTCCGGCTGTCCAGCGGGCCGGGCGAGCCGACGCACACGCCTGCGATCTCCGCCTTGTCCGTCTCGCCCTCGGCCACCAGGTCTTCCACGAGCCCGGCTATCCGCTGAATCACGTGCTCGACGCCGCCGTCGGGCTCGGTCTTGATGCTCTTCTTGAGCACCACGGTCCCGTCGCGGCCGATCACCCCGCCCTTGATGTTGGTCCCGCCCAGGTCGATCCCCACGGCGTACGGTTTCATGTCAGCCCCTTCATCCCTCGTCAGTCTGGCGGCGGGTCACGCGCCGAGTGAGTTATCAGTAGTCACCGATCACGGCCTTCAGCTTGCGGAACGCCTCGCCTCGGTGGCTGATCAAGTTCTTCTCTTCAGGCTCGAGCTCCGCGCACGTCTTGCCGAGGCTTGGGACGATGAAGACGGGGTCATAGCCGAAGCCGTTGTTGCCTCGCGGCTTCTCTGCGATGCGCCCCTCGAGCCGGCCTTCGACGGTAGTGAGCAGCTTGCCGGGCGCCGCCAGAGCAGCCACGCATCGGAACCGCGCGGCGCGTTCCTCACGCGGCACGTCTCTCATTTCCCGGAGCAGCCTCTCGATGTTGCGGGGGTCGTTCCCGTGTTCACCGCCGTACCGCGCGGACAGGACTCCGGGCCGCCCGCCCAGGGCATCAACCTCAAGGCCGGAATCGTCGGCAGCGACCAGCGTCCCCAGCGCGTCCGCCAGCTCCGTCGCCTTCTTGATCGCGTTTCCCTCGAACGTGGCCCCGTCCTCGACCGGCTCCGGCGCACCTGGGAACGCCTCCAGCGTGAGCAGCTCGAGCCCGGGCGTGTCGAGGATCTGGGCGATCTCGCCCGCCTTTTTCCGGTTGTGGGTGCCGATGACCAGCCTCGCCATCACATCGCTCCGACAAGCTGCCAAGGGGTGGCGCGGACATCCGCCCTCGCGAGAGGGACATAGCCGCTGTCTCCTCCGCCAAAGCAGCCCTGGCTGCGGCACCTGGATCGGCGGAGTCTCTTCCTGTCTGGCGTTTCGCGGCCAACAGCTTATCCACTTCGCCCCTCCGCCGCCAGCAAAAACGCCCCCACCCTTATCCTTAAAACTCTTGCTCCTACCCTTGCTCTTACTCTTACTCGTACTCGTACTCACCTCCGCGTCCCCAGACCCCGCCTCGCCACTCCCTGTCGGGCTGCTTCGAGGCCTGTTTGTGTCGCTCCAGGCTCCCTTGGCCTCAATGTCTGTCCCTCTCGTAGCCTTCTGGGGCATCGAGAGCCGGCGCGAAACCGCAAAAACCACCCGTATCCCCATGTGCACCAGAAGGTTGTGTCGAAATGGCTTTGTTTCGCAAAAACAACTTTTTCGCGCACCACCTATAAGCACGGTGAGCGATGCGTGCGCCTCTGCGCGTAACACATCGCTCACCCCCTAATATACCACAAGTCCGCGTGCATGTCAAGCCCGCCAGAGATTTTTTCTCGGATTTCTTGGCGGGATTTACAGGCCTTCGCCTGCCGATCCGGCCGCCGCAGCCAGGGCTGCTATCCCGAATGTGTCACTCACCGCAGAGAACGCGGAGTACGCAGAGAAGATAACATGCAACGCCACAACAGCTTACGCGGGAATTGAGCTACTCCCTGGCGCCTGCGCGCCCTGCACGTTGCAGAAACGCCCGAACATGGCTGTAAGTCCTTTCTCTACAAGTACCTCTGCGGTCTCTGTGATCTCGGCGGTGAAATATCCGGGCTAACCGCCGCACACGCAGGAACTTGCAGGAATCCCAAATCGAACGCCCCTGCTCCGCAACGCCCCGTGCCCGAGCCAAATCAACGCGACTTTCATAACCCGTTGCCCGCTCAGCCCTTATGCCCCAGGTCCGTGCCAGGCACCGAGGTTCGGGACCTGACCACGAAGTCACAAAGAGCGCCAAGTGACACGAAGAGATAGAGGCATGTCCGGGCCGTCTCGGCCCGGACACCTTGGTGTTTCTTTGAGTCCTTCGTGCCTTGGTGGTAGAGCTCCGGTCGGGCTCAGGTCGGTGCCAGGCACCGAGCTTCCCGAGCTTCGCCCGACGGCGCAGTCAAACCGGCCAATGGCGACGCAGAGGCGATGGCTGACTCAGTTGCCAGGATTTGAGCCGTAGTGTCTCATCAGGTGAGCGCGAGCAGCCGCGAGGCGCTCTGCTTGATCCGATATTTTGCGCAGCCGCTCCACAGTCCGGTTGGACAAGGACGGAACCAGCGTAGGGCCCAGATAGTGCAGACATGGGGACTCGACGTCCTTGGCAATCCGGTCTCCGTTGCCCGCTGCAAGCGCCGCAACGTCGCGCGCAGCT
>Ga0114922_10005215_pt1 | contig 12009 bp, 9 predicted proteins | sample AartaG_FD_100975 | JGI IMG/M metagenome (GOLD analysis project Ga0114922, IMG submission 100975) | Deep subsurface microbial communities from Aarhus Bay to uncover new lineages of life (NeLLi) - Aarhus_00045 metaG | ecosystem: Environmental > Aquatic > Marine > Oceanic > Sediment | place: Aarhus...
AACCTTTATTTAAACAACTATATTCCGGAATAAAAACGTTAGAATGAATTCTTACTTTATCTTCAATTTCTATGTGATGTTCTATAATAGAATGTGTGCCTATACTAACATTATCACCAATCAAATTAAATTCTCTGATATTAACGCCATGGCCGGTTTGAAAATTATTACCAATTTTATTTCCGGCATATATAACCGTATGAGATCTGATAACACAATTATCTCCGATAGTTGTTGTTAATTCTCCATCTTTATGTCCTTGCGGGGGTTTTCCTAAAATTACATATTCTCCTATTTCAACATTCTCACCGATAATTACATTTTTATACAATTTTTTCATAATTATCACCTAATTTACACTTTTTTGGCCTAAATCTTAAAAATATTTCTTTTTCAGTTTCAATAGATTCATAAATTGCATTTATCAATTCTAATGACCTTCTTCCTTCGATTCCCTCTACTAATCCCCGAGTATTATTTTCAATTGCTTCTAATACATTTCTTAGATATAATTCATGTCCATATCCGTAAACATCTTTAGGTATATAGCTGCAGTTAAAAGCTTCTTTATCATAATCTTTTTTATCTTTAAAATTCCAAACTTTCATCTCATTTACGGCAAAACCACCGATTTCTACAGTACCTTTTTCCCCTAATATGCTAATCGAACCTTCCAAATCTACAGGATTGGTGCAGGTAGTAGCTTCAAAAGTGCCCAATGCTCCACTTGTAAATCTAAATAATGCAACTCCTGTATCTTCCACTTCAATTTTATGCAAAAATGTATCCGATTTGGCAAATACTGATTCCACATCTCCCATCATCCATTCTAATAAGTCAAGATGATGGGATGCCTGATTAGTAAAAACTCCTCCATCATATTTCCAGGTTCCTCTCCAATAATCCTGGTCATAATATGCCTGATCTCTGTGCCATCTGACTCTAACAGTCCCTAGAATTAGTTTTCCAAATCTTTCCTCATCTAATGCTCTCCTTAGTAATTGTACCGGAGCATTAAATCTATTCTGCTTCACTATAAACATTTTTATTCCGGCTTCATCACCAATTTTAATCATATCATCTGCATCAGATAAAGTTAAAGCCATGGGTTTTTCTACAATAATATGTTTTTTATAGTGTATTATATCCTTAAAAACCTCAGCATGTTTTCCGCTTTCTACTAATATATTCACTATATCGATATCTTCATGCTTTAACATTTTATGATAATCGGTATACCAGGGAATATTGTTTTCTTCTCCTTTTTTCTTTGCCCTTTCTTCTTTTAAATCACAAACTGCTGTCAGTTCAGCATTTTCAATCTTATTGATAGCATTTATATGCTTATAAGAAATTCTTCCACAACCTATTAAGGCAAATTTATGTTTTTTCATTTCAATCTCCTTGAAAAAATATATTTTATGAAATTGATATTATATAAAATATGTTTTATAAAATTAATCATTACAATTTTTCTACATTTTCCCTTTTTTCTTTTATGACATTTCGAGTATCAAATACAGCATTAGCATTTTTTGTTATTAATTCATAATCAACTTTAGTGTGAGCTGTAGTAATAATTATTATATCTTTATTTCTAATTTCATCTTTAGTAATTTTTTTTAAAGATTTATATTCTTTATCATTATATACAAATTCAGGAATAAAAGGGTCATAATAAGATAAAATTGCTTTTTCTTCTTCTAATTTTGTAATTATTTCTAAAGCTGGTGATTCTCTTAAATCAGAAATATCCTTTTTATAAGCTACCCCTAAGAGCAGAATCTTGGCCCCGTTTAGAGATTTTTTAAATCTTAAAGAAACAACTTTAGTCACCCTTTCTACTATATATTCAGGCATATATCTATTTATTTCCCCGGCTAATTCGATGAACCGTGTATGATAGTTATATTCTCGTGCCTTCCAGGTGAGATAAAAAGGATCAAGCGGGATACAATGTCCTCCAACTCCGGGACCGGGATAAAAAGGCATAAAGCCATATGGTTTTGTTTTAGCCGCTTCAATTATTTCCCATATATCAATACCCATTTTATGGCATAATATCGCCATTTCATTCACCAAGGCAATATTTACATTTCTAAATATGTTTTCATAAATTTTTTCCATTTCAGCAACACGAGGAGAAGAAACAGTATATATTTTGCTTTTTAAAATATGTTGATAAAAAGAAACAGTTATTTCCGTAGAAGTAGCATCTATTCCTCCAACTATTTTAGGGGTATTTCTTAATTTATATTTTAAATTTCCCGGATCAATCCTTTCGGGAGAATAGGCCAGGAAAAAATCTTCCTCACATTTAAGATTGGATTGTTTTTCTAAAATAGGTTTCACCAATTCCTCGGTTGTTCCGGGATAAGTTGTTGATTCTAAAACTACCAACATTCCCTTGTGGAGATATTTAGCAATATTTTCTGTAGAACTTTTTATATAGGAAACATCTGGTTGCTGATATATATCTAAGGGAGTAGGGACACATATACATACGATATCTACATCTTTTAAAAAAGAATAATCATTTGTTGCTTTTAATAATCCTTCTCTAGTTACTTTTTTAAAATCAGGTTCTCCAATATCATTAATATAATTATAACCTTCGTTTATTCGATGAACTCTTTTTTCTCGAATATCAAAACCTATAGTCTCATAACCAGCTTTTGCAATTTCAATTGCAAGGGGAAGGCCAACATAACCAAGACCGATTACGCCCGTAACTGCAGTTTTGTTTTCAATTTTATTTAACAATCGCTCTTTAAATGGATATTTTATTTTAGCCACATCTAATACCTACCTTTCTATCTTATCTTTCAATGCTTTTTTCAATAAATTGATTATAATATTTTTATGTATTAAAAGATTATATTGCAAATATAAACTTAATAATTATTTATATAATTTATTTATCTATTTTTGTTTAAATATTTATAGGTATACTCTATTAATTTTAAAAATGGTCCTGGTATACTTCCTATATAAGAAGGATAGTCTAAAAAAGATTTAGGTGGTAAAGAGAGCAATTGTTTAAACTCTTTTTCAGAAATTTTCAATTTATCTAAAATTAATTGCTTGTCTTCTTTAAATTTTTCAAATGGGTAAACATCTTTTTCCATCTCTTTTAGAGCTTCTTCTCTTGTAATTTGGCCCGAACAAATTAAACTTGATAGATGAGCTTTCCTTTTATCTATATTAAATTTCTTTGGTAAAATATATGCCTGAACAAAGCGGGTATATATAGATTCATGATGTTTAGAACCATAATCTTCCCAATTAAGTTCGTTTTTTATAATTTTTTTAGCTTCTTCCTTATTATAATTTAAATAATTTAAAACTTGTATAGTTTTTATATTTTTCAAAATTCTATAATTAAAGTAATCATACATGGTGTAATGATAAAAATCATTTAATCTTGCTTTTCCAAATCTCTTATGGATATTTTTTATATATTTCCAATCCATATGCCCGTATGACCAGGTACGAGGAAGGATAGATTCGCTAGAAATATTAACTCCACTAATTATATAATTAATTGTACTATCTGCAGCAATTTTAAAAAAAAGTGCAAGGAGAGCATGGTCAGTTGGAATTTCTAAATCCGGAACTGAAGCTTTCAAAAAAGACGTCTGCAGATCTTTAAATTCATTCCAATTTATTTCATACCTATGTATTTTAATACTTAATTTTTTTGATATATTTTCAATGTTTTTATTTGCAATTTTTGAATTCCATCCATTATCGAGGTGAAAAGCAAAAGGTCTTAAACCTAATTTTTTTACTTTATAAGCAACAAATGTACTATCTACTCCACCACTTATTCCAATTACACAATCATATTTTTTGTTTTTACCCTTTTCTTTTATTTCATTGATTTTTTGTACAAGTAATTTTTCCTTTGTTTCTTTATCTAAATAGAATTTTCGTTCTTGTAATTTTTTTTGAGCACTCTTACAATGATTGCATCTGCCATTTTCGTCAAATTCAATTTCCCTATCTGTTATATCCATAATACATTTAGAACAAATTCTATATTCATTCATTTATTTATTTAAATCCCCTCTAACTTAACTTTATTGCCGCAAACACAATTCTTATTAACAATACAATTAAAATCCAGACGTATAAATATTATGATATATTTTCGCAATTTTATCCCATGAAAAGTTTTCAACTAAATTAAAACAATTTTTTGAAATTTCATTATAATTATGGATTATCATAGCAATTTTTTTTACAATATCATTTATATCTTTAGGATTAACTGAATATCCTGCTGTTCCATCCTCAAAATACCTATCAATTCCTTGCCCTTTTGTGTATATAATAGGCAGTCCCTGACTCATTGCTTCAATATAGACCAACCCAAAAGTCTCATAACGAGAAGGCATTATGAAAATATCTGATTTTCGGAACATTTTCAACAACCTTTCTCTTTTTTCTATGCGATTATAAATTTCAATAATATCTTTGTTTGTCTTCGCTAATTTTTTTATTTTACTTTCATATCCTCCTCTTCCACCAATGATTATAAATTTTACACTATACCCTAATTCTTCTAATTTTCTTGCTACTTTTATAGAAACATCTATATTTTTATTTTTTGTAAATTCCCCAACATATATCAAGCTAATCTGGTTTCTATTTTTATATTCAGATTTTACATACTTATTTTGCAACCAAAAAGGATTAACGCCATTTGGAACAATTGCAGATTTTTGTTTGATACAATCTCTCAATTTATGGGGGACATACCGATTGATAACAAATTCTTTATATGCAGGAGAAAGAAAAACTATTTTTTTTGCTTCTTTCATAATATTTATACCTATTTTTCTAATATGAAACATGTATTTGAAAAACAAATTAACATCACTGTTTCTAACCGAAACTACATAATCAATATTCTTCTCTTTTTTTAATTTTAAAGCTATCCCTCCCATTGAAAAAAGAAAGTGTGCATGAATAAGGTTAATACCCTTAAAATCTACTTTATTTTTAATATCGCATAATATTTTTTTTATTTTTCGAATATAAAATAATCTATCAATATCATTAAACGCTTTTGAATAGACAAAATTAGTATTTCCTATTTTATTATCAATATTTACAATAAACTTCTTGTCTTTTCTTAAAGGGACGTAAACAAGTTGTTCAACGCCTATTTTTTCTAAAGATTGTATTAATTCTTTATAGAGTTTAGTATTAGGATAATCAGGACACAAATGTAATACTTTAATTATAAATCCCATCCTTTCAATATATCTTAATCTTATTGATTTTTTTAAAAAATAAATTTCTTTAGAAAAATTTTATTCTTTGATTAAATAAGTGACGTTTTAAATGCGAACATTTATTATTGATTTTTATTTTTCTAATACTTCCTGGTATACTTTGAGCGTTTTCTCAGCATTTTGCTCCCAGGTGTAATTTTCTAAAACCAATTCTTTTGCCCTCTCACCCATCTTTCTTGCCTCTTGAGGATGATTTGTTAGATATTCTATCCCTTCAACCAAACTATCTATATCCTTTGGTTCTACTAACATTCCATTTCTTTTATGTTCCACTATGCCATCTATTCCCTGTCCCCTTACGCCAATTACCGGTTTACCGTGAGCCATTACTTCCAGATATACCAAACCCAACGTTTCCTGCCAACTTGGTAATGTAAATAAATCGCAGATTGACATATATTCCATAACATTTCTATTAGGTAATTGTCCAATAAATTCTACATTTTTTTCTAATCCCAAATTAAGCACAAGGTCTTTCAAGTATTGACGTTGGGGACCATCGCCGACTATCAAATAAACTATTCTTTTATAGCGTTTGACCAATTCTTTAAGAGCATAAATATTAAGAACTATTCCTTTGGTTTTTATTAAACGTGATACGCTTAATAAAATAAAATTATCTTTATATTTAAATTTAATATTACTATCTCCTATGAAAATATTTTTTGGGTCTATTCCATATCCAATAGTATTTGATTTTATTTTAAATTTGTCAAATAATTGTTTATTTAATCGAGGGCTGGGTGAAATTATTTTATCTGCAGTCATAAATACTTTTTTCAAAGATTGCAAACAATTGTTATCGTGTTTAGCAGTAATGTCTAAATCTGTAGCTTGGAACGTAATTATTAATGGTTTATTATAATCCTTACTGAGAAGCATACCGGCATAACCATCAGGTAAAGCCATATGGGTATGGATTATATCAAATGGAAATTTATGACAGAGCTTTTCAACTAATTTTTTGATTCCCTGATACATTCGAATACCGGAAGAAGCAAGGAGATATGATTTTGGAAATGTGAGATATCTGGGATGGTATACTTCGACATCTTCCATAACCTTATATTTCGGTATTTTAGAGTAAAGGTTCCACTTATTAGACATATATTTTATAGGGAAAGGAGACCATGGAATTGGAGAAATAACTGATATCTCACATCTTTTATCTTTTAGTATTTTGATTTGTTTATGTATAGCAATTCCATTGTTTAAGTCATAAAAAAGGGGATACATATGAGAAATTTCGAGTACTTTCATAAATAAGAAGCCCCCTTTTATTTTTTCCAAAGAATAATTTAAGCCAATTGAACTAATGAAATATTTATTTGTTTATATGGAAAATAAAAAATCCTTGAAAACCATAAAATAAATATAACAATTTCTGTTAATACAAGCCTTGTTGAAAATAAACATGTTATTTATTGCTATAATAGCAATAAATAATTTTTATTTTTGTCTATGCTTTTCAATTCCATAAATGCTCTAAATAAATTTTAAAACTGATTTTTATATTCTTATTTCTCTTCTTTTACTGATAGAATTTCATTAAATACTTTAGATAAAACATTTGTAAGATTTTTCCTGTGATATTTAAAGTCTATATTTCCTTCCCATTCTATTTTTTTGTTTTTTAGATATAATTCTTCAATTGCATATGCAATATTATCAGAATTATTGTTTTCAAGTAGTATAGCAGATGGAATCTCCTGCCCTATATGCCATATTTCCTCATCCTTATAAGCTAAAATAAGAATTGGTTTGCGACAAGCAATATAATCAAACATCTTAACCGGTAAACCCATCTTTCTGTCACTTCCAATAACCAGTAATAAATCCGCTCCGATAGCATAACTCAAAGTTTCAGAATGGGGCTTTGGACCGATAAATTTAATAATACTTCTTACCCCTGTTTTTTTCGCAAGAATAATAACTTTTTCCTCTTTTGCCCCAACATGAACGAATTGGATGTCAGCTCCCTTGTCGTGAAGGATTTTTAATGCATTGAAAAAGGGAGTAGGATTATGAAAGGCTTCAGTCCGCTCAAATTTCCCTGTATAAGCAATGGTAAATTTTTTATATTGTTTTGCCTTTAGATTTTTAAAATCTTCAGGATCATAGCCATTCGTAATAGTAAAAAACTTTTTTGGGTTATCTGTATAAACAGATTGATATTCTTCCCTTAGTGTATCCGTAGCACAAATCACTTTTATAGCATGCTTTAATACAATGGGTTCAGCAATATTTGTTAACAGCTGTCCTATGTTAGCTTTTACTCCTTGAATTGGAACTGTACGCTTTGCTAATTTCCAGGGGTCCCGTAAGTCTACTATATAAGGTAATCTGAATAAAAGCTTAAGAATTGGACCAACAATAAGAGGAAAAAAGGGGCCTCCGGTAATATAAATCAATAACGGTCTTTCTTTTCGGATCACCTTAAACAATGTTTGTAAAAGAAAGGGTAACCAGCGGATTCCTTCATCGTTAATACTCTGGGTCTGCCATACTTTAGTACGGTAAATGTTAATATTATTTGCAATATTTTGCTCTAGCCCCCTATCCCGCCAGACTCCTTTTTGGTAGGAATTTTCTCGTACTGTCAAGACTATGGGGTTCCATCCAAATTCAGGTAAATATTTAACAAACTTAGTGACTCGAAAGGTTCCTACCCCACCTGCTGGCGGAAAACGTTGTGCAATCATCAATACTTTTTTCATTATTAATATCTCCAATTGAAGTAATCATATTAATTGGCATAACCTATAAGAGTTCGCCAAAGAGCAACCCACCTTCGCCATTACTCATATACTAAAAATCAAGCGCAGTGATAAAAAGCATACTTCGTGAATGATGTTCCGAAATCGATTTTTCATATTATTTCCTTCGTTTTCCCTTTCAACCAAAAGCTAAATGCTCTTCCTTGTTTAGCCTAACATTTAATGCAAGACTGGTTGTTATGCTTAAACTGCTGAACTATAAAATACATAATTTATTAAAAATATTAAGAACTAATTTTTTAAATCTTAAATTTTAAGATCAACTTCATTTCTCGTAAACGCCTGGAATCTTTCTTCCCAATTTGAAGCCCAATAATATTCTGGTTTGGCTTTTGGATAACCTTTTGAATTATCTTTTATAGCTTCTATTAATTCTTCAATATTAGAAAATTTGTAACCTATTTCATCGGGTATATCATTATTTTTTAATATAAAAATCATTTTCTCTGGGAACTTAAGAGCTTCAACTAATGTTGTTGAATTATATCCAATTATTATATTACTCTTTGCTATTAATTCAAAAATATTATAATTTCCAATAATTTCTATATTCGATAAATTTTCAAGCAAACTATATCGTTCTTTAAATGGTATTTCTCCCGGATGTAATTTAAAAATAATCTTATAATCAGTAAATGCTCGTGATAACTTCTTTGCTATATTAACCATACGTTCGGTAACTGTCCCCTGGGATACAATGAGGATAGATTTATTTTCTGGTTTAATATATTTAATTAATTTATTTGAAATCTCATCCAAATAAGGATATCCTACAACTATTTTTTTGCTTGGCGTACAAACTCTTTCTGCCCAATATTCACCAAACATTAATAAACAATCCGGAAGATATTCCCTGCATTGATGATTAGTATTTTTAATACAGGATGCTGGATAATTATAGGGATAATCATCTTTTGAAGTAAATCCATGCTGCACTTCGATTACTTTAAATCCTGCAGAATGTAGTATTTTTGTTAAAATACTCATAGAGCCTAGATAAGAGGCACAATGAACGAAAGCAATTTTGTTTCTAATGCGAGGTATAATCTTACTAGAATAAAATTGTTTTATAATTGGATAGCTAATAAGATTTTTAGTAATTACCATTTTTATGTAATCGCTTGAAATTATATCTGGAAAAGCAAGATTAACAGCTTTTAAAAAAGGTATCATATCATGCTTTACCACTTTAGATATTCTATGTCTATTTATCTCTTTGCTTAATTTTATAAGTATATTTAAAGTTTCAAAAATAAACGTATTTTCGGATTTTGGCAAAATGCCTGGGAAAAATCCCTGAAAATTACTCTCAAAATTTAATGGTTTGGAAAAAGACTCGAAATACCTTCCATATAACCTATTTTCATAAAATTTTTTCTCTTCATTAAAATACCGCAATACAGCTGTATTAAAAAATAAAACATCAAAATAATCTCGCCTGACATTTAGTAAATAAAAAGTTTTCAAATGATGTTTCCAAAGTTTTGGTGAAAGCACATTGTATTTATTGCTAATATAATGGGGTTTACTATACCCCCTTTTTTTGATTTCATATTTAGAAAAAATACTACTTCTTATTAGTGGCCAAAGATGCAGTGAATTGACCTTAAAATTCCAGAGATTATAATGACTTTCTTTTTTTAGTAACTTATCCAAATTATATACCCATCCACAATAAATAATAATACAAAATATATATCCTAATACTACTATTGGTTTTCTATTAAAAAAATATCATAATTCTCTGTGCTAAAAACTTTCTAAATATTTTTCTGCGTATTTTTTGCAATATCTAATTTCCAGGGCATTTTATAGACCTTTGCACTTAAAATCCAAACCATTATAAATTGCACAAAAAAAGTAATTGTTGTTGCCTGTGCTGCACCTATTGCACCATTTGCTTTTATAAAAAAATAGTTCAAAATTATATTAACCCCCGCAGAAGTAAATGTAACCCAGGCTAATATGTAAGTCTTTTTAACGTAAAATATATAATTTACTACCATAAAATACATTCCTTGAAAAGCATATCCCAGTGCAATCCATAAGACATATTTATAAGCAAAATAGAAATTTTTATTAACAAAAAATTTTAGAAAATAGGGTGCAATAAAGCTTAAAGCTAACGCAGCAAGAAGTATACAAACATTATATAGATATGTAAATTTAACTATTTTTACTTTCGTTAAATAATTATTCTCTTTTAATTTTTCATATAAAAAAGGAGACCAAGCCAGATTAAAAGAATGAGCTAACAAACCTATAATCATTCCAACTGAATAACCCACCGAGTACAAACCTGTAGCAGCAACTCCCACCATAGAATTTATAAAAATCCTATCTATGCCAGTGATAACCCACCCCCCTAAAGCATGGGGAATAAGAGGTACTCCAAAAAATAAAGCATCTTTAATATATTTTTTATTATAAGAAAATTTTATATATCTTCTCTTATAAATAATAAAAATACTTAATAGTCCAAAGGCGATTGAAGTTATAACTACTCCTAACAATCTCCCTTGCCATCCCCAAACAAGTGCAACCACAAAAATTAAAGAAAGAGCAACGTTTAAAATAGTTCTTGATATTTGAAATACACCATAAGGAAATGGTTTTTGTTCTACTTGCCATAGTCCAAGATTAACTGCGAAAATGGATTGACATAAAGCGATAACAATTACAATTGGAATCCATTTTTCTGGAAATTTTGTCGAAATTGAAAGATAATATTTTAAAAAAAATACAACTATAAAAATTAGAATAAAATTAGTAAATAAAATAATAAATACATTTCCAATATATTCTCTGAGTTCCTCTTTTTTTAATTTAAAATAATTTACATTAATGGCTCCATGCATGCTCAGACCGACAAATACTACCACTACTGTTAATAAAACATTAAAGGTGGCTACGATTCCATAATCGGTTGGTGATAAATACCGGGTCATAATAGGTAAAAGAAAAAAGGGTATAGCTTTATTTATTGCATTAGTACCCGTATAAATAAAAGTATTTTTAAAAAGCTTATGCTTGAAGATATATGAAAGGTTAAATGAGTTAAAAATAAATCATTCCTTTCTATTCTATCTAATATCAACATTATTAGAATATTTTTATACTTTAATCTTTTACGAAATTAGTGATGTCATTTTTCATCAAAATCTGTGCCAATTCAAAATCAATTTCATCATCAATATCTATAGAACTTTCTCTGGGCATAATATAAGCAAAAGTCTTTTCTCCAAGAAAACTTTCTTGTTCTTTTATATAATCACGGTAAGCTAAATATATTGCACCATTCAATCTATAAAATTTTACTAGTTCTTGTCTATTTTTCTTCATTACCTCTCGCCTAATAAAATCTTTCATACATCCATCTTCGGGTAAAGTATTAGCCCACAAAGGGTGATGGTCTATTTCACATACCGAAACAATTGCTTTTGCTTTTTTTAAAAATAAAAGTTCTATTGCTTTATCAATATCATCAGATTTTCTAAGTGGAGATGTGGGTTGAATCAATATTATTAAATCGTATTGCTTTCGTCTATCATTTTTCTTTAGCCAATCTATTGCATGTAATACAACATCAATTCCTTTTGCATTGTCTTCTGCCAATTCTTTCGGTCTTATAAATGGAACTTCTGCTCCATATTTTTTTGAAACTTCTGCTATTTCTTCATCCTCTGTACTTACAATTAATCTATCAAGATACTTACTTGCTAATGCCTGCTCAATTGTCCAGGCAATCAGTGGTTTGCCAAATAATATCTTTATGTTCTTTCTTGAAAGCCCTTTGCTGCCACCTCTTGCAGGAATTACTCCTAAAATGGTTTTTCCTTTATACACATTTTTTCTCCATATTTATTTTTCTGTTAATTACTTTCGTTTTATTTTTTAAAGTTTTTATAGACGTTAGCTAATCTTTTAAT
>Ga0114922_10005216_pt1 | contig 12005 bp, 5 predicted proteins | sample AartaG_FD_100975 | JGI IMG/M metagenome (GOLD analysis project Ga0114922, IMG submission 100975) | Deep subsurface microbial communities from Aarhus Bay to uncover new lineages of life (NeLLi) - Aarhus_00045 metaG | ecosystem: Environmental > Aquatic > Marine > Oceanic > Sediment | place: Aarhus...
AGTTTTACAAAGAGTTGTCTCAAAGATATGTGAAAGATGAGGATATTTTTCTGTCCTTTGTAAAGGAAAATAAGAAAAATATTATACAGGTTGAAAGGGCGTACTATGGAGTTATCTCAGATGCACTTGAAGGTTGTTTTTCCTTTAATATAGATCCGGCGAAGTATTCATTGAAAACTGAATTGGGAGAAAAGGCAAGCTATTCTGAGGCATTGGAAAGAGCCATGGACATAGAGGAAATAATTATTAAATTTTACTCAGATGCGGCAGAACAATCAAAGTCATATATGGCAGATGTTCCAAGAGCTTTTAAGATGGTAGCCAAGAAAAGAGGTAATCGGCAATTAACGTTGAATTCACTTCTCAGTAAAGAAGACTAGATGGCTAAAATAGTTGAAAAGCGGCGTGTCCACTGTTCTTTAAGGCATGTCGGGGCTTATATTGTTAAATGGGACGATGGCAGTTTCACCGTTAAGTGTGGCCTTCTGAAAGCATGTGGTGATTCGTGCCCCTTCCTGAAGGATGCTAACTACAGAAGTCCATTTAGAAGGGCTCCAAAATATATACCTAAGTAATCTTGTAGAAATCCTTGAAGCGGTTGGTTTATTTTCTTATCTTCGCTACTGGGCTGTAACCTGCTAATAGTTTCTGAAACTACTTGGTGCCTGAGAAGTGGGAGTCTGGAACAGCGGTATCAAGGATGAATGAGTTATCCAAGACGCTGGATGAGAACTCACCCATCATGCGGCTGTATTCTTTGACATCCGCACTCAGGATGGCTGTCAATTTGCGTTTGGCCCGCTCCTCTGTCATCGGATCATCTCCTCCAAACAACAAAAAACCTCCAAGCGGATACATATATCCACTGGAGGCTCAACTTTCGCCACCTTCTGGAGACAAAACACCATCATTTCCTCCCAGAAAGTTGGGTTGTGCTGTTCGTTTGACGCTACTTAACTGAAATGAATCAAGTTGATTCTCATTAAGTCCCAAAAGGCCAGGGATGTCAAGTCAAATCGGTGGGTGCAATATGTAGGGGGTGAAAGAATTAAATGGGAGCTTTTGTTTACTGCTATGATTGCGGACTTTACAAAACCAGAAAAACTTTTGTTTACCAAAAGAAACCTTGAAAATTTTTGAATTTTGCACGATCATCAACTATGGCACGAAATCAATCAAACAGTGTGAATCAAACTGCATACAAGATGTTGTGTCCACTAAAATGATATTCAATCCCATGCAAAAACCATTTCGCCTTCTATATCTGAACGATATCCAAAGGTTTCCGGTTTATTCGCAGGTCTAGATCGTGGCAAGATATACAAACTTACCATTCTTATCATAGTTTATAAGTTTATTATTTTCGGGGCAATCGATTTGATTGTGATTACAATCCTTAAATATATCCAGATTCAAGTATCATAGTAGAAACAATAGATCTTCACCTTTATGCTGTAACATTGAAAGTCAGATTGACAGACCCAACCATCCTTTTCATTAATATGTTCTATGAACAGTGAACCGCTAGATCATTGAATTCCTTCCGGTAGAGTCAAGAGTCTTTTGAATATCTGTATGAAAGTTTGATACCCACAAAATATATTTTTGGCGCAAATTGTTGTCACAACCATAAATTAAATAAAAAATCTAAAAGGAAATTACATAAATTGATCTAATGGTGGCCATGGAACTCCTCTTTTAATGTTAGGATGCCGAGATTCACCAGATGGCTTACCATGCTCGAGGCGCCATTGATCAATATGGCTTAATAAAGAAAAAGCACTATTACTCCTTTTTTCATCATCAAGGACCATATCAAATAAGTAACTGCGAATTTCATCGTTCTCGCGGGGCTTAAGAGTATATGAACCTTCGAATTGTGCTGATGGAACTTTTTCAAGAAAAGAATTTTCTATTACATCCAATAACGAATAAGGTACAGACTCCTGCATCATGTTAAGCCCGGCTTTTATCGCTTGTGTAGAAGAGATATATTTTATTACATTTAAGATTAATTCACGCTGCTTAGGTAACATATTCTTATTACACAACTCAAAAATTCTATTCTCTATTTCTCTGTCCTTTTGGCACAAGTCTGCAATGGATTGCGCCATCATTTGTATTTCAAAATAATCATCGGGGAATGGTATTTTTTCATCAGTAATCTCTTGATCAATTGTACTCATAATGGCTTTTATAGCGGTTTGCAATCGTGAACTGCTTAATGCTTTAATTAACTCTCTCGATTGTTTCTTAAAAACTACTGGATCTTGAGCGAGTTCTATAAGATATTTTATTGCCTCCTGAGACTCTATTTGTTCAAGTGCCTTAATAAGACGACGCATTTTATAAACTGGTAGATATTTTGTTACTAATTCCTTTATTCTATCGATTGCCCTTATCGGATTATTTGTAAAAATAAAAATGACACAGCACCTTTCCAAAAGGCCGAAATCCTGGTCATCATGTCGTCCTCTTTCAATCAATCTATCTATTACCGGATCAAGAACCTTTTCAACATCACTCATATCTAATTTTATGTCTTGCCTTATTAAAGATTCTAATGCCCCTACACGTTGCCATTCGTCGTGTTCTCCTGATAGTGCCATAATTTCCATTATTATCGGTACTATATCAGGATCACAAATTCGAGCTAAGATATTCCCTAGCTCTTTTAATCTATAATTTATTTCATTTGGTTTATCAGCTCTTTCATGTTCTTTTCTTAATTTTTGCATATGGTTAAGAATGGCTGTTGCATAATGCTTTCGTTTGTGATCAGGGTCAGCTGTCTTTCTGGTTTTTGAGCGATTCTCAGATAATCCAAGAAAAGCGGGATGCCAATCGATGTGCTCTTCTTCACCTTTTAACAGATTAACTAAACCAATTGCTGCATCTCTTTCGTAATATGGGTTTTTTAATAAATTTAAGATAATCTTATCTGCATTTTCAAAATCGATATGGCATATATCATCAATGTACCGTTGAGACCATCTCATTCGAAATCCATCTACCAATGGTGTAAACCTTTCTCCCTGTTTAAAAGCTTCCACTCCTTTGTTGATTCGTTTAATATCCTCATTGATTAGATCAATAATAATACTCAAATCTTTGGCCTCACCGAATCTGGATATAGCTGAAGAAAGATGGGCTTTGAGTTCACCATTATAGTCTTCCTCGGCAAGTACAAGTTTGATATACCCTTGTAGCGTCTTTCTTATCCGTTCTAGAATTTCTTTTTTTATATTTATTTTCTCATCATCCTTATGCGCTCCGCCTCTCCAGAGTAATTCCAAAATCAAGCGTAATTCAGAAGCATTATTTGGGATACTATAGTTATCGATAATGCTCTGCACTAAAACAGCTAAAGGTAATTTTTTAACCGCATCTTTTAACCGAAAATATAGTTCGCGTTGAGGTCCAGGCATCGGTTCTTTACTAGTGTCAGAATGTGTTTGCAATTCTATAAGTTTATCAAGAATTATTAGAGCGTGCTTTTTTGTAGCCCCCTTTTCTATTAATATTAAATCGTTCCTAGCATTATTATCCTTATGATTAGGATCTATGAATCTTTCAAAAACTTCTCTAAAAACTTGCTCGGGTATATCATCTATAAATTCAAGCCAATGCTCACCCCATATCTTTCTTTCACTATATTTATTTGTCACCCATTTATTGGTCCAATCAGGGTCCTTAGTCGCAACCATTCTAATAGTTTCTAATAAGAGATGTTCTCGTTGTCCTTTTTTATTTTTAAAAAAATAGCTTTCAAGCTCAGCCTTAATTGTTTCAATTAAGTCAAGATTTTCTATCCTACACAAACGATTTAGCATTAATAGTCGTGTATAACTGTCATTGAATTCCAATAGGATCTTAGGGTAAGTTTTTTCTACCCGAGATTTCAGTGATTCAGGAATTTTCCTGGGGATATAACCTTTTCTTACAATATTCTTAAATGTCTCATAGTCACAATGATGAAGCATTTGTAATAATTTATTAAATAGCCCGAGCCAACTAAATGCATCAATTGCAGCTGTCCGGACTTCTATGCTTGGATCATTTTTAGCAAACTCTTCAAGGGCAATATGTGAGTCTAACCCCCCTTTAAATCCTAATTCACTTATAAATTCTTCTCTACGTTTTTCATCCCATGAATTTACCCTTTTCCTCCAATCTGGACCGAGACATGAAATGAAAAAAATTACAGGTGCACGATAAGTTTTCAAACGAATCTGCTGATCGGTATTCTCGATTAGTGACCAAATAATATCAGAAAATATATCTGAACCTGTAGCAAACATGCCAGCAAGTGAGCATGACTTATGACTCTCGTCAGATAAATCATACCATTTTCGGAAAATAGGTTCTAAACTTTCTTTGGTTGCATCCCTAACATCGGAACCACATATTCTTGAGAGTTCTGCCGAAAAAATTGGATCAACTGGAATGCACCATTTGACTAAGTTTGTCCCCAATTCCAATGGGTCGATTTCATCAGATCTTGAATTTTTATTTCCTCTTATTTCCTCACCAATTTCTTCAGCCAAGAGTTTCAATGATTCGCCCCAAGCAGGTTTATTTAAAATATTTTTTTGAAAATGATTAATTAATTCCTCATCCTTGACTTTCATTAAAATTTTTAGTGTCTCTTTTATATTGTTTGTAGCATACAGTTCTTGGAATTGCTGATGTAGAAAATGAACTGATGGAAAAGGATAATCAGACTTCACTAATATATGATGTGCACATAACCCATCAACAACTTGCTTTGGGTCATGGAGACTCGTCAATTGTCCATCAGACAACAATTTTTTATTAACGCTTGTAATAACTTCATTAACCTTTTCTGAATGTAACAAGGTGCGCCCTTCTTGGGCCATAATAGCTGAAATTTCTGAAAGATATTTAGACGCTCGACCATATAAGGGTGCCGATTGTATTTGCGTGCGATGTTCTTCTGATTCTTCCATGCTTTCAATAACGCTCCAGAGGACACCAGTTTTAGTATTAGGAACACGTTCTCCTGATTTATAAATTTTAGTTATTTCTGAAAGTATTAATGGGGTTTTAGTTATTTCTGAAAGTACAGGATCGCTCTCGATCTGGATAATCAATTCTTCCCCGCTATCTGATAATACACTATTGATATATACTCTCCTTTGATCATCCGTTATTGGTGCAAGATTTAGCTTAATAGCGCCATATAGTGGAGGTCCAATATCAGATGCTCGTGTAGAAACTATGAGCCCTGCAGCAGGGTAATCTCTTTCTATCCGGGAAATTTGGCGTCCTCCTCTATCCATGAGATTTGTTGGTATCTCATTCCAGCCATTTAATATAATAATCAGATGGTTACTTCCATGAAGAGAAGCTAGATCAGTTGGTGTAATACCAACTGCAAGAAAGTCAGGATATTCTAATACAAAATCTATAATATTCTTTCCTGATTCAATCCAGTCTGGTAGTGATATAAGCAAAGGCACTTTTTTTTCCTCAGTCTCAAGAAAGTGTTCCGCAATCTGGATCAATTTGGTTGTCTTTCCGGCACCAGGTGCGCCATAAAGAATGACCCTTCCTGCGTTACTCAAATAATCATGAATCTCATGCTGGTGAAATATTTCACTTGTGGGAGTACATTTTTTATCTAAGCGGACTGTCGTTAAATCAATGAGATAATCTGGATAAAAACGATACCGCCTTTGCCATTGTTTAAGAATTCTATAAGCTGCGTTTGAAGTTTTCTCGATCGCATTTTTAACAACAGGACTAATCGGGATTTGAATTCTAAGAAAAGTTGAACAAATCCAATCATTCTTTGGATCCAATAAATCATGGATAATATTTTCTTTTGATATTACCAATAAATCGCAGTCGAATTCTGACTTTGCATTTTTCTTCCATTCATCAGCAGTATTATTGGATACTTTGCGGGCAGTATAAAAAACTAAAAGATCTGGAGAAATGCCACGTTCAAAAATACTAGTTAAATCATCTTGTATTTTCTTCCAAGTTGCAGTGATTGAGCAGGCAAAATCAATTCTTTTTCCGTCTTTCATTAGATATGGATGGGATAAAGCATCTTCGCCACCATCCTTTTTGATCTCAGTAGCAATAATCCCAGGCCATTGTTGTTTTGCCAGGCTTATTGCCAGGCGTTGAAAGCGATTACCTTCCTCATGAATAACCAGCTCTTCTAATGCCTTATCTATCTCTGACCAAGTAATAGTCATGAGATACCTATTTTATAACATGGTTGCATTACAATATTATTCGTAAAAAATAGAAACATCACTGGCCCATCAGGATACTAGATTTATCACCCTTATTCAAGATTGTGGATTGGCATAAATTTAGACTGTCCTGCTTTGGGTATCTGCTATGCTAGCAGGGGCCTAAAGTCGCAGCAAGCAACTCTTCATTCTAATCGTTACCTATCTGATACTTCGCCTGCGAACGGCGAATTGGGTGTCCGCGATCAGATGCCTGGCTGCTGTCTCGGGCATATCTTTGTAATTTCTCAGCGCGTAAAAGTCTTCGCGTGCTCCTCGGTGCTCAATAGCGGCAGCGATGACTTGTAAAGCCTCAATTTTGCGCTGTTCATCCAGCCACGCCGTCATCGTCGCGAGAATCTCGCTCCAGAAAACACCAGCCTTAATGAATTCATCAATCCAATGACCGATCCATACAAGGTGCTTATCGGTAACCATCTTTTCGAGCTCTGATGTGGCGCGATCGCCATCCCATTTCCAAGGCGACTCCACGTAACTGTCCAAGAGATCTCGGCGTATGGCGAACCAGCCACGGTCGTTGCATGCTTCCCATAATTCCCTGAGGTCCAATGGCGATAAGAGGTGAAGGTAAGGGGTGAGTACAATCACTTGCTCTTCACGGGTGAGACCTGGTCGGTTCCTGGTGCGAATCCCAAAGTTCATACTTAGATGTGCCATTAACTTTGCAGGTTCTGGACACTCATTAATGACAGCTTGTACGGCATCCACGAGAGGCGGCGTCGAAACATAGAGCGCGGTCTGGACGAAGTAAGTTCCGGAGCGGAGATGGTCCCAGTGCTTTAGGAGAAGCCGCTCAGCCTCATCCTCTGGCAGCCGCATGATCATCTCATGGGTAATCCAGTCGGACCCGAAGGACTCGGCCCAAGTCCGCTTTGCACGGGTGCCGCGTCTAACTAAGAACTCGTCCAGGGCCTTGGTGAGCTCCGGCGACCAAAGATACCGGCCACATTGCCACCAGTAGCCATAGTCGTCCGTGGCCAGCTTTTCAATCATCGCCGGGATTGCGCTTTGGTCTCCACGGGCCAACCGTTCCATAAGGATTTTATCGGCCAGTTCATCCGATGGCTTCGCAGCGCGGAGCACATCTAGGTCATTAGAATCTTGAGTCGCCGCCCAAATTGAAAAAGCTTGGGCGCGCAAGTGCTTGTCGTTTGTCTCGTCTCGCCAAAGCCCAAGTAGGAGGTCACGAGACGCCTGTGACATCGGACGGCCGAAGTCGCGCTGGGTGCGCTGCCAGTCGTCCCTTGCCGACATAGCAAAAGATGAAAACGATTTAGTCCCCTCAAGGCGTCTCTGAATAGCCGCGAGCTCCTGGACTACGAACAAGACCGCCTTCGGGTGGTCCATGCCATGAAGCATGTAGGTAATTGGCCATTTCAGGTCGTCTTGCGATCCGCGTTGAACAAAGTAGTCGATTGCGGCAAGCGGCGGCCATCTATGGAAGGCCCAGCGAAGTTCGTGAGCAGCCAGCTCGTCACGTGGCGACGGCAAGCCTTTTTTATCAGACTGATCTGAAAGTGCCGCCCAAGCATCGCAGATTGGTCCCAGGTAGCGCGCCGGGTCATCTCCACAACACTCTCCGAAGGCCCAAAGATAGTCGGATAGATGATTACCGCGCTCTTCATCGACCGTCCAGCACGCGTCGATTGCCAACGCCAAGCTATTGTCAGCGATATGACCGGCCAGACGTAAAGCACCTATCCTGGCTGCGCTGTCCAAATCCGTCCTCCTTAAGAAGTGATGTAAGGCCTTAGTCAGGTTGCGGCCATGGCGGAGTTTTGCGTGCTCAATTTGGATATCTCGCCACGGGGCTCTAACGCCCGGCTCTATCCTGATACAGAGTTCTATTCCACCGGAGAGATCCCCGTTGCGCAGCAGCGCTAGTTGGCCGCTTATGGTTCGGTCGCGGAACTTACGGACGAGCACAGGGACCTCGGGGGAGTCCGTTTCGGCCAACATTGCCAACGCCTCCCATCTCAAATGAAGGTTGGACCGATCGCGCGTCGACGGATGGTCGAGCCAATCATTGATCGCCTTGAGAATGGCTTCGTGATGTGGTGCGCTGACTTGACCTAAAAGGCGGAGCGCGTAGAAGAGGGCGAGAGGGTTCGAAGAGGCGACTCGCTGGAGAAAGCTTGGTTTGGGGCATCCCCAGACGAGGACCGCGCCCATAACCTCTGCAAAATAGGGTTCTGCCACTACATCTTCCGCCAAGAGGCCTCGGCGGTCCAGTTCGGCTGCTGCGTCAGCAAGAATCCAGTCGCGCACGCGGTCATGTCGGAACAAGAGCCTTTGGTCGTCGGATGGACCCGTGTACCGTATCAGTTCGCCGTAGTGCGCAAGACGACCGAGCAAGCGCAAAGCTTCTCCCTGCAGTCCTGCCCAGCCACTAACCTCGCGCCAGCAGAGTTCAATCTGGCGTTTCGCGAGCATCTCTCCTCCAAGCCCGCGAAGCGCCTGACGGTAGTCAGCGGCCGGGTAATCCCTTGCCACCGCCGCAGCGCGTGAAAGAGATCCTTCGACAAACTGACTGATGATCTGGTGTGGATCAGGCGTCTTGCTCTGGTCATGGAGTGCTATGAGGAGCGGATCGTGACCGAGTGCACGAGAGATCTCCTCGGCGCTCAGAGAACTCAGATCGCGATTATCCAGCCGCGCCCGTGTTAGAACGGCTTCACGACCTTCGGTCTCAGTAAAGCCTCCGGCCGTTATGATAAGTGGCTCAATGCGCTTCCGGGCCTCATTTCCCAGGGAGGCGAGTACCTCTGGCCATACAGGACATAATAGGCGCCAGCTGGACAGCGCGCCACTATCATCCTTCGTCGGCGGGTGACTCCAACCGGCAAGCTTTTCCACCAAGAGCTGCGTTTGCCCAGAACGGTTGATATCCTCGACCACTAAGAGCAATGGATGATCGGGCGAACACATCGATAAAACTGATGTAGTCTCCGCAGCCAAAGGCGGATGGAGTTGGCGCAGCGTCGTCTTGACGGCCTGTTCGAGGGTTACTGCCGAGGCGACCGCCTCGTGGGGCAAAATAATTCCGAATCCACCGCCTTTCACATGTGCCGCGAGCTTCCGATAGCAGGCTACGGATTTACCCAATCCGGAACCCGCCACCAAGAATGTCACGTCATGACAAAGACTGGTGGTCAGCGCGGCGTCGAGCGCCCGTGGAACCCAGGCTGCCGGATTGTCCGGCGGACTGTGGATCTTCAAACTTTTTATGGAAAGCTCGTGGAGCAATTCGGTCGAAAGTTGTTCCTGCTCAATGTTCAGAAACAAGTGGCGGATCCACTGGCCGCTGGGCTGGTTGTCAAGGAAATGACTCAGCCTGGAGCGTGGCCATAGATCAATTTCCAGCCGGCAATCGCGCCCTGAAGCCTGGACGGCGCGAACCAAAGCTTCATCTGGTTCTTCATTGGTCGTGAGAACCAGCGTCGCATGCAAATTCGGCGTACGTCTCCTCTCTTCCGCTACCAATTCCGCTGTCTTTATTAGGTCACCTGCGGGCGCTTTAGGCTGCGACCCTTTGCGGGAATTGGCTTTGGAGGGGTCATGTAGCCACTTCCTCTTCAGATCGTCGCGGGCGGTGGTTGTGTGGTGGACAGCGATCATGTGGGGGGGGTCGGCGCCTTTTACGAAGCAGATTCCATCTAAGGGCGACTTGACCGTCTTGCCCGCGACATTCACGCCCGGATGAGCAAGTGAGGAGTAATTCGGATTGGCTTCCCTCAAGATAGCTGTCGCCAAACGCTCAAAAAGACCCTCGTCGGTGATGGCCGCCAAGGCCTGTTCAGTGTTTGCTGCGCTCATAATTTTTTTCTACAACTCCCGCCAGTTTTGTCAAGCAATTTTATCAGTTATCATCATGGATATCCCTTCCTTCATCGGCTGATAAGATTGCAGATAACTGCTATAAATCACATACCACTTAAAACCTTAAATATCAAACGGATACCCCAACAATGTATTCTTTAATTAAGGCATTCGAATCAAACTGACTTACCACAATATCGTGTACACGATCAGTTAACTGACATTAAACCAAAAAGTCAAACATTCTGCTATTAACCGAATATCTTAAAAATAAAAAGCTAGGATGATTTAAATGGCGTGCATTACTAAAAGACGAGGCCGATGGGTTATTGATTTTTATGACCAGCATGGCAAGAGAAGATGGAAAACCTTAAAAGAAGACACAACTAAAAAGCAGGCAAGAAAGGAGCTACGTGAAATAGAAGAAAAGGTTGAGCGAGGTTCTTATATTGCACCTAAAAAGGTCCCTAAATTTTCAGAGGTTGCAAAGATGTATCTAAATACTAAAAAAGCCTGATCTTAGACATTCAACTCATAGAAATTATGTAGGTCATGTTGAGAACCATTTAAAACCCTATTACGGAAATATCCAGGTGAGCCGGATAAACTATGATTCTATTGAAAGATTTATCCAGCATTGCCAGACGGAAAAGGTATCTATTCCTACATTGAAAAAGGTTTTAAGAACCCTGGGCGCTATTATGAACTATGCCTGTAAACAAAGGTTCATTGATTATAACCCTTATAGAGATATTGAAAAGCCAAAAGGACAAAGTATCTACAATGATGATAATGAAATCAATATCATAACACCTGAACAGATCCTTGCTTTGCTGGATGCTACAACTGATTTAAAATATAAAACTCTATTCATGACCACTATAATGACAGGCATGAGGCAAGGAGAGTTACTAGGCTTAAAATGGGATGATATTGATTGGATTGCAGGCCAGATTCATGTAAAGCGCACCTTTACCTCTGGAAGATTTTATGATCCTAAGAGTAAGAAGTCCCGACGTAAGATAGATCTTGCACCACAATTAATAACTCAATTAAAAAAATGGCAATTAGCCTGTCCATCTAATAAACTTGACCTTGTATTCCCAAATGGTGAAGGTAAGCCGATGGAACCTGTTAACTTGGTTAAGAGGCATTTCATACCAGCCTTAAAAAAGGCAAAGATACCAAAAATCAGGTTTCATGATTTGCGCCACACATATGCAATTCTGTTAATTGACCAGGAAGAGAATCCTAAATATATTCAGGCACAGTTAGGCCATTCATCAATCAATATGACGTTTGATATTTACGGTTATCTTATGAAGGATAGCAACAAGGGAACAGCTACCAGATTAGGGAATGCAATTTTCGAAGATGGTAGCAAAACGGTAGCAAAAGAAAAATTAGAAAGTAATGAAAATGCCTAAACCCTTATTGATATGGTGCGCCTGGAGGGATTCGTACCCCCGGCCTGCGGATAAGAAGATCGCCGCCGGTGGAGCCCCGGGAAAGGTGCTCAATATGGCTGCCGCGATAGGAAGGAAGATATCGTAAACAAAAAAAGTCCTTCAAAATAATGGCCTTATATTCCCATTGTAAGCCTCTGGTAATACATTACCAAAAAAATAAGTTAGCTGCTGAGATTAAAAGCGGCTAACTTATTGATATTATTGAATAGGCACGACGGGATTTGAACCCGTGACCTCTACCGTGTCAAGGTAGCGCTCTCCCCCTGAGCTACGCGCCTTCTAAAAAAGTATCTATCAATCTTGTTGTTGGCATGTCAAGCAAAATCAGTTTTCTCACCCTGGGTTAAAATAACCAATCCTATCCTGATATATTGAAGCCCTGAGGCTATGGTGAACCCAGCAGTTAGCCAGAAGGCGTATATTCTAA
>Ga0114922_10005217_pt1 | contig 12004 bp, 9 predicted proteins | sample AartaG_FD_100975 | JGI IMG/M metagenome (GOLD analysis project Ga0114922, IMG submission 100975) | Deep subsurface microbial communities from Aarhus Bay to uncover new lineages of life (NeLLi) - Aarhus_00045 metaG | ecosystem: Environmental > Aquatic > Marine > Oceanic > Sediment | place: Aarhus...
AATAAAGAGATAAAAAGGGGAATGATCATTGAATCCATCAATGGACTGCCAACACCTGAAATAATCGATCAGTTATTAAGGTATATACCACGTGATGTATTAAAAATCAGGTATTATAAAATCGCAGATGAATTTTATAAATTTTATCAATTGGTTTATGGCAATTTTAAAGAATTCAGCCTGGTTATTAACGATCATGGGATGAGAAGCGAGATACATGTCACTGGAACAAAATTTGAGAATTTTAGATCAGAAAGTTGGATGAGAATCGTGTCATGAATTGATCCACTCGAAAGAGATTTAAAATGGTCAATTACCTTTGGATAAAAACGCCGATGCCTTCCAACCGGGTGTGCAGTTAGAACTCGACCTCCTCCAATAGTAGCCGCGGGAGAGGGTCTCCTGATGATGAAACGATCCTTACTTTTTACAACTAATTCTTTTTCAAATTCTAACTGCAGCCAACCAGTACCTCCTGGTTTGATCTCTTTTTGGCCAATAACTCGCGCCCGCGCCATAGATTGCGATGATCCAATAAATATTTTCAAACGGTCATCATGTTTAATTTTTGCTGAACCGCCTTCTAATAGGTTAATTTCCACATCTATTCGATTTGTTGGGTGTAATTGACCTGGCAGACACACAACATCTCCCCGCTGTAACTGGTTAACCTCAACTCCAACAAGATTTAAAGCAGTACGGTTACCAGGCTCAGCCATTTGTTGTTTTTTCTTATGATTCTGTATACCGCGAATCCGTGATTTATTGCCAGAAGGTAATATTTCCACTTGATCTCCCACCTTGAAGCTTCCATCAAGAAGAGTTCCGGTAACAACAGTCCCAAATCCTTTTAATGAAAATATTCGGTCTATAGGTAAGCGGGGTTTGTGGTTATCTTTTTTAGGAGCGCATTGTTTCAATAATGTATCAAGGCTAATAGAAAGCTCCATCAACCCTGTTTTCTTAACTGCGGAAACTTTTAATATTGGGACTTTCTCCAAGAACGAATTCTTTACAAGGGTCCGGATATCAGCTTCAACAAGATTTAGCCATTCATTTTCTTCTATTAGATCCACCTTGGTAAGGACAATCAAACCAAGTTTTATTCCAAGCAATTTCAGGATATCGAGGTGCTCTCGTGATTGCGGCATGATCCCTTCGTCTGCGGCAACCACGAATAACACAGCATCAATGCCTCCCACTCCGGCAAGCATGTTCTCGATAAAATCCCGATGCCCGGGAACATCGACAATTCCAATCTCTTCACCAGAAGGCAGGGAAAACCAGGCAAACCCCAGATCGATTGTCATTTGCCGTTCTTTTTCTTCTTTTAAGCGATCCGGATTGATTCCGGTCAACGAGTGAATTAAAGTAGATTTCCCATGATCCACATGGCCTGCAGTTCCAATCACATACATAATGTTTTTTTGTTCAAATCACGATTATTGCCGTGGTTTAATTTGCCCGAATGCGTCCATCCACCCATTCACCATTTTCATAATATTTTGCATTCCTTTTTGTATTTCAGTACTCATAAGGAGGAGGACTTCCTGCATTTCATTAGTATTATCTTCAACAAATACCATTCTATCTTTTAGCGATTGAAATTGGTCCGAATATCCCCCTTGTTTATCGTCAATTACCATAGAAATATTAGACCATCTTTTTTCAGAATCCGCTTTGTAAGTAGTCCATTCTTTCCTGAATTTTTCATCCAATAGGCGGTACATTTCGGTTAACTCTTTAATTCGTCTTTCAAATTGCTGGGTGATGTCTTCAAAATTGTTTTTTGATTGTTCAAGACCAAGCTGTTGGTTCTGTAATTCGGGTAATACACCATATATTTGTTTAGAGAATTCTTCAAATTGCTGTTCCCATTCGGTCCAGGTCCTGTCCCGCTCTTTTTGGTTAAGTGATTGTTTTTCTATAAAACCCAACTGAATTTGTTTGCGCTCAGATTCAGTCGCGATTATCTCATTTAATCGGCTATCATTGTTTCTTAGAGAATCAGAAATAACCTCAAATTTTGATCGGATTTCATCTTGTTTCCCAAGCGAAGCTCCTACCTCAGCCTGTAGATTTTCTACTTGTTTTATCGTACGGCGTAAATCTTGATTGAATGAATTCATACCGCTTCGATAATCTTTGGATGATTCCAGATTTTCTCTAGTTTTTGACTCAATCTCTTTAATTCGATTGATCTGTCTTGAATTTTCTTCTAAAAATGATGTCAATTTTTTATCAAATTCGTTGGTCAGTTCAGATCTTGTTTTTTCAATCATTGGTTGGATTGATTTAATATCTTCATCAACAAGATTAGTTCGTAATCGCTCCTCCTGTTTTTTTTGTTTCTGAAATTCATCCAATTTCCGGTTGAAATCTACACGCACTTGAGCAATTGCTGCATCAAATTGCCCTAGACCCATAATGGTTGAATTCAACCTAGCAATTTCTTTTTTTTCATCGCGCATTAAATTCAAGAATCCTGAAGTTTTGTCATCTACTTCATTTATCTTATCGTGAATTGTGGAAAATGATTTATTTAATGATTTAATTTGATCGTCTAATTTGTCTATTTTTGTTATTAATTCTTCGAGATTCATTTGATACTCTTTCTATATATTTTGATAGGCGATAACAACATGTTAGATCTTCTATTATTTTATAAGAAAATCGAACCCTGAAACAAGATATTCGAATCCTGTCAGAATTGTACGCGGGAAAAAGCCGGAAATAATAAAGATGATTAGAATGGAAAATATGAACAGATTTGCTTTTACTGCATTCAATAAATATCTAAACTCATAATTATTTCGAAGAATTTCCTTGATAAATTTAAATACAGTAACCGTGATTAATACATTACTTAAAATCATTAATACGGCAATCATCGGATAATCAGCAGCTAAATATTGGTATAAAGTTTGTAGTGGTGGGAATCCAATTGTAAGAGGCATTCCAGATAGTGACAGTAATGAAAACAGAAAGATTGCCCCAGTAATTGGTCTTTTTTGTGTTAAATCACTAAAACTAAGGACTGACATCCCCTTTTCCAAAGATTCGAAATGAGAAACTGACCAGGATAATAACGATAAACTGATTAATCGGGATCCGATTAAATATGTAAAAAGAGTAATTCCCCTGGTGGCCGATAAACCGACCGCCACAAGTAATATCCCAATTGAATGTAGGAATTCATATCCAATCAATTTTCGAATACTTTTTTCGAAAAATAGTCCTATTGAACCAAATCCAGCCATAATTATTCCCAAAAACCGTAGAGCCTGGAAAAATACTGGGTAAGTCCGAAGCCATGCGAACTCATTGATATATTTAAGAATTAATATGAAGTAAATAGATTGTAATAGGAGGAAAATAAATCCTGAATCTATAGGATCAGTTTCATCAAATACCATCGGCACCCAAGAATGGAATGGAAAAATCGCTAACCAGAAAATAAACCCCAGGCCAAGTAATAATATCGCCTGAACCAACTGTTCGGGGTTCACCGGGCTGATTTCACCACCAGCCAGGAACCAGCCCGCTAAAAGAATAAACGGCATAGCCATGGTTTGAAATATTAGATATCTTGATATACCACTTTTTCTATCTGCCTGTGAGTTCACAAGAAGAGGTATGCTCATAATTATCGCGATCTCAATGATCAAAGCAGAATATTGAAAAGGCTCAACGGATACTGCAGCCAAGAGAAAGCCTGTATACATTAATCCAAGCGGAATGAAGCGCGCATGCTTTTTTAGAATGATTGAAGTAACCCCCCAAATCGCATTGAAAAAATAAATCATAAAGATTAGAAATTTATCATTTTCGAGTAAAATAAAACTTCTTCCCAGGATATTCAAAACCGAAGAAACTCCAATAGCGAAGAGTCTACTATCACCAGACAGATCTATTTTTATGAGTAGAGTTAAAACTGCAAAAATAGAACTTATTCCTATGAAAAGGTAACCCCGAATTTGTCTATTCTTAATTAATAATAAAAGAACTGAAATAGCCGCCGGAAAAATAATCCAAATTACTGGAGCGTTCATTCCTCTTTCCTATCTAAAACTGCTGATGAGAAATATTCGCTAAGCAAACAGATCAAAATGATAATAAAAGCGTAAATTCCGGTGACCAAGGCTGATCCTTCTAAAGAGGAACAGATAATACCAAACGCTGCCAGTATCGTAAATAATCCCAGAAAGATTTCAAAAAAATCATCGGTTAGACTCATGAAAAGTAAACCAGAACCCATTAACGATACCCCGATATACAAATTTGTATAAGGTATTGGAAGCCATTCATTAATAGAAGGGGCAATTGCCACAATCACTATCCAGATGAGGACTGCCATCAAAAACCGAAATACTATTTCAGAAGTGAAGCGGTGGCCATTTGCTTGATTCATAGAATTTATCATTGAAGTACTCAAAAGTGCAATACCCATCCAGCCAGAGATTAATTTTACCGAGGCAAGACCTACCGGCCATATTTGAATGATCACGATGAATCCAACCAGATATAAAGATGCTAAGCCCGCGATGCGCTTACGCCAGTCAGAAGCAACAAGCATCAATCCAACTGCGGCTAAAGCTGAAAAGATCAGCAAGTTATTAAGTAGCATTATTCTAAATTCCCCCCTGGAATTTAAGGATCGTCATAAAAAGAGCCAAGAAAACCACCGCCCATAAAATCCCCCCCGCACCTTCAAATAATCTTGATATAAAGGTCAGGAAGTTTTTAAAAAGAAAATAGACCTTTTCAGGAATCATTTGCGCTACCTGGAAGGAAACTGAAATACTTCCAATCCTTAACTCTCTAACGTTTTTAAACTCAATAATTTGTTTTTTCGATTTGACTTGATAAAAATACACCGTAATTGACAGGATTAAGACAACTGACCCAATCCACCAACCACTGACCTCATCTGCTAAGAGCCAGGTATTCTTTAAGACCACAGCACTCATTGATATGAAAGGAAGAAATAATCCAAATAGATAAAATATTTGGTACCAAGGTTCCAGGGAATTATATTTACCGCTTTTTCTCAATGCGTGTTTAATATACCCGCCAATCACCAATATCATTGGTACGGTCATTAAAAGCAAATCAATCGAACCGTTGTTTATTAAGAACTTTTTTAACCCTTGAAAGGTTAAAGAAAAAGGGAGACCTGACATCATGAAAATACAGAAAAACCAGAATATATGTATCCATAAATCACGATCGGAATATAAGAATAACCATCCAATTGGCATCAACAGCAATATCAGCCAATACACAATAGCTGCCCCCGATCCGGTTAGATATAAATATCCAACCATACCCCCAAAAGCAAATAATAATTCCTGGAATTTATAACTTTCATTCGATCCCATCGCCCATCTGTAAGCCCCCCATATTGCTACGCCAAGGAACAGGATTTTGATAATTATTTCAGAAAGAAAGCTCAAGCGATGATCTGTAATATACGTAAGCACGTAAAAACTTGCAGTAAAAGAGATAATCCTCAGAAAAATTAAGGAAATCTGAGAATAATTAATTTTTAATGATTTCTTTTGAGTATTAGAAAAAACACCGGAATGTAGAATCGCTGCTAATAGAATCACAGTTCCCACTCCTTCAATATTATTTCCAAACAAACTCTGCGGATTTACTTGGAAGGACCTTGATATTCCAAATACAAGGAGCATGCTGCCAATAAATTTAACCAGGAAATGAAAATAGAATCTTTCTGGATCAAGCATCTTATATCTTAAGTGAAATATTAATTCCACAAAATCAATCAATGTCCATGTTATCAAGATTGACCAATAATCCCTGGCAAGTAAAACAAGCCACCCGGATATGACCAATGCTGTCATTTCCACCCAAGCGTATAAGCTTTTATTTCCCCGAAGGCGAACAATAGATGTAAGTAAGTAGGATAAAAGAATTGTGAAATAACTGATACTGATTGGCCAATTTATGCTATTGATTTCAAGTGTTAAATCTACTGGAGTTGAACCGATTTTTATCCAGTTTTTCACTACTAGCGGTGAAATCTCATCAGGTTGAATGATAAACAACAGCAACCAGACTATCGAAGTTGTGAAAATAAAGATCATCCATAGGTACGCTAAACGAACACCTTTATAGCGTAAGAATAGGGAAATTATAGATACAGTCAATAGAAGAAATATGATACTCGTAATTATCATGGTACTAATTTAGAGAACGGTAATATCTCCCCGATGAAGATATTTACCCATTCCTCTACTGCCTAACCATTCCTGGCCGTTAACGATTAATTTTCCCCTTAAAAAGACCTTTTCGATCATTCCCTTAAGTTTCCAACCTTCAAAAAGATTGTAATCTGTACGTTGTTTTGAATAGGCGACTCCATAATCGATCTCCTTATTGGGGTTCCAGATTGCAATATCAGCATCTGAGCCAGGCAGCAGCGTTCCTTTTTTCGGGTACAGCCCAAAGATCTTAGCAGGATTGGTGCTGGTCATCTCAACGAACTGATTGGCATTGATCTTTCCACTGCCCACGCCATATGACCATAAGATCAAAAGGCGATCACCTACTGCTGGAAGTCCGTTTGGAATTTTTGTGAAATCTCCCTTTCCCAATTCTTTTCCAGGGATTGCGATCTTTTGCCCTTCATATTCAATTGATTTTGTCCCATTATAGAAGAATGGGCAGTGGTCAGTTGATATAACCTGAATAGTACCATCCATCACTGCCTGCCAGATACCGGTATTATCGTTTTTTGACCGCATCGGTGGTGAACAAATCCACTTCGCACCATCTTCTCTTTTTAAATCATTCACAGTGAAGAACAAATACTGTGGACACGTTTCGCCCATAATTGGCAAATCCGCCAAACGTGCATTGCGAACGTGATCTACTCCTCCTTTAGTATTCATATGAACAACATATACTGGCGCGCCGGTTTGTTCAGCAAGCGAAATTACCCGATAAACAGATTCAACAGCTCCAAGCGTTGGCCTGGTGTAAGCGTGCCATTCAGGTGCTGTATGCCCTTTAAGTAGAGCTTCTGCCACTAAATATTCGATCACATCCCCATTTTCCGCGTGTACCATTACGAGCAACCCATTATCCTTGGCTATGCGCATCACTTGATAGATCTCACCATCTTGTAACCGCAAGCGGCCATTGTAGGCAGTAAACACTTTCAATGAATTGATCCCCTCTTTATGCAACAGTGGTATTTCCTTCGCTACATTTTCATTGAATTGTGTGACATTCATGTGGAAACCGAAATCAATGGCTGCTTTATTATCCGCTTTCTGATGCCAAATTTTCACATTTTCGAGAAGACTCTCTTTATCCTGGGCAATAAAATCAATTACAGTCGTTGTTCCGCCAAATGCAGCTGCCTTATGGCCTGTATAATGGTCATCCGAAGAAACAGTGCCGAACATTGGCAGGTCAAAATGGGTATGAACATCCACACCACCTGGAAGCACGTTTTTACCTTTCGCGTCAATAATCTGTGTATCTACACCAGTTTCCAGGTTGTGACCAATAGCTGTTATTTTTTCGCCTTCGATCAGAATATCAGCAGTGTATGTCTCAGAAGCAGTAATGATATCCCCAGATTTAATTAATGTTCCCATCGTTACCTCTTGTAACCATTGTATATTATCTTGTGGAAAATGGGTTTATATATCCTGATACCAATCCGTTTTTTCTCGGATCAAGTGTAATTCACCAAGCATTATCAGGATGTTTTCATCAAGATCTATACTCTGCAAATCCCGATTAAATTGAGCTTGAAAATCTGCTGCTTTTTCCCGCAATGACCGCCAGAGAACTTTCCTTTCATCCGAACGGACAACAAGGTCATTAATGGTCTTTGCGTTCGAGAAACGGTTGCCAGTTGTGTAAAGAAATGTAATCCGCTTCCACTTATCCGCTCGAATCGGATTCTTTAGTTGAATGAGGGGGCCAAGTTGGATTTTATAATATTCCTCATCAGCCCGGGGATGGTTTGGTTCATTTTGGATAATTTCCCGTCTGGTGGTTAATTCCACTCCGCGTACAGACGCAAATGTTTCAACACAGTGTGCATGCCCCTTTCCAAATGCGGCAGGTTGGTAAAACGCTATATAATCAACCTGTACAATTTTTGGGGCAAAACGAAAAGGAATACGGTACCAACCCAGAACCCGCGCGATCTCAAGATCCCGCGTGGACGGAATGATCGCTGTTAAGATTAACGCGTGATCAGGCGGAATGGTTTTAATTTGTTGTTGCCGATCCCATTCCGCCATTTTTACTTCTTATTAGATCAGACCAACCTTATTATTGAAGTCGATGATCAGTTCATCAATTTCATCAATCTGTGATTGGTATTCAGTCCAGTAATTCTCATCGTACCACTGGTCGATTATTTCTTCATAGGTCTTACCCTGCTGTTCAACCCATGTGAAGTATTTAAGGTTATGTACACGGTGTTGGTCTGCGTAGGTCAGATCAAGGAGATTATCTGTTCCCTCACCTTCTAAATAGCGAGCAAAATGCGCCGCAGCGTCTACTTCTGTGTATGCACCGAATTCTTCATGCATCTCTTCTAAGCGGCTCTGATACAGCTCCATGGAGTCTGTCAACACTGTCAGGACAACATCATTCTCACCCATCTCATAATATTTTGCCATTTTAATTGCGGACAGTAAATTAGCAATTCCAGAGAATCCAAATAGGTCTAATTTCGAAACCAATTGCTCTGGCACATCTTTACTGGCAAGGTATTTACGTCCCGCCGGTTCATTGAACAAACGGGAAAGTGAGACAACCGCGTTATCATCAATCGCAGTAATTAGGTCGGTATTCTTGACATTATGGATCCAAGGCACATGCTTATCACCAATACCTTCAATACGGTGTGCACCGTAACCATTCTCTATGAGAGTCGGGCACTGCAGCGCTTCACTTGCACCCACAAGACTTCCTGGATATACCTGCTTCATATAATCCCCACAACCGAGTGTACCTGCCGAACCGGTTGTTAGAATCAGGCCACGGTAATTTCCCTTTGGTCCTAATTCTTTCTTAAGCACTTCCTCCATGGCATGGCCGGTCATATCGTAATGCCAGAGATAGTTGCCGAACTCATCAAACTGATTGAAGATAACTAGATCTTCGCCGGTCTCCCGCAATTCCCAGCATTTATCAAAGATCTCTTTTACGTTAGATTCACTACCCGGGGTTGCGATGATCTCACCGGCAACTGTTTTCAGCCAGTCAAAACGCTCTTTACTCATCCCCTCAGGCAAGATCGCTACTGACGTACAAGTCAGTAGTGTTGAGTCGTATGCACCACCGCGGCAGTAATTGCCAGTTGAAGGCCATACGGCTTTTTGGGTAACCGGGTCAAATTGCCCCGTGACCAATCTCGGCACCAAACACCCAAAAGTAGCACCAACTTTATGCGCTCCCGTCGGGAACCATTTTCCAACTAGCACAATGATGCGCGCGTCCACTCCAGTTAAGAATTTTGGTAGTTTAAAATAATTAACACCGTTGAACTGCCCTCCTTTTACTTTCGGTTCATTTTTCCAGGTAATTCGGAATAAATTCCGGGGGTTGATATCCCACAATCCAATCGACCTTAACTCCTCTTTTATCTTGTCAGGGATCAGGTTTGGGTCTCTCATTTGCGCAAAAGTTGGGATGATGATATTTCGTTCTTTCGCTCTTTTTACCGAATTTTCCAATCGTTCCGGGAAGATAGTTAGATCAATCTTTGCCATAATATATTCTCCTATTTTATTTATTTTTTATCAGGCGCTTCACTGACAACATACAGCGGGCGTCCTTTTGATTCATCATAAATTCGACCTACATATTCCCCTAAGATTCCCAGCGTGATCAGCTGCACTCCACCCAGAAAAAGGACAGCGATCAAAGTGGTCGCCTGCCCAAATAAAGCCACCTGGTTAGAAAGGCGTAAAGCGACAACTATCGGGATCGCAAGAATGCTTATTCCTGCTGATATGAAACCTATATAGGTTGCCATCTGAAGAGGGAAATACGAAAAACTTGTGATAGCGTTCAAGGCTAATTTCAGCATCTTGCCGAATGGGTATTTTGTTTTCCCAGCAAAACGTTCTTTGCGGTCATACTCAACGCCCACCTGGCGATATCCCACCCATGCGGCCATTCCGCGTAAAAAGCGGTGTCGCTCTCGCATCTGCCCCATTACATCGACTACCTTGCGGTCTAAAAGGCGGAAATCACCCGTGTCAAGCGGGATATTCACATCAGTGATGCGGTAGACCAGGCGGTAGAAAAGTGAGGCAGTGAACAGCTTGAACCAGCTCTCCCCCTCGCGCTTACGTCGGACAGCATACACTACCTCAAATCCTTCTTTCCATTTCTTGATTAGATCAAGTATCACAGCTGGCGGATCCTGTAAATCCGCATCAATGATAATGACCGCGTCTCCCCGGGCATAATCCAACCCGGCAGTAACTGCAATCTGATGCCCAAAATTACGCGCGAATATGACCGGCCGCACATGTGCGTCTTTTTTCGCAATCTCGCGAATGGCATTGGCGGAGCCATCTGTGGAACCATCATCAACAAATATTATTTCCCATGATTCATGAAGTGTTTTCATTACTGAGGATACTTGCTGATAGAATTCCTGAATACAGCCAATCTCGTTATATACCGGCGCAATAACACAATATTTAGGTGAATTCGAAGTTGTTTTTCCAGCCATCTTTCTAAATTATTTCCTTTATGTCATCGCCTTCTGTAACGCGGGTAATGAAGGTTCAATAATTGGTGCCGCTTTGACAGCTTGTTCAGCGGCTTTCACGTCCTTCAATCCGCTGCCAGTACTCAATACCAGCACCGGATCATCTGCCGCAATCAGACCATCTGCAACTGCTCTCTGAAGCCCAGCAAACGCTGTCGCAGCTGCCGGTTCTGCAAAGATACCTTCCCTACCCAATCGCGCGATTGCCCCTAAGATTACCTCGTCAGATACTTGAACATACGCGCCGTTCGTTTGCGTAGCTGCCCGCAGCGCACGCAAGCCGTCCCTGGGCATATCCACAGAAATACTATCCGCAAGTGTGGTCGCCCGCACTGGTGTGATCACTTCTGTTCCCGCGTCAAACGCGTTCGCGATCGCAGATGATCCTTCCGATTGAATACCAAAGATACGAGGTATTTGTTCAATCCATCCTAAAGCTAATAGATCCTTGAATCCCTTATGGATACCCGAAATGATGTTCCCATCTCCCACCGAGACGAACACACACAGCAGTTTTTTCAGATTCTGCTTCGCGATCACTTGTTCCCAGATCTCGTATGCAGCTGTTTTCTTCCCTTCAGCCGTAAAAGGATTATATCCAGTATTTCGACAATACCAGCCGAACTTGTTCGCTGCTTCTATGGACAGGTCAAATGCTTGATCATAGTTGCCATCGACCAAAAAAACTCTCGATCCGAAGATTAGCAACTGGGCGACTTTTGCGGGAGGAGCTGTCTTTGGAGCAAAGATAACCGCTTGATGGTGGGCCGCGGCTGCCATTCCGGCCAGGGCTGCACCAGCGTTGCCTGTGGAAGCGGTTACGACCACATCTGCATTGATTTCTTTTGCACGCGCTATAACTACTGCGCTGGCCCGGTCTTTAAAAGACGCGGTTGGGTTTCGCCCGTCATCTTTGATCCACAGCTTCTCTAAGTTCAGTTCTTTAGCTAATACTTCCGGTGTGTACAGTGGTGTCCACCCGACAGAGTGTATCGCGCTGCCGGCATAACCGGGATCGTCAACCGGAAGCAGGGGTAGATAGCGCCAAATAGATGCTTCTCGTGATGTAGTGATCGAATCAGGAGAAATCTTTTTACTAAGTGAATCATAATCAAAAATAATATCCAGATTGCCGCCATCTGAAGGGCAAGTATATGTCACTTCATCCGGCGCAAACTCTGCCCCGCAAACCGAGCATCGATAAAAAGAAAATTCTGTCATATC
>Ga0114922_10005218_pt1 | contig 12002 bp, 10 predicted proteins | sample AartaG_FD_100975 | JGI IMG/M metagenome (GOLD analysis project Ga0114922, IMG submission 100975) | Deep subsurface microbial communities from Aarhus Bay to uncover new lineages of life (NeLLi) - Aarhus_00045 metaG | ecosystem: Environmental > Aquatic > Marine > Oceanic > Sediment | place...
CCGCACACTTTGACCGCGTTCCGCCAGTGGCTTCAGGAGCAGTATGACTCACTGAACGCTCTCAATCAGGAATGGGAGACGGACTTTGCCTCATGGGATGACGTTGAGCCAATGACCACTTACGAAGCTAAAGATCGGGAGCGAAAAGCTTTGCAGGAGGGGCATCTGGAGAACTATGCGCCCTGGTCAGACCACCGGGCGTTTATGGATATTACTTTCGCCCAGGCCTTAGGCCGCCTGCGTGGATTCATCCGTGGACTGGATCCCCACGTCCCGGTGGGAATAGAAGGCACACAGATGCCCAGTGCATGGGGTGGCTACGACCTGTGGAGGCTATCACAGGTGATAGACTGGGTTGAACCCTACGACATTGCCAACAGCCGCGACATCTTCCGCTCTTTTCTCCCGTCAAACGATCCTGTGCTTGGAACCGTTTTCGGCAGCGACTTCCAGCGCATCCGCCGGAGGCTGTGGTGGCTGGTGCTGCACGGAGACCGAGGCTGCGTAATATGGGACGACGAAAAAAGCCGCTGCATAGAAAAAACTGAGGACGGCCTACCCTTGACAGACCGCGGTAAAAGGCTGGCAGAAATATTCGAGGAACTCAAGTCCCTCGCACCTGTGTTTTTCAACTTGCAGAGAGTTGACGACCGCATCGCGATCCATTACTCACAGGCAAGTGTTCGCGCCCACTGGATGTTCGATTCCCGCCGGGATGGAAACACCTGGCCCCGGCGTTTCTCCTCCTACGAGTCCAGGCATTCGCGGCTTGTCCGCGTCCGTGACAGTTTCGTCAACGTCATTGAGGATCTGGGTTTGCAGTACAATTTCGTCTCCTATGAGCAGATCGAAAACGGCGAACTTCAAAAAGCCGGCTACAAGGTTCTGCTCCTGCCCCAGTCCGTTGCCATGTCACAAAAAGAATGTCAGCAAATCGAAGCCTTCGTTCGATCCGGCGGCACAGTCATCGCAGACAACATGACGGCAACTATGGATGAACACTGCAAGCGGCTGCCGAATGGGCAATTAGATGGACTATTCGGGATCCAGCGCGACGGAGCAGCCTGGAGAGCGAAGGCAGAAGCGGGAGCTTTGCCGGTAACTGTCGAGGGAGCCATGCCATTGCAGGTGTTTGAGCCTGAAATAACGCTAACAACAGGAAAAGCGCATCACACCATCAACCAGACTCCCGCTATCGTTGAAAACAGCGTAGGGCAGGGACGTGCCATATACCTCAATCTGGACATGCACGACTACATTGAGTATCGCCTGACGCCGCCTGAGGGGGAAGATTACAGGGAGTGCTTCCGCCAGTTGCTTCAGCAATCAGACATTGAAGCCCCTGTAAAAGTAATAAACACAATGGACGACCGGCCTGCCGCGTGTATAGAGATCTGGCGTTATCGCGGCAATGGAGCAGACTACATCGCTCTCATGCGCAACGCCGAGGTTGACGCCGATTCCCTGGGCAACATCGGTTATCGCGAAAACGAAAAGCTGGAGAGGGTCGCGTCCATACAGGTTATCATGCCTGAACAAGCGCACGTGACGGACATACGCACAGGAAAATCCTATGGCGTAACCCATCAGTTAACGGTAGAAATGGATCCCTGGAGCCCAATAGTCCTGAAATTACAAAAGCCCAGGTAAGTAACCTTGTCCACCCCGTCCTGGTCTTCCCCCTATGCGTTTTATTTTGGAATCTAGTTCTTAATATTACCCCAGGTTGTAGCGAGCTTGGCCGCAGACGAAACGGCAGTGGTACCGAGCACGGTTACCAGTCCTGTCTGCATGGCGGCCTGGACATCTGCTTCACCAATAGCTACATTAAGAACCGCAACTTCGTCAATAGCGCCGGTGAATGGCAATGAATCTCCTACCCTTTGACCAATCTCCAGGGTATTATCTCCCGGTAGGGTACCCGCATTACCCTTGTCAAATTCCCCTACATTTATCCCGTTCACATAGACGATTTCGTGCTGTCCATCTAGCGTCCATGCCACATGATACCAACTGCCAACTACCCAATTGCCTTCGGCAAGCTCTTCAGCGATGGAAGCATTAATCCCTTCATCGTAGCCATCGACAGTACCATCATTGGTATATGTGTGGATCACACCATCTGGATAAAGGCCTACCTCATACTCAAGGTAATGTTTCCCCACCAGTGCTTGTCTATCCTCAAACACAGTCATGGCTTTATCCACTTTGAACCAGCACATAACGGTTATTTGATCAGTCATATCCAGGCTGTCAGAATCGGCGCATTCAATGTAATCACCATCGCCATCAAATTGCACCGCTTTTCCGAACTTGCCGTTAACCCATTGGGGATCACCTATGAGTGTTCCGTCATTTCCATTTCCAGATGAATCTGCAGCCGCGGTGCCTGTGCCCTCATCAAGCAGCCATAAACCGACTATAGTTCCAGGGTCTATTGCGGCATGACCCAGGCTCGTAAAGAAGAGGCTTGTCAGCACTAAAATGGCCCATACCAAAATCGCTCTTGTGAATGCACTTCTCATCTTTTGCTGCCTCCTTTTTCCTGTCAAGAATCGCTTCTTTCTAAAATTGTCAAGAACCAACATATCAATTTAACACTAATGAAGGTCTGCCTCCTTTCGTTGTTATCTTCCACTGTCATCCCAACACTATCGGGTCTTGACAGTAGACCAGGTCGTAGCAAGTTTGCCTTCAGGTGCAACGACGGTCATCCCGAGCGCTGCCTCCAGCCCTCGCTCTACCACATCCTGAATGTCTTCCTGACTGAGCGTTACATTGAGAACCGCAACTTCGTCAATAGCGCCGGTAAATGGCAATGAACTACCCACTCTTCTACCAATCTCCAACGGATTGATTCCCGGTTCGGTACCCTCATTTGGTTTATCAAACTCCCCGACGTTTACACCGTTTATATAGACAATTTCGTGATTTCCTTCCAGTGTCCAGGCTACATGATACCATTTATCAACTACCCAGTCCACGTCTTTGTCAGGAAGCTTGCCAGCTATAGAAGCATTAATCCCTTCATCGTAGTTGCCAGCACCATCACTGGTATATGTATGGATCACACCACTTGGGTAAATACCCACCTCATATTCAAGATAATGTTTCCCTACTAATGCCTGTCTATCCTCGAATACGGTCATTTTCTTATCTGTCTTAAACCAGCACATGACAGTTATCTGATCCTCCATGGTCAGGCTGTCAGAATGGTTGACAGAAACATAGTTGGTACCACTAAATTCCAGGGCTGCTCCGAGCTTGCCTTCAACCCATTCAGGCTTCCCCATGAGATTTCCGTCATTTCCTTTTCCAGATTTATCTTCAGCCAGATCGCCGTCGTCTTCATCGAATAGCCATAAACCAACCACAGTTTCAGGATCTATTGTGGCATAAATAAAGCCCGTGAAGAAAAGGCTCGCTAGAACCAAAGTTGCCCATACTAAGATTGCTCTTCTAATCGCGCTTCTCATCCTTTGTGCCTCCATTTCTATGGTAAAATGCTACCAGTCCTTGAAAAAATTAGTTTTTCTTCAGAAAAATGACGTTAGGTGTAAACTGCTTATAGCCAGGAATTTCCTATTAGTTGCTCTCACCTCCCAGTGCTGTAAGATCCGTTTATCAAGCACCCATTTTTGGGTATTACTATAGTTTCGCAGTTTTTCATTGCCATTGGCTGTAAACTCAAGTCTGATGCGGGTTTCCGTTATGTAGGGACACGGCATGCCGTGTCCCTACAAAGCCGCGTGTCTTCTCTGCGTTCTCCGCGCCTCTGCGGTGAGATTTTTTACAGTGCATCGCCTTCTGCGCTCAAGTTGATATACATGGGCTACCGTTTGATATCCCCCCACGCAACGGCAAGCTTTCCCATATACTCCACGGCTTTGGGTGCCACGTCTTCTGGCAAACCTCGCAGCGAGAGGTAGTCGATCTCTGCCTCCACTCCCTGTATTGTGCCAGGATCTATCCTGAAGCCTGTTATCATCCTATCCTGCCAACCGCCTTCTACCATTACGAATTCCAGATCCTCAAAGTCATCTGACGCTGAAACGTCAAAGTTCTGATGCTGTGCCTCGGTGAATGTGCCATCCTCGTCGCTTATGTAGTATATCTGCCAGACACTCGTCACATTAGCCCTCACGCCGATGTAGATAGTGTCATATTCCCCGCCATCGAAAGGGTCAATGTCGCCGATGAACCCATTCCAGGTGCCATCAGGGAAAACGTAAGGGTCACTTCCAGTAGACACCATTATCAGGATGGTTCTGGTCTCGCCCTTCTTATCCTGGACTTCATCGAGTTCCAGCGGTTCGAGATTGTTCATGCCGCCCCAATTCATTATATCGTCCTCATCGTCAAAGGTCCACTCCGGCGGAAGCTGCTGACCCTGACACACGCTTAGCGTTAGAAGGCCAAACAGAAATGCCAATGTTAACATCATCGCGGTTCTCATAATACTGTTCCTCTCTCTAATATTTATCTGATGCGTCCCAATTCATCAATCGAAAATCGCAAATCTGAAATCAAAAATCTATAGATCGCCCTCAAATCAGTAAGAGAGCTTAATCTGTCCCCATTTACTCGAAAGCTTACCCGCAGAACCAACTGCCATGGGTATAACGCTCTCACCTTCCAGTGAAAAGTACTCAACGATAAGCGTGAGATTGGCTCCTCCCCAACTATTGATGAAGCCCAGCCCCGCAAGCTCAGGCTCTTCCATGCCGTCGTGAGCCCACGCGCCGCCCACCATTGTCCACTCATCGGCAGGTTCCTGTTTGAAGTAGCCTGTATACTGATTGCCGGTTTTCTCCAGTTTGAGATATATGGGCCATTCGGGGATGTCAAAGTGCCCTTTATCGTTCCAGGCGTTGTCTATCATACTTCCGATCAGCGCTTTCACTTCTGCCCCGCCGCCGCCGATGTTTAGAGCCGCCCAATTTTCGGCAAGGACGGCGTGATCGCCATCTTTCCCAACCACGAAGAGGCCGATCCAGTAACTCTGAGCCGGGGGAGGAGGATCTGTCTCCACGAGGGCGCTTATACTGAAATCGCCATCAGGCGCTTTTCTGAGCACAAGCGGCCGCCCATCTGTTACCAGGTGACCAAAATCACCATTAGGGTCATTTATCAGTAACTTCCCATCCTCTATGGTCACACTTCCCTGTTCTACAGGCCGATCCGTGATCCTGAACCACTCTCCGTTCAGGTCCGGCTCATCAAACTCATCCAGCCACTCTCTTGCAGAGACCGGCAATACCAAAAGAAGGGCAAGAATAAAAGCAAAAAGCCATAGCTTCATTTTACTTCCTCCTTCGAGCCTGAATGTAGCAATTTGAGGTATTATTACAGGCCAAGAGCAAATCAGCAGAAAAAACTGCTCCCATCGAAGGTTGGGTAGCTGCAGAGAGCGGGGAAGGACAGTTTATTCCACAAAATCCCTGAGTCTTAAGCTTCTTTTAGGATGGCGCAGCTTCATAAGCGCCTTCTTCTCGATTTGCCTGACTCGTTCGCGGGTAATGCCAAATATATGCCCCAATTGCTCAAGCGTATGCGATGTCCCATCGCCAAGTCCAAATCGCAACCTGAGAATTTCCGCCTCCCGGGGCAAAAGCGTCTCAAGCACATCATTCAACTGCTCACTTATAGTCCTTGCTAACACGTCCTCTTCCGGTGACGAGGCGCTCTCGTTCTGGACGAGATCCATAAAGCAGTTCTTATCCTCTCCATCATCGAGGGGCATGTCCAGAGACGCTAATCCCTGAGCTAACTCCAGAGCCTGTCTCACCTTCTCAACAGGGAGAGATACTTCCTCTGCCACTTCCTCAATGGTGGGCTGTCCATTCTTCCTCTGCTGGATACACTCCCTGCTCCGATTCAGCTTGCCAAGTCTCTCCACTATATGTGCTGGCAGGCGGATTGTTCTGCTGTGATCCGTCAGAGCACGCATCATACTCTGCTGTATCCACCAGGTAGCATAGGTGGTGAATCTGTAGCCCTTTTCCGGATCGAACTTCTCCACAGCTTTCATCAATCCTACATTCCCTTCCTGAACCAGATCCAGAAACGGCAACCCCAGATTCCGGTACCTCATGGCGATCTTGGCCACCAGACGCAGGTTTCCTTCTACTACCCGTATTCTCGCTTGATACACCTGCTCCTCATCCACAGTGCCCCAAGCGTCGTCCTTAGCAGCATGGATTACCTGAAAAAGCTGAGATTCTTCTTCCTGAGTCAGTAGTGATATCTTGCCTATCTGGCGGAGGTATATATTGATACAATCTCTCTCATGAAAGTCATCAACCGAACATTTCTCGCCGGATATGTCAGATACGTCTGGTGAGCTTACAACTTCTGCTTCTTCTTTTGGTAGGGAAGCAAGAGATGACGCTTTACCATATACTTCGACTGATAAGGTTTTATGAGACATATTTCGGGAAAAAAACCTCGCTCATCCCCTCCATGTGTGCCGCTTTCTGAGATAGCTCTGCAGAAGAACAACAACACTGTGCTCCACTGATCGCCCATTATACATTTAATGAAGAAGAAAGTCAAATATTTTCTGACTTGCACAGTCATCGATACCTGAATCCCGTCCCCTATTTCAACAGTATAATTGCTCGCATTTGACATGTCAAGGGCATTTTTCTATAATGCAAGATGCTGTTTCAGTTTTGTCGGTCAGATTGGGTATGGGAGGGCGAAGCTCCTGCTGAGCCGTAAAACGTAATCAGTGACAAGTGACAGGCTAACGTTATTTTCACTGATCACGAATCCCGGCTCAGCAGGAGCTTCGCCCTCCCATACCGAGTAAAGTGAAACAGCATCATAATGCAAAGCGCATTTGACAAATCCAGAAAATTTTGTGATAATGGTAACAGATTGAGGTAGATTGGCTAAAGAAACAAGAGTGAAACGTCAACGACATAGATCACACTTTGCAGATCACTGATTACTGATCACGCTTAGAATTGGGAGGATAACAGGTTATGAGTTCCAAACCTTTGAAAGTCGAGGGAATAATTCCAGCTTTAATAACGCCTATGAACCAGGATGAAACTATCAGCGAAAAAGGATTGCGTGCAGTAATCGAGCACGTGATCAGTGGCGGCGTTCAAGGAATTTTCATCCTGGGCAGCCAGGGCGAATCCTTTACTCTTACATTGGAAGAGAAAAAGAGTGTTATCGCAGCCTCAGTGGAAGCTTCGGCTGCGCGCGTGCCAGTATATGTGGGAACGGGAATGATTACAACTGCCCAGTCGGTTCAGATGACGAAGTTGGCAAGGGAGTTGGGCGCCGATGCAGTCTCAGTTATTACGCCTTACTTCATAAGACCATCACAGAAGGAACTCATTGATCACTACAAAGCCATCGCCGAAGCCGCAGATGACATGCCAGAGCTGCTTTACAACAATCCCATGCGCACAGGCGTAAGCATTGATGTAGAAACCGTTGTAACGCTGGCTGAGATAGACAACGTGGTGGGCATGAAGGATAGCAGCGCGGACCTGATCCAGACCATGACCTATATAAATGCAACGCGGAATATGGACTTCTCAGTTATGGTGGGCAACGACGCCTCCATATTCGCCACCCTGGTCTCAGGCGGCACAGGAGCGGTCGCTGCCACAGCCAACGTAGCCCCGGCCCTCATAGTAGGTATTTACAACGCCATAAAATCCGGCGATATAGCCACAGCCCGGGAGCTGCAATACAAGCTATTCCCCATAAGGAAGGCTTTCGCGCTGGGAACCTTCCCACTGGTAGTCAAGGAAGCCGTAAACATGATAGGTTTGCCAGCCGGGCCCGCGAGGTTGCCCATCCAGCCGCTTTCGCCTGAAAAGAAACAGGAACTCAAAAAAGTTCTATCAGACGCAGGGCTGCTATAACCATGGAGGATCAAAGTATGCCAATCATTTCTGCTGATCAGCTAGAAAAACTAAGTTCCAGAATTTTCAAAGCCGCGGGTGTGCCGGCCGATGAAGCTCAAATAGTAGCTGAGTCTCTGGTCAAATCGAACCTGGCCGGACACGATTCGCACGGTGTCATACGCGTGCCTCAATACGTAGCCATGATGAAAAGAGGCGGCATTGCCATTGGCGCAGAGATGGAGATAATCAGCGAAACTCCCAGCACCGCTGTGCTGAACGCGAACTGGGGATTCGGTCAGGTTATGGCCAGAAAGGCAATGGAGATAGCCATAGAAAAAGCCAGCGCCAATCTGGTAGCCGCGGTATCCATGAGGCAATCAAACCACATAGGAAGACTGGGCGAGTATCCTGTCATAGCAGCCCGGAGGAATATGATAGGAATAGTCATGGTCAACAACCACGGCGCGGCGCAGCTTATGGCTCCCTGGGGCGGAATAGAACGAAGGCTTTCACCAAGCCCCATGGCCATCAGCTTGCCCACAGGAGCAGACGACCCTGTATTGCTTGACATTAGTATGTCTGTCATGGCTGAGGGAAAAGTACGGGTAAAGCGCAACAGAGGCGAGGAGTTGTCAGAGGGATGCATAATAGATGCAGACGGCAATCCCAGCACCGATCCCGGCGACCTCTACGGCCCTCCGCCGGGCGCCATACTGCCCTTCGGCGGGATAGTTGGATACAAAGGTTACGGACTCGGATTCATAGTCGATATCCTGGCCGGAGCCTTAAGCGGAGCCGGCTGCAGCAGACCCGAAGCGCCCAGGTTCGGAAATGCCGTATTTATCACAGTGATAAATATAGAAGGCCTGACCCCGCTAGAAGAATTCAAGAAGCATGTAGACGGCCTCATCGAATACGTCAAGTCGTCGAAAAAGATGCCGGGAGTAAATGAGATCCTCTTCCCGGGCGAGATCGAAGCCAGGGAAAGAAAAAAACGGCTGGAAAGCGGCATAAACATCGAGGATGAGACCTGGAAACAGATAACCGAGGCAGCCGAAGAACTTGGAGTAACCTTGTAGGGACACGGCACGCTGTGCCTATGGCCGCTTTTGTAGGGAACAATAGCACGGGGAAGCGTGAAAGACCATCTATTCAGAAAATACGGCACCATACTGGGCACTACTATCTCTCCTATTTCCATATTTGCTTTGCGGTATTATGAAAAAAACTACGGCAAAACGCTGAGATCAATACCAAAAAACGGCAAAACCCTTGAGATAGGACCTGGCAGCGCGAGTTTCACCCAGTATTTGCTGCAAAAAGGCTATGAGGACATAACAGTCTGCGAAATAGCCGACGACAGCGCACGGGCTTTGGGTCAGTTCTTTGGAGACAGGATAAGAGTCATACACAGAGACGTTATTGACTATCTGGAAAGCGCACCGGATAGATTCGATTTCATATTCGCAGCGCAGGTTATAGAGCATTTCGCTTACGATGATCTCTTAAGATTCCTGCAAAACTGCTACGCATCCCTGAACGATGGTGGATATATAATACTCGAAACCATTAACTGCGCCAACGTAATCTATGGCTCATATTTGAGGTATTGCGACTACAGCCACCGTATGGGCTTTACCCCAAGAAGCTTGAAGCAGTTCCTGAGCATGGCCGGCAATTTCTCCAGTCTTGAGTTCATAGAGATCCAGCCGACAGGCTTTCTGGACTGTCTGCATTACATCTACCACAGGATCAAACGTAATAATATGGTTACGAAAAATCAGACCGTCACTCGTCCCAACTTCCCCGGTGCTCAACGAGGCCCAAAAAGATTGCTCGCGCTCCTTTTGAGAACCCCGGGCGTCAGGCTTTCAAGGTGGCTGTCAGCCCTTTTTATGGGATACTATGAGTTCGAAAAGATCAGGATATATACGCCGTTTTTTGCCATAGCCGCCCGGAAAGCCTGCATAGGTGTACGAGATGATTGAACAATGTTGGCCCATATCTGTATCGCTCCAGTCGGTATGGGAGGGCGAAGCTCCTGCTGAGCCGCAAAACGTAATGGGTCTCGCATCATCTCCACTGATTACTGATCACGGATCACCGACCAGGCTCGGATACGGCGTTGACAAAGTAGCGTTTTTGAACTAAAATATCATAGGGAGGTACATCTATTGGGAAAAACCATTAAGAAACCAGAATCCAAATACAAAATCAAGAAGCTCAAAATGAAGAAGCGCGTCGAAGATATGGCCGACGGTAAGCGGTACATAGTGTACTACGAATTCTCTTAGAGCATAGAATCAAGAGAAAGGCTGCGGATCCATTCGAGTCGAGATTCACGCGTCCGAAGGATTAACGGGCTATTGGGCAATCAGAGGAGGACCTAAATCTATGTCCGAATTGCGCTGGCATCCTGTCCTGGAAGAATGGGTAATAACGGCAACACATCGCGAGCAACGGCCTAATCTGCCATCTAAGAACGCATGTCCGCTTTGTCCAGGTGTATTAGAGATCCCTCAGGTGTATGAGATCGCTGCTTTTGAAAACAGATTTCCATCGCTGCAGAAGAACCCGCCGGTACCTGATGTGGAGGGCGATGAACTCTACAAAGTCCGCGAGGGAAAGGGTATATGTGAGGTCGTTGTATATTCCGGCAAACATGAAGGAAGCCTGGCAGAGCAGGATTTGCAGGATATATACAATCTTACTCGTGTCTGGAAAGATCGATACGAGGACCTGGGAGCACACGAATATATAGATTACGTCTTCATTTTCGAGAACAAGGGCGAGGTAATTGGTGTTACATTGACGCACCCGCACGGCCAGATCTACGCCTTCCCCTTTATCCCGCCGAAAATACAAAAGCAACTGGACTCCAGCAGAAAGTATAAGGAGAAAAACGACAGGTGTCTCTTCTGCGAGATTCTGGAGAAGGAGCGCAAAGATGGAAGAAGGCTAATCACGGAGAATGACAGGTTTACAGCCTTCATACCTTTCTACGCCCGCTATCCTTACGAGGTGCATATCTTCACGAATGAGCATTTGCTGTCTATAGCGGATTTCGACGATGACCACCAGAAGGATTTCGCGGCTATCCTGAAAATCGTCCTGATGAAATACGATAATCTCTTCGGATTCTCTCTTCCATATATGATGGTAATGATTCAGGAGCCAACTGACGGCAAAGACCACAGCTATTTCCATTTTCACGTGGAATTCTACCCGCTGAATCGCTCTGCAGGTAAGTTCAAATATCTTGCGGGATGCGAGTCCGGAGCGGGAAGCTTTATCAACGATTCGGCAGCGGAGGAAAAGGCACAGGAGTTAAAGGAAAGGCCACCCCATAGACTCGACTAGGGCTATAACGAGGAGGAAACATTGGCTAACGAACGGATTAATATACTCAAATCTAGCTTCAGAGAAAATTTTGGCAGCGATCCGGAGTCAGTGGTGCGCGCGCCGGGGCGCGTTAACCTCATAGGCGAGCATACAGACTACAATGACGGGTTCGTCTTCCCGGTAGCCATTGACAGGGACATAATGGTGGCTTGCAGGCCGCGGGATGACGAACTTGTGCGGGTCTATTCGCTGGACTTCGGCGCGATGGTAGAATTCTCTCTGAATGACATTAACTATGACTCCGAAAATAAGTGGAGCAACTACCCAAGAGGTGTGGCGCGCTTTCTCCAGGAAGGCGGATATGAACTTCGTGGATTGGATGCTGTCATCACAGGCAACGTGCCACAGGAGGCGGGTCTTAGTTCGTCCGCAGCGATGGAAGTGGCTATGGCTATGGCCTTTGAGAGAGTGAGCGGACTGGAGATCGACCCTGTGGAGATGGCCCTTATATGCCAGAAAGCAGAAAATCAATTTGTGGGCGTCAATTGCGGAATAATGGATCAGTTTGTATCCAGAATGGGAAAAAAAGATCACGCATTGCTGCTGGACTGCCGCAAACTCGAGTTCGAACTGGTGCCGCTGCACCTGGAAGGGATCAGTATAGTTGTCTGCAATACCAACGTGAAGAGAGGGCTAGTGGATTCGGAGTATAACAAGCGACGCAGCGAGTGTGAGCGCGGCGTAAGGCGGCTGGAAGAATTTCTGCCGGGCATTACAGCCCTGCGGGAC
>Ga0114922_10005219_pt1 | contig 12001 bp, 8 predicted proteins | sample AartaG_FD_100975 | JGI IMG/M metagenome (GOLD analysis project Ga0114922, IMG submission 100975) | Deep subsurface microbial communities from Aarhus Bay to uncover new lineages of life (NeLLi) - Aarhus_00045 metaG | ecosystem: Environmental > Aquatic > Marine > Oceanic > Sediment | place: Aarhus...
CCATTAGTCTAGCATCTGCAAGTGCCTGCACAGCAAATGCCTCTTGTATTTCAATAAGGTCCACCTGGTCTATAGTGATACCCACTTTTTTCAGAGCTTTGTTCACAGAGGCAGGGACTGCAGGATAGGTAAGCGTTGGGTCGCTTCCAGCAACAGCGCAAGAACTAAAATAAGCCATTGCCTCTAAACCAAGTTCTTTGGCTTTCTTCTCTGAAATCAATACCACTGCAGCAGCACCATCATTTTCTGTCGACGAATTTCCGGCTGTACATACACCATCAGGATAAACAGGGCGTAATTTGGCAAGTTTCTCTAAGTTGGTATCCCGCCTAGGTGTTTCATCGGTGTCAAAGACCAATGAATCTCCTTTTCTTTGTGGAATACTGATGGGGACAATTTCTTCAGCAAATTTCCCAGAGTCTATGGCAGCAATGGCCCTTTGGTGACTTCTTAATGCCCACTCGTCTGCCTCTTCACGGGTAATGCCCTCCTTCTTGGCAGCGGTTTCTGCCCATGTCATCATGGAATTGAGCTCACCATACCTCTCTATAGGCTGAGACATGACTCGTGCACGCTGAATCCTGTCGTAGAGGGGTATCCCCCACATGGAAAGGGCTCCATGTCCCCTTGGCATAAATCCCCATTTCTCGTCGCTTTTTCCACCAATACCCCACTTAATCTCCCCTGGAATGTAAAGCTCTGCCTGGCTCATGCTATCCATGCCACCGGCAACAATAATATCTGCGTTTCCAGTTTGAATCTTCATGACCCCAAAAAAGATAGCATCTAACCCGGAACAACAACGACGATCCAAGGTGACACCAGGAATTTTATCCGGCCACCCAGCATCAAGAAGAGCCATCCGAGCAGCATTAGCAGATTCACCATTTTGGTAAGACTGCCCCATAATCACATCATCTACCCAGGCAGGATCAATATTGGCTCTTTTCACTGCCTCGTTCATAACTATACTGGCCGTTCTATACACTGGAATATTACGCATAGACCCACCGTAACTACCTATAGGTGTGCGTACTCCATTGATAATAACAACATTTTCCATATCATAATCTCCTTGAACTAATTACTTTAGTTGCCATGTTGGCTTTCTCTTTTCAATGAAGGCTTGTTTGGCTTCGATAGAATCCTCTGAGTTCCAGACAGGGGGAGCAATATGTTCTACCAAAGAAAGTGCACTTTGGTAGTCCATATCACGAGTACGTAAAAATAGCTCCTTTGATGCCCAAACTGATAGAGGGCCACAATCACAGATCTCCTCCGCCTTATTTGTTGCTTCAATCATCAACTGATCTTCAGAGACAATCTTATTGACCAACCCTAACTGATAGCCTCTCTGGGCGGTAATAGGCTTTGCAGTAAATAAAATCTCCGTAGCAATACCACGAGGCAGGTAATCAGAGAGGAAGGGAGCAACTAATACAGGAACGTTAGCTCTGGCTTCTCGTGTACCGAATAGAGTATTATCAGCAGAAATCCTGATATCAGTTTCAAGAGCTAACCATAAACCAGCACCATTAACATGTCCTTGAGTTGCAGCAATTATTGGCTTCCATACTTTGTAGTTAGAAGGGCCAATGGGGTTATCACCAAAAAGAAGGGATTGGCGAAACTCCCATTTGCCTCTTTCCATCTCTTTCACATCTGCTCCCGCGCAAAATGATTTCCCTTCACCGCTTAATATAGCTACCCAGAGGTTTTTATCTTCGCTAAAATCAATCCAGACTTTAATCAATTCATTGGCTAAAGAGCGGTTTATAGCATTTAAGCTCTTAGGGCGGTTTAATCTTATAAAGGCTATATGACCTTTCTTTTCATACAGAAGCTCTGGCATTAAAATCTATGACCCCCTTAACAAAAAATGAATATTATGCTAATTTATTGATTTTCTTAGAGGCTATCTCCTTTTTCTTTGATTCTTTTACACTCATCATTAAAACCCATCAGAACCTCTCTATAGTCTCCCACCACACCATAATGGGAAATTCGGAAAATAGGTGCATCCTTATCTTTATTGATGGCCACAATATTCTTTGATTTCAAACAACCAACTATATGCTGTATTGCCCCAGAGATCCCAACAGCAAAGTAAACATTAGGGCTTATTTTTTGACCGGTAAGTCCTACCTGCAAAACATTAGGAATCCAGGCATTATCCACTGCCACACGACTTCCAGCAATTGTCCCACCAAGGATCTCAGCAGTTTCATTTAGAATTTCAAAACCTTCTTTCTTCCCCATGCCGCGTCCTCCACTTACCACTACGCTTGCCGATCCTAACCTTAGGCCCAAGGACAGGCTATCGTCCTTTTGCTTTCCAAGGAAACGTATCCTGAGCCTGGAGGAATCGAGAGAAAGGCTAAGTCTGGTCACCTCCCCAGTTCGTGAACTATCATAGGCCGCTGGCTCAAAGCTTCGATCGCGAAGGGATACAATCTGAGGTCGACTTGCTTTGCAGTAGTAATCACAGTGGGCCTTCCCGCCAAAAACAGGCTTGACTTGTTTCAATAAGCCCATATTTGAATCAATCTCCAGATCAATACAGTCAAGGGTCACACCTGTCTTGAGTCGAAATGCCAGGCGTGGAGCCAAATCCATTCCCCTATCGTTTTGCCCAAAGAGGACAATCTCTGGCTTTTGCTCCCTTACAACCTGTTCCATGGCCTGGAGGTAACTGTCTGTCATATAGTTTTCCAACAACGAATCATCCGCAACATAGACCCTATCAGCACCGTAACAAAACCCCTCCCCAGCGGGTTTGTGTGATTTTACACCCAAAACAAGGAGAATTAATTCCTGCCTTAAGTCATCTGCCAGTTTTTTCCCAATCCCCAATAGTTGTGCAGTGATGGGAGCAAGGCTCTCACCCTCCATCTCACCGAAAACAAGGACATTTTTATAGTCCTCCATTGCGGTCACCTTATGCCTTCTTTAAAATTATCTCTTCCTCTAAAATTTTTTTAGCCAATTTTTGGCCCTTCTCCACCTGACTATCACCGTCAATGAACTCACAATCCACAAGGCCCAAATCGGGAATATAGAAATCTCTAAACTCCATAACGTTCAAAGACTCCAGGTAAATATCTGATCCCGACCATTTGGTAATTTCTTTCTTTTTCGCCTTTATCAATGCGGGTATCGAAAAGTACCTTAATTCACCCACCTCATTGCTAAAGTTGATAAGTACAGGCATATCGGCTTCTAATATTTCTATGCCATCTGCCACAACCCTTTCCACAATGGCCTTCCCGTCGTTGACTTCCACTTTCCTGGCAATGGTTATACTTGGGAGGTCCAGGAGTTCAGCAATACCTGCCCAGACCAATCCCGCATCCCAATCTGCTGCCTCCCTACCTGTAAAAACCAGATCAAAGCCTCCAACTTTATTAATAGCATTGGCCAGCGCCTGTGCCGTAGTGAATGGATTCAGATCTTCAAACTCAGGCCCTTCTAGTGCAATAACTTCGTCGGCACCAACAGCTAAGGCCCTTTGAAGAATGGCCTTAGGAAGTAATCTTCCCAAACTTATGATTGTAATATTACAATCTTGTTGATCTTTTATCTTCAGTGCGGCCTCAAGGGCGTTTTCATCAAAAGGACTTATAACAGGAGGCGAACCTTCAGGAGGAACCGGTTTCATAGTATCTTTATTGATCTTAAAGGCTGAAAATGGGGCCTCAGGATCAATAATCAACTTCAAGCATACTATTATCTTGATCATAGATTAAAATACCCCTTTATAATTATCCAAAATTATCTATTGTCTGATAACACGTACTTCTCTTTGCACTATAAAAGAATAGAAATTGATATCAAACACCTTCTCTCAGGAGTTTGCTATACCTTTTTGTTAGGGAATAATATAAACCTAGATCTTTTAATTTTTCTGCTTTTGGAATCCCGTCTTCATCCAATTGTCTCAATTTATAATATTCTCCAAGCATAAATTTCATGTCAGGGACGGTTCTCTTTGTGCCTCCCTCAGAAAAGGGCACCATCACTTTCTTAGGTAAGCGATCATCTGCGGCTCGTATACCCATAACATTGTTTAGAAACCGTTTCAGATACCATATTCTCTCCCCGCACTCCTTCAGTTCATCCAGGTCGTAATCAAAGCCCGTCGCTTTTCTCAGCATATAAACGACATCATTTGCACTCATTCCACCAAAGACGAATTGACACATAGGGGCTGCATTCAAGACCATCCCAAAGTCATCACAAATCGCAGTCATCTCCGCCTTACCTTCACCTGTATGACGGTCATATTTCTCCAGTAAGCCCAATTCAGGGTGGCTCGTATTATTTGTCTCTACTAAATGAACTAGATGCTGCATATGACAAGCGCCACGGTTAGAGATGACATATGCCAATCCGATGCCATGAAAAGCCCTGGGGTCGTGCATAGGTAAATCCAATCCTTTTACCTCGACCGTGTAGTCACTCGCATTTTTTCCTATTTTTTCTGCAGCTAACCTGCTGCCATCTGCAAGTAGATCGCCAAAGCCTTCTCTGTTGGCAATTTTTTCAAGTAATTTGATAACCAATTCGGCATTGCCCCATTTTAACTCTAAGCCATCTGTATCTCCCTTTGTAACTAATCCTTTCTCGTAGCACTCAATGGCAAAAGCAATCGTGCTTCCACATGAAATGACATCCATGCCATATCTATTACACATGTTGTGTATCTTAATAATTGCTTCCATATCAGCTATCCCCAACATGGTACCGAAACTGCAAAATGTCTCATATTCTGGAGCAGGGCCCATAGCGGTCTTGAATGCCCCATCCTTTATCTCAGCCTCCTTTTTGCAACCCACAGGGCATGAAAAACAGGCTTTATGTCTTACAAAGTATTTTTCAAGCATATAGTAAGGGAGAAGAGGTTTGGCGTATTCGTTGCTTTCTCCTACTGACCAATTCTTGGTTGGAATATCTCCCGTCTTTCTTCCAACTACCATACCAGCGTTTGTGCCAAGCTTATGCAGTGTAAGTGTAAATTGATTATCCTTTAGTTTTTTCCGAATAGCTTTGACAAATTTATCATACTCAGTATCTGCAATGGGCTTCCACGCTTTTTCAGAACCGTGAACTGCAATTGCCTTGAGTCTCTTGGAGCCCATAACTGCTCCTAAACCACATCGCCCTAATGCATCTGATTTCTCATTCATTATCCCCGCATACTTTACAAGGTTTTCTCCAGCTACGCCTATCGATAGCACCTTATACTTTTTACTCCCATAAATTCCTGCCTTGAAAAAATCTGTAACCTGAAAAGTGTCAAGGCCCCAAATATCCGAGGCATCACAAATTTGAGCACGCTCGTCATCGATAAGAATGTATACCGGCCTTGGGGAAATGCCCTTAATTATAATTCCATCGAATCCCGCAAACTTTAACTCTGGACCAAAGTTGCCCCCACAATTTGATTCTCCCCAGATCCCTGTTAATGGTGATCTTGTAGCACCGGTAAAACGCCCCGTGCCCGGAAATTTTGTGCCTGTTAGTGGGCCTGTCATTATATAGATGTTATTGTTTTCTGAAAATGACTCAGCATCTACATTACCTGACTCCAAAAAAAATCTGCTGGCCAATCCACTCCCACCAATGAATTCTCTGAGAATTCCTTGATCAGTTTCGAGCTTAATTATTTTGTCATTAGTTAGATCGACTTCCAAAATACAGTTTTTGTACGGCACGGCCTTTTCCCCTTCCTAATCTTCAAGATCGCAGAAGAATATGTATAGTGAATATCAGCCAGCCAGTGACTGATCGAAAAATAGTCTACCGTTAATCAACCTCTATGTAATAGCCTCCGTCCGATACGCTACGCGGATCAAAGGCTGCCTTAATTTTTTTCTGCCATTCGTGGAAATTACTCATGAGCATTCCAGCCCTCTGATTTGCCTTATTACTTGCAATCGTTGGATGAATAATATTCTTTTCAACTAGAGGCCTATTTATTTCCATAATCATATCTGTATAGCTCTGTCTCGATTCAGTATCACACACGTCGTAATACCCCCCACTATGATCCAGGTATCCAACATGAGCTCCTTCATACATGGGTTGGCAATAAGAATCAGCACAACCCAAAAGAATATTCTTACCTTCCCACTTCTCCAATGTACCGATCGCGCTTTTCTGAACTTCAGTTATGGAATCAGGAGTCCCCACAAAATCAAACAAGGTGATCCACCAACCAGATGCAAATCTGGCCAGGCCACTAAAAAGATAGTCAGGTCTTGTTAAATATCTGAATATCGTGCAGGCAACACCAAGTATATTCATATAATCGGAGAGTTTTCCACCTGTTTTATCCAAAATCTTCATTAAAACCTTTTCCTGATATAACAGCTCATCGGGAGAGTTAGAAGCCAAACTCATGGCCAAAACAGGATCTTTGGGGGGCTTCTTATCTTCTGGGTTCCTGGGAATCAGGTGACTTAATTCAGGTACCGCCGCCAGCAAAAAGCCGTGTCCCCAGGCATACATCTGGTAGGCTATTTCCGCCTCACCTATTAGACGTGTAGCCTCATTACGTCTTTCACGATCGCTAAAAGTAATTAGAAAATATTTCAGCCTATCTGAGATATCTTCGGATAGCCTCAGTTTCGGGAACATACCTTCAATCGGAATCTCACTAGGACCAGGCCAATCGAAGAGCTTGATTGCACACTTGGTGACCACTCCAAGTCCTCCCAAATTCCCATATTCTCCTCTCAAGATACCTCTCAGACTTGGACCAGGGCCATCACCGCAAAACCACCCTGCCCTTGATCCCAAAGAACCCATCCTTAAAATTTCACCGTTGGGCAGTGCCCACTCAACGCCAAGTGCATGCCTCTCATTGAAACCCATTGAAATATTAAATGGCCCCATACCTAAACCACATGTCACATTAGCAAGAGGTGAGGTTTGACATCCCACCCCTGCAAGAGATGGGGTCATGCCCAGCTTCATTGCCTCAGCCTGGAGCTGTGCCCATGTTACATAAGGCTCAACAACTGCGTACATGTTCTTCTCATCAATTTCTAGAATTTTGTCCATCCTTCTCAAATCTATAATGACCACATCCTCCCAGGAATGCGCATTCCACGAACCAAAAGACGTACTGTGAGCTTTTGATTTTAAACCAAAACGATTGCATACTGATATTATTCCTTGAACTTGCTCAACACTTCCAGGTAAAACCACTGCCCCAGGTTTGTGCGGAACAAATTTTGTCCCTGTTCCTTTTCTCTGGAGCTCTGCCAAGAAATGATATGAATAAACATCTAACATAGTAGGGTCTTGTGATATATTCTCAGGCCCCACAACAGATTCCAACATTTTATATGCATCTTTAGCAATAGACATGATTCAATCCTCCATACTCATAATTTTTCTTGCTACATAGCCTTTAAGGCCAAGTCTATTACATCATAGACTGGAAAGTTATACCCATACTTTTCCACTGCATCTCTAAAGTTTCGAATACACCAAGGGCAAGCTGTTGCCATGGCCTCAGCTCCAGTAGACTTTGCCTCTTCTATCCTTTCCTTGGCAGTAGACAATGCAAAATCAGGATATGCATCTATAGCGCCTCCACCAGCACCACAACACCAGCTATGCTCTCTGATACGTTCCATTTCAACCAACTCTATACCAGGAATGCTCTTTAATATATTTCTGGGCGGTTCATAAACACCATTCACACCGTATCTCTCGGGCTTGGGGGGGTCAAACTCGACTATTGGTCCAGGTAGTTTCTTCTCCACCCCATCCCATTTAGCATATGCCTCTCCAAGCCTTCCTAAATTACACGGATCATGGTAAGTCACCTTCATAGGAACTTCCTTACTAAATTTTATCTTCCCCTCTTTGATGAATTCATCCAGATATTGGCTAATATGTATAACCTCTATATCCATTTCCTCAATAACCTTAGGGTAAAGGTTCCGCAGAGCGCCAAACCCATCAGCACAAGCTGTCACTACTTTTTTTACTCCCGCATTCTTCCATGTTTCAATATTATGCTCTGCGTATTTTGTGAATTCCCCCATGTATCCTATACTGTAGGCACGGCCTCCACAGCAGACTTCATCTTTCCCCATGATACCAAAATCTACTCCAGCCTCTTTCAGAAGCAATACGGCTCCCCTTATTTGTCCCCATAAATCTCGATCAAAAGAGGCTTTACAACCGGCATGAAAAACCACCTCTGCCTTCTCCTGAGTTATATTTTTAATATCAAGTCCCTCTGCCCAATCACCACGTTCGGCTTTGGGTTTCTGCACCATATTGTCTTCATTCTTCAAACTCTCGATAGCCATCATATGTTCTGGAACAAGGAATCCTTCCCCAACGGCCTTGATCCTCAATTCTCGGATCACATCTAATGGCTCCACAAAACCTCCCATGGATGGTCGGCAAGCGATATCGCAGCCGCCACAAAGCTGACACTTATAAATTATCTCTGCCACCTCATCAGTAAGCTCCGTCCTCCCCGAAATTATAGATGCAGCAGTAATAACCCTGCCACCACCTGAATAGGCATGAAAATTATATTTGAAAATGCTAGGACAAATTTGAGCAAACCTCCAGCTCTTCACATGCGCCCCAGGAACCCACTTACAATTCGAGCATCTTAAACACCTTAGTGCATTTTTCTCTACATTCTCCAAAGCCATCTGAATTACCTCCAAATCTTTTAATTTTATTTACCTATAACTCATTCAACATAATTTTCCCGGATTCATAATATTGTTGGGATCAAATATCCCTTTCAATTCTCTCACTGCCTGCCGGCTTACAGCATCTCTATTATATGCCATTTGAGCCCAGTCACCATAGGGTCGAGAGAAAAATCCACCTTTTTTCATTATTGCATCACTTGCAACTGAAAAAAGGCGTCTTACTTTTTCCTCTTCTTTTGGATCCTTAGGATCATAGTAAAGGTTAAATTCACAATGACAATTTCGACCCTGTTGAGTCGGCTGTATATAAACTCCTAAATCATTTACATCATATTGATATTTCCTGCAAACCTCATACATCAGGTTAACAAAGCCAGACACTTTATCAAGCGTTGTAAGGAAGAATATTTCACTACATCCGCCTTTTAATCCCAACTTCCAATAGGGCTCTGTAGGGTTCTCTAAATTCTTTAAGAATGCGCCAGTCTTACCTCCAGGTATAACCTGCTTTGGCACCAGGCCAAACTGCCGAGCTATAGAGATTAAATTCCTTCTCTGATAAGAAACTCTTTCTTCAGGAAAGTAATCGTAGCCTGAAATACCTAAAACTAAAATCCAATTTGGCAAACCTTGCCTAAGGGAATTTGTGCTGAGGTTGGCATCCATAAGAAGAGCGGAATTCTGGCCGTTCAATATAAAACACTCATCACCTAATTTAAGCCTCAACATCCGGTAAACAAAATCAACGAGCTGACTTACATTGTCTGCAGATATAAATAAAAAATCTCGAATCGTGGGCAAGACTTCACATCTTAATGTGCACCATGTCACTACCCCTAAACTCCCCTGTGCAGCTTGTAATAGTCTGGCAAAACTAATCTGTCCAGGGCCGCTGTCCCATACTTGTTTCCTTTTAGCGACCGCTTGCTCCTCGAGTGTACCAGGACCTGATGCTTCTCCTGTTCGAAACAGATCACCAGTCCCAAAAACCACCTCAGCACACAGCAACGGCGCTGACATGTCAATATGATATTTTGGAATTGTAATTGGCTCTCTTTCAAGAACACTCCCAACAACCGATTTGTTTTTTCGAGGTGACAAGGGCGCAGGAATCCTCATCCCTGCCTTCTTCAACTCTGCCTTCAGCTGGTAAAAAGTTACGCCCGGCTCCACCATAGCGACCCGATACCTCCGATCAACATTGATCAATTTATCCATCAAACTTAGATCCATCGCAACCCCGCCGAATAAAGGGGTAGCCCCCCCTCTCAAATGTGGTGCCCCTGAGCTTATAGGTGTGATGGGTATTTTCGATTTATTGGACCATTTAATTAACTTCTGAACCTCATCGGTATCTTTGGCACGAACTACACACTCAGGCATTCCGCCTTTGATGAAACCAAAATTCTGTGTAATTCCTGCCAATATTTCATGATCCTCAACCAAATGATCCTCATCCATTATTAGTTTTTCTAATTCCTCTTTAATAGGCATCTTTCCTCCTCCTTTTTTCCTATATTACCTATGCTAATTCTTCTTGACTTAGGTTAGACTCTACTCTAGATTTTTTATTCGCTGACCCAATGAGTTTTAATCGTCTTTTCTGTTATCTCGGGTCCATTGAGCAGAGTAGATTCATTCATCCTTCTTTGCGTCTTAGGCCTTCAACAAAAAACTCTATGTAATCACGGGTTATATCACTGAAGCTAAGAGGTCCATCAAGAGAAAACCATTTATAAATTGCATTGCCCACTCCCATGATACCAGCCACTATTAGCCTTGGGTTTAAGTCATCACGGAAAACTTTCGCATCAATTCCTTCTTTAAGGATTTCGAAAATGTTATTTTCATAAGCCTTCATTTTTGCTCTGACTCGTTTTTCCTGTTTTCGATCAAGCATATGACGACGCTCATTCAAAACAATCTGATACTCAAGAGAAAAGTTAAGTATATTTTCAAAATGAACTGTGATGATCTTCTTGAATTTATCTTCTGGTTCCATTTTGGATCTGTAAACTTTTCTGAACTTTTTAGACGATTCTGTTAGGGATAATATCAATATCTCGTAAAATATCTCGGCCTTACTGTTGACATGATGATATAGGCTCCCCTTATAAACACCTAAGGCATTGCCTATATCCTCCATCGTAGTTTTTTCAAAACCCTTTTCCACGAATAATTTTGAAGCCACAGCAATAATTTCATCTTTAGTTGCCATGTTATGAATCGTACCTCCCCATTATTTTAGAAATTTTATCTCCTGTCTTTAAGCTTTGCTGTTCAGGTATCAATTTTTAACCTCGGCAGGGCTATTGTTAACTCTTTCCTCGTCATTTTAGGGCCTATTAATCTGATGACTTGTAATTTCTTATCTTACAACTGTATAAGAAGGATCATAAAACCGAACGTTTGTTCAATTTTTATAACCAAACATTTCCTATGTCAAGTATTTTTTTGTTTTTTCAAAAAAAATTTCGTCAATTCTTCTTATTAAGCCCATTCAAGACTAAATTCAGTAATAAAAACAAAAAGTTACAAATATTAGAAATCAAAGTTAACCTAACTTTATTGCGCCTCTGAGGGATGTAGCTTCGAAATAAGATGGGCCCAATTGTCAAGATAAAAAATCGCATTATTTACGTTAGACTTTGGTCATTCTTGAGTTAGTTACTTTTGCTAAAATATACTTCTTCCGGTGTCTTATAACCAAAGCTCTGATGAGATCTTTGCTGGTTATAGAAATTCATATAGCTACCTATACCTTCCCTTGCATGTAAAATATTCCTGTAATCTTTGAGATAGGCCTCTTTATATTTGAGAGATCTCCATAATCTTTCGGTAAATAAGCCTTAGGTGCTTTGGGTTGACCTTGTTTTTGGACATACTTCTCTATTGTGTCCCAACTGGTACTTCGCTAACTATTGCAGCATAGTAGCCTCTGTCCAGAACTATCCTTACCGAACTCCTTTTTCACAGTGGGCTTCCTCAGGAATATTTCGCTTCCGCAGTGATGCTTTTGAAGATCTGCACAATTTTGCCTGGTGCTGCCTTAGGATGAGCGCTACAGAGCAATAGAAGGAGAAGAGAAATAGCAGATATGTTTGCACCGCAAGAAACCACTAAACGTGTTTTATCATGATTTAAGATATCTCTTTAAATCACGGTAAAAATTTTCATCTCCCCCAATGAGCCAATTTAAGAAGTCAGATTGGGCTTTAGTTCACCAAATAGCTGACCCCGAAAAATTCGATCAACCCATTTTTTCCTTCTTTGGCCACTTCCTTCATTCTTTTACCTACTTATAATAA
>Ga0114922_10005220_pt1 | contig 12000 bp, 7 predicted proteins | sample AartaG_FD_100975 | JGI IMG/M metagenome (GOLD analysis project Ga0114922, IMG submission 100975) | Deep subsurface microbial communities from Aarhus Bay to uncover new lineages of life (NeLLi) - Aarhus_00045 metaG | ecosystem: Environmental > Aquatic > Marine > Oceanic > Sediment | place: Aarhus...
ATTATCCTGTCTTTCTCGATATTCCTGTCAAACAGTTCTTTCATTGAGCGTTTCGAAAGCTGTGATTTATATTTCAACTTTACATGTTCCATTTCCTCCGAAATATGATTATAGTATTGCTGGAAGAGTGGTATTATCTCCTCAACAAAACCTGATCGGCTATCATAAATATTCCTACCCGGCGTAAGCATCTGCTGTTCCCAAAGCTCCAGCATCTGCCTGTCGAACCTTCCATCTGAAGCATAATCCTTAAGTAACCTGTTTCTTTGCTTCAGGGCTTTATTATAGGTAATGATATCATTTAGATAATTTCGGTTAAACTGGCTTATCACATTATTCATAAATTTACGACGCTCTTCACTCCCATCGGTGATAATGCTGCTGTCAGCAGGCGATATCATCACAACAGGATACCTGCCTATATGATCTGATATACGTGAATATTCTTTTCCTTCACGCCTGAATATTTTACGTTTACCCCTTTGCAATCCGCAAATAACCTCCTCGTCCTTATCGGTATTATGAAAAATGCCCTTTATAATAAAAAAGTCATCTCCATGATGTATATTCACGCTGTCAACATTTACAAAATAGCTCTTTGTAAGCGACAGATAATGGATAGCATCCAGAATGTTGGTTTTACCAACCCCATTATCACCAACAAAGCAATTTATCCTGGGCGAAAATTTTACATCTATCTCCCTGTAATTCTTAAAGTTCGAGAGATTAAGCCTGCTTAGATACATGTTAGTATGTATTATTTGTAACAAATTTACTAAATCTATTCGGCTCTGTAATATTTCTTTTTCAACAGACTGTTTAACAGGGTTCTCAATTATAGCATAGGGGATTTTTTTGTTAAATATTTTATATACAAACGAAAAAAACTACTTTTGCGAAACTTATTGGAAATGATCTTAAAGGCATAAAAAGAGTAATAATGGCAAAAAAGGCTAAGAAGAAGGAATCACCAAAAGCAATTGAAGGTGTTGAAGAAACCCTGACAAGGACTGAACAGTTCCTTGAGAGTAACTGGAAATCAATTACATATGGTCTTGTAGTGGTTGCCGTGATAGTAGGTATTGTATGGTTATATAACAGGAGGATAGACAGCAAGACTGAAGAAGCCCTTTCACAGATGTATGTAGCAGAGGATTATTTTGATAACGACTCCCTTGACCTGGCCCTGTATGGTGACGGCAACTACCTGGGCTTTATTGACATAGCTGATGAATACAAATTTACAAGGCCGGGAAACCTCGCCAACTACTATGCCGGAATATGTTTCCTGAGGTCGGGCCAGTATGAAGATGCCATCGATTACCTTGAAAAATTCAAGAAGAGGGATATATCAATAAGCCCTGTAGCCCTGGGATGTATTGGTGATGCATATGTTGAGCTCGGTGAAACCGACAAGGGAATTGACTATTACCTCAGAGCGTCCAATTATACGGAGAATTCATTCTATAACCCTTTGTACCTTATGAAAGCTGCCCAGTTACATGAACTTGAAGGTCAGTATAAAGAAGCCCTGAATTTATACCAAAGGATCAAAGAAGAATATCCTGAAAGTTCGGAAGGAAGGAATATTGAAAAATACATAGCCAGGGTCAAGGTAATACAGTAATGGCAACAGCAGATCTATCAGCATATGATCCTGATAAAATACCATCTGCCAGGGATATGAGATTCGGCATAGTGGTATCGGACTGGAACAGGGATATCACATGGAATTTACTTGATGGAGCTGTCAGGATCTTAAAGAAGCATGGTGCTGATGATAAAAATATCATTATAGAACACGTTCCCGGAAGTTTCGAATTGCCCCTGGCTGCTCAGCTTATTAAAGAAAACACGGATGTTGATGCCATTATCTGTCTGGGGTGCGTTATCCAGGGAGAAACACCTCATTTTACATATGTATGCCAGGGTGTAACACAGGGTATCACACAGTTAAATCTCAAATACTATATTCCCTTTATTTTCGGACTGTTAACTACCGATACCCTTCAGCAGGCAATAGATCGCTCAGGGGGCAGGCATGGGAACAAGGGTGATGAAGCTGCTCTTACAGCCATCAGAATGGTTGAGCTTAACAGAAAGATATCAGGCGAACTACCGTAGTATTTTCCTGACGAAAGCAACAGTGAAGTAAGACATCAGGAACAGCCCGATAAAGCCCTCTATTCCTGACATCCACCTTATAGAACCAGATGGATAATGATCCCCATAGCCAATGGTAAGAAAAGTTATGGCACTGTGATAAAAAGCCCTGGCAACAACCGAAAGTTTATCATCAACAGAAGCAATAATATCAGACCGGGAAAACAACATCATAAACAGGTATACCAGGCTGAATACAAGGTATGATACTATCATGGTAAATAAAACCCTTATCGGGTTGGTAGCATATTGTCCGGCAGCATCAAAAACCAGCCAGCGAAAACCATACGAGATATAGGCTGGTAAGGCCGCAATTCCCTTCTTCCTTTTTAATGTTTCCTGCAGTTCAGACTTTGACTCAAGCCTTTTAAACATCACATAAGCCTTGTCCTCATCCTCATATTTGCCGGTAACATTAAAGTTTTCCTTAAGTATCCTGAACTGTTCTGATTTTTGTCTCAGACTGGTATTTTCCTGGTTCATAATTACTTGCCTGCACATATTATTATTCCAGTCCATATATAATTTGCCCAGCAACTTCATTCCTGACAGATCCAGTACATTAAGATGATATTCCATATTGAAAGGTTCCATGTCAACAATATCACGCACAATTGAATCCGACAGGTCAAGTATATCCGCACCTGATATTCTTATATCAACATAATGATCAAGATGGCATGATTTAAGTGACAGATTCCTGAATGATGAACCATTAAAGCTCAGTTCCCCTGATCCGAAATCTGTTTTTTCGAAACTGGCCTCTGCTGATTTCATCTCCATCAGGCTGAAATCTTTTATTCCTGCACCCATATATACGCGCTTAAAGAAAAACTTTGTCCCCTTAAACAATGCTCCCTCCATAACGAAATCACCATTCCCGAATACCGCCCTGTTGAAGTTAACCCTTCCATTACCAAAATCCACAGCCCTGAAATCAACCCTGCTGTCCCCAAATTCAACACGTTCAAAGATCACATCACCTTCTCCGAAGGAAGTATAATGAAAATCAATTCTTCCAGATATAATACGTGATATCTTGAAAGAAAAATTTCCCTCGCCAAAACGACTATTGATAAACAGAATTTCCCCCGAGTTGAATTCGGTATTGGCAAAACTAATATCTCCCTTTGAGAAGACCATATCCTGGAAATCCTTCAGACCATCATTTATCACCGAATTTTTAAATTCAAAATTGCCTTCAGAAAATTCAGCACCGGTAAATTCAATATGACCATCTTTAATATAAGTACTTGATAGGATGAAATTACCCTTACCCGATCTTATGTTATTGAAGAGTACTTTGCCGTGCGCAAAATGTGAGCCTTCAAAAGAGATATCTGAATCTCCGAAATCAGCATATGAGAAATCAGTGGCTGTATGAGCAGTAAAAAATGTGTTCCGGGCTGAGAATTTTTTCAGGCGAACATATTCTTTCCTGTTAATATTCTTTTTTTGCCTGTAAATTGACAGGGAAAAATCCTCTATAAAACAATTGTCGAGAATAATTTCCTTTCCCTCATCAATTGCAGTATAAATATCGCGTGTTTCGAGGTAACCAAGCAACTCGGTTGATATTTCCTCATTCTTATGATCATGAAAACTTATGATAGCTGTCCTGGGATATTGAAGTCCATTTTCAGAAACAAACTTGATATTTTTTATTTCTACCCTGTAAGAAGAATATCTCATTTCCATATGCCGAATATACAAAATTAAGTTTAGCTCTTCCTGTTGCACAGACTATTATACGGGCAATACCTGCATTTCTGCCGGTCTGGGGTCATTATAATTTCCCGGTTACGATCAAAAATATCGGAAATCACTTTCTGAAGACCTCGTATAAATTCTTCTCTTACTAAACCGTAAGATTCAATATTTCCCTTACCTGCTCCATTCTTTATAACAAATGTATCAGAGAAATTATCACTGAATATTTTTCGTACCGGGTAGAGTGAAGGCCTCAGTTCAGTTTCATTCGTATTCTGTATAAACAGTTCGCAGTAAAGAAGAGTCTGGAAAGCAGCACAGTTCCTGTCTTTTGCATCATAATCAAACAAACTTTCCAGGTCCTTTATTTGAACATCATCGGCCCCTGATTTATAGTCAAGCACCCTGTAAATACCTCCTGATCGGTCTACCCTGTCAATAGTCCCGCCTATTCCTGCTTCCTGCTTTATTCCGTTTACAATACAGGATACTGATCCTTTATATTTCTTTTCCAGGGATATTATCTCTAGTGGCGCATAGTTAATGTCAGCTTTTATTATCTGACCTGTCATTCTTTCAATAATACTGGTTATTACGAGGTTTTTGCCTTTGATACTGCCCCTGCTGTTTTTCATAAACACCCTTCTGAAAGCCTGTTCTGCCATCTTTTTAATATGATCATTTCTTCCCTGCATTCTTTTCAGTTCAGCCGCATCGAGAACCCGGCCTATATATGGTTCATAAATCTCCCTCATCACATGATGAAGTATATTTCCAAAGGCCAGATAATCAACCTCTTCCAATATATCTTCAGCTTCCTTAATATCTGCTATATACTGGTAGTAAAATTTCATATTACATGTTATCCATGTGTTAATACCGCTTGGGGACAGGCATTTTACGCCATCATCAGCAAGAAAGACAGATTCAAAGGTCGTGTTAACTTCATTTGTCCTTACAATTGAATCCTTCACTCTTGTCGGGGGCAGGATATTAAACCGTGTATCCAGGAAAGAGGTATCATATCTTTCATCATATTTAAGCTGAAGCAGGAACCTGCTCATCTCACCGCTCCGTGTTCCGTCAGTACTGCTATTATAAATAAATTTAACTTTTTCCGCCCTCTGCAACAGCCTGTAGAAATAATAGGCGTATATTGAATCAGAATGCTTTATTGTTGGCAAACCAAATGCTTCCCTCAGGTTATACGGAATATAGGAATTACCGGCGGGTGATTTTGGGATCTTCCCTTCGTTGACAGAAAGGAATATAATATTCTTAAAGTCAAGAGACCTTGTCTCCAGGATCCCCATTACCTGCAAACCCTGAAGTGGTTCACCGCTGAAAGGCATTACTATTTTTCTCATTATTCTGTCAATAAGCCTTGTATACAGGTCAATACCAGGCTTCATGCCTGACTCCTCCATTATCAACCCAAGCTGGTTAAGGGACAGGATGAGGCTATAAATATATTCCTGCTGCAGACTAAAACCTTTTTGTTCAAGCAGCTCAATTAAATATGACAATATCCCCTGCAGGTATGTCCTGCTATTGAATTCATTGGTGAAAATCAGGGTAAACAGTTCATTCAGCAGCAGCGATTGCCTTTTTATCCTTAACAGGTTCTTCTCTTTGATTTCTTTAATAACTGAATCTGAATCACCCGGGTAATTAAATGCTATATACTGGTGCTGAAGAACGTTAATCACATCATTATAGTAGAAGTCCGGGTCATCATCATGCCCACTCATGTTCTTCTGCAGCCTGAGCAGCTGGTGGACAAGGCTGTATACTGGGGTCTGGAATAATGGATATCCCATGGTCACATTTATATTCTGTATCTTTTCGGGCAAACTGTTGAGTACAGGAGTTAATAAATTTTCATCAGCCAGTATGATGGCTGTCTCATTGGGATCATCGCTTAGCCCGTATTCCCGGATCAAAGAAGGTATCAGTTTAGCCTGTGCAACATCGGAGGGTGCTGAATACACTTTGACAGAACAGTGAGGTTCTACGGGAGCAAGGTCTTGATGAGCCGGGAATTCAGAAATATTTTGCCTGATGAAATAACCTGCTTCATGGTCTTTATCATTCACATACCAGGGGTCATAATCCCAGTAAAACCTGGCCCTACCTTCTTCTTTCAGATACCTGAGAATTTCTCTTTCACATTTATTCAGGGCATTGAATCCAACAAAATGAAACATATTTATATCTTCATACCATTGTACAGTTCCTGATCTTATTATCTCAGCCTGTTCGCGGATGATCATCCCTTCATACGCCAGGCCTTTTGACTTCAGTGTTTCGGTAAAGCCCCTGTATACATTAGCCAGTGTTTCCCATACTGTAAGAAAATCAGACTTTTCAACGGTCATATTCGAAGCTTCAAAATTAGTCCAGAATTGTTTGATTATTGCTATTATGTCTTCGCTCAGTCCTCCGAATTTCTGATCAATCTCTTTAAGATCAGCAAGATTGGTAAATAATAATTCAGGATCAACAAGGTACTTATCTATATCATCAAAATCATTAATCAGCATTTCCCCCCAGTAATAAAACTCATCAAAGGATTCCTTCCGATTACTGGCTTCCAGGTAGATACTATACAATTCAAATACCAGATGAACCTGTTCTGCCTGCTTCAGGCTGCTCTGATCTGACAGGAGGCTGCTGATAGTGTGCAATGAAGGCATAAATATGGGTTTAGCTATCAACTCTGACATGTACTTACTGAAAAACAGTATGGAGCGATTATTCGGGAATACAATACAATGTTCTGCCAGTGCGTCACCGTATTCATTCAATAAGTTTGATGCTATTTCTTTTAAGAATATCTTCATACTTATTCGTCTTTAATTCCTGTGTTCCCCGTTTCATGATAAAGTCGGCCCTGCCAGGTATCAAGTTCTTCAAGCCTCTGTTCAAAAAGCCTTGTCATCTCTTCAGACCTTAAGCGTTCCCATCGCTGGTTCCTGATAAAGTGCGGACTGGATTCCCCGGTAAACCGTTCAACAATAATTTCAGGATTCAGTTTTTCCAGGAACTTTATGAAAAATTCCCTGTATTCTTCCCATGTAAAAAGTTCAAAGTTCTGCGGCCTCGATATGTACTCCTTTTCCATTCTGGTTCCGGCAATGATCTGCAGCTGATGAAATTTCACAGTTTTTAATGGCAGGCCGGAAATTATCCCTGCTTCATTCATCATGTCTTCCCGTGATTCGCCCGGTAAGCCAAAAATAAAATGGGCACCAGTGATAATACCTTTTGCAGCAGCTTTTTCCAGGGCTGATACCGAACAGGCAAAATCATGTCCTCTGTTTACCCTGGTCAGTGTACGGTCGTAACATGACTCAATGCCATATTCAATTGCCAGATAATAACTGGACGACAGGTATGACAGGTAGTCCAGGACCTCATCATTGACACAATCAGGCCTTGTGCCAATGATCAGCCCTGCTATGCCTGGATAACCAAGTGCCTCTTCATATTTTCTTTTCAGTACATCCAGCCCGGCATAAGTATTTGTGTAGGACTGGAAATATGCAAGGTAAGCAACTGATTTCCTGTACCTCTTTGCATGAAAACGTATCCCTTTTTCTATCTGTTCTGTAATGCTTGTATCGGCATTGCAGTATGACGGGCTGAAGGCATCATTATTACAGAAGCTGCACCCTCCTGTACCAAGGGTACCATCACGGTTGGGACAGGTAAATCCGGCATCTATGCTAAGCTTTTGTACCCTCCCCCCAAATAACTTCTTGAAGTAATTTGAATACGCATTAAACCTGCGGTCGTGTCCCCAGGGGAAAGTTCGTTTACCTGGATTTTCTATCATACTGATACCACTTTTGATAACTCAACATACCATAAGAAGGCTTCAACTTTCTCATAACCCATTTCCTTAAGTAAGGTTTTATACTCTTCAACCTGCTTCTTATGCCCCGGCAATTCATTCCCAAATTTGAAATCAACTATTATAATACAATCCTTTCTGAAGACTATCCTGTCGGGCCTTCTTATTGTACCACCCGGCACAAGGATATCTTTCTCTCTTCTTACACCTATGTCTTTTGAGAACCATTCTTTTACATCTTTTTGATCCAGTGCGCTGTATATTTTAGCTTTAATATCCCTGTATTCACTGTATCCTATTATTCCTTTTGTAAGGTATGCCTTAACTGTATCATCCACATCATTTACCGTTTTTATTGATGCAAGTATTTCATGCATTAATAAGCCGTAATATCTCCTATCTTCCGGTTGATCTGCTTTACCGGTAAAAAATGATTTACAGTGTAGTTTCAGGCGGAGCCTGTTATCATTTAATATAAGGGGGTATTCAATAACAAGATCGTCTGATCCCTGTTCCTTTTTTTCAGTCCTCAGAGGTGTACTGCCAAATGAAAAAATACCGGTTTCACTGTCTAGGTATTCATTGAAATCGAGCTGCTTACCAACCTGTTCCCCTGAGAAAATATCAAAAAGATAAGATCCTGCTGACTTTCCCTTTTTATTGGTAAGCAGATTTCCATACAGGCATTCACGTGCCCTGGTAAATGCAACATAAAGTATATTAAGCTTATCGACTGCAGCTTTGCTCACTTCATCCAGGTAGAAGTGTTCAAAGTAGGTATCCAGAAATTCTTTTTTCATTTTTACCGGTACGGCTCCAAGTTTATTAAGCAGCCTATGATCAGAATGAATCCACATGACAGGATTTAGCTCATGCTTGAAGGTCCATGATATAAATGGCAGCAATACCACTTTGAACTGCAAACCTTTTGACTTATGTATGGTCATAAGCTGCATGGCATCACTTTGCTCAGTTGATGATACCGATTGGTTTTGCCCTTCATTTTCCCACCATTCGAGAAAAGCAGGTATATCATTCGTTTCCGTTCCTGCAAACTCAAGTACGCAATTCTGCAGTGTAGTAAGATATGGCTTGGCTGAATCAATATTATTAAGCCCTGCATAATCTATCAATCTGTCAATGATTTCATATACTGACAGGTAGCGTACTTTGTCAAGGAAGCTGTTAAAGTTTTCACTTTGGTTTACGCCCTGAATATCAGTATTATTATCAATAAACAGTGGTCTGTCAATCTCATTATTAGCAAGTGAAAGCACGTAATGCTGGTACATTACCGATGAATTTACTTTATCTTCCTTGTTTATTAAGTATTTTAGTACCGACACAAGGAAAATGATGACTGGAGAGCTGCTGAGCATCAAAGAATCCTGGGAAATTATTTGGTAGGAATATTTTTTATTCCCGTTTATTCCAGAAGCATGAGCGGTTATTTTGTCTATTACTTCCTGTCCTTCGTTTCTTGTTCTTACCAGAATACCTATATCACATGCTCTGTAACCATTATCCTGTATTTCCTCTATTATGCCGGGCAGATCATCCAGTGCTTTTTGTTTGCCTTCATCTTCTGAATTGTACATTTTCATCCTAACATAACCACCACTGAACTTTCCGGGGTCGTCCTGCACTACATCAGCATATACCCTGGTAATAATATTATCCCTGATTTTCAGTTCTTTCTCTACCCTGCCGGGCAATTCTGAAAAAACAGCATTGTTGAACCTGATGATATTTGCTGAACTTCTCCAGTTGTTATCCAGCACTATTGTCTTAAATGACTCAGGATGAAATGATTCACCTATCTGGTCGAATATCTCCCAATCGCTGTTTCTCCACCTGTAGATAGATTGTTTTATATCACCTACCACAAGACTGTCTTCTCCTTCAGCTATGCTGTTATTTATAAGAGGAAGGAAGTTCTCCCACTGCACCCTCGAGGTATCCTGGAATTCATCTATCATAAAGTTCTTATACCTGTTTCCCATTTTCTCATAAATAAACGGAGCCTGGTCCATTGCGATAATGCGGCGTAGAATATCGCCAGCATCAGAAAGAAGGAACTTATTCTGCTCTGTAAGTAATTTCCTTGCTTTGGATGCAATATCATTCAGTATGCCCAGTGTAAAAAGGTTATCCAGGACAAACCTTGCTGATTTATAGAGGCAAATATTATTCTCGTATTCAGTTGCTATTGATTCAATTATCTTATTTAGGCCCTCTGACAGGGCTTTATCCAGTTCAGGTGAATTGTTATTGCCTGAGGAATATTTTCCTTCTTCTGCTGCAAGCTTAACATTCTTGAAATTACTTAATGGAACATCATTCTTTGCATCCGACAGGAATTTTCTGATTGACCTGCTTTTATAAAAAAGCATATCATTATCAACACTATTCCGGTCAAGTATTTCAAGTGCTTCCACAGCCATTTTGCCCATGTTTGACCGGAAAAAATTCTGAAAAGCATACAGGTCTGAAATTGCTGCCTTAAGTTGCTCCTTATCTTCATTAATCAGGCCTTTATCATGCAGTATACGATAATGTTCTTTGAATATCTCCTCTCCCAATGATAAGATTTTCTTCTTAAGGTTCCAGCTTTTACCTTCAAGTATTTCCCTCTGACCAAATTCAATAAGCCATTCCAGTAACTTGTTATCAGTCTCTGCATCCCTGAGCAGCTCATCAACAGCCTGCATTAAAATCATGTCAGACTCGAGAATAATATTAAAACCTGCCTGCAGTCCCGATTCACGGGCAAAAGACCTTAGCACTTTTTGAAAAAAACTATCAATAGTACCAACCGAAAAATTTGAATAATCATGAAGCAACTGGTTTAATATTGCTGAGGCATCACTTCTGATAATTTCTTCCGCTTTGCCGGTGGCCTCTTTTATAAGTTCAGAATATTCTGATTTCTTTCCACGCGAAAGCAGGTATAGGTTATGCAATATCCGTTCTTTCATCTCTGCTGTAGCCTTATTGGTAAAAGTCACAGCAAGTATGTTACGGTAGCTTTTCGGATCCCTGAAGAGAGATTTGAGATAGATACCTGCCAGTTCATATGTTTTTCCTGAACCGGCAGACGCGTTATATCTTATAATAATTCCTGGTCCCATGCGAAAGATAAATATACCGATTTTTTCAGAAGACAGCCGGTAAATATGCATCATATTTACTAACATGTTTTCTCATTTTTATTATCTTTATTAAGAATAATCTGCATCATTATGAAGATATCTTACAGGGAAGCAGAAAAAAAAGATGTACCTGTTATTCACAGGTTTATCAGGGAACTGGCGAAGTATGAGAAACTGGAAAATGAAGTAGTTGCCACTAAGGAATTACTGGGAAAAACATTGTTTGGTAAACGCCCATATGCAGAAGTTGTACTGGCAGAAGCAGACGGGAAGGAAGCAGGATTTGTTTTATTCTTTCATAACTATTCGACCTTTCTTGCCAGGCCGGGAATATATATAGAAGATTTATATGTGAGGCCTCAATACCGTGGCAAAGGGTTAGGTAAAGGACTGCTCTCATATATTGCTTCGCTGGCAGTTGAAAGAGGGTGTGGAAGGGTTGAATGGTGGGTTCTTAACTGGAATCCTGCACGCAAGTTCTACGATAGTATTGGGGCTACAGCTATGAATGAATGGATTGTATACAGGCTGACGGGGGATAAACTGGCTGAACTGGCTTCAGGCATGTAATTTAAGCGCTGATAACGCCTGATCCCAGGAGTTCATCACCTGAATACCATGCTGCAAACTGTCCCGGTGCAATACCTCTCTGCAGCTTATCAAAAATAATGAACATTCCCCCTGGTCGCCTGTAAAGTTTTGCTTTCCCAAGCGGCTGGCGGTAGCGTATCCTTACATCATATACCTTTGCTTCTCCTATTTTTATAGCCATGTCAGGCCTTATCCAGTGTATCTCTTTATCCTTTATCATCAGACCCTTCCTGTGTAAGCCGGGGTGATCCTGGCCTTCGCCAACATAAAGTATATTCCTGCTGCTGTCGGTTGATATAACAAACAAAGGTTCTTTATAACCTCCTATATTAATGCCTTTTCTCTGCCCCACGGTGAAATAATGAGCCCCGTCATGCTTTCCTATTGTTGGTCCACTGGAAGGATTATATTGATAAGGACTTGTCATTTCAAACAGCTCTTTATCACTTATTTCATTTTCAGGTAAGCCACTGCTAAAAGCAGGAAAATCAAAGTCAGGTGGGATTAAAACAGTACGTCCGGTTCTCG
>Ga0114922_10005221_pt1 | contig 11999 bp, 9 predicted proteins | sample AartaG_FD_100975 | JGI IMG/M metagenome (GOLD analysis project Ga0114922, IMG submission 100975) | Deep subsurface microbial communities from Aarhus Bay to uncover new lineages of life (NeLLi) - Aarhus_00045 metaG | ecosystem: Environmental > Aquatic > Marine > Oceanic > Sediment | place: Aarhus...
CAAAGCTGCGGTGCTTGTCGAAAAGTACGGGCTAACAAATGTGACCTTTGTAGACTGGGTAGACAAGAAGGTGCTGCTGCGTAAAGCTGCAGAGGCAGACGTATTCCTGGGCGTGTTTGGCACAACGCCCCAATCCATGATGACGGTGCAGAACAAGATTTACGAGGGGTTGGCGATGGCCAGGCCGGTCATCACGGGCGATTCAACCACCGTCCGCGCCCAGCTCGAGCACGGCACGGCAGCCTTTTTGACAGAGCGGGGCAACCCTCAGACATTGGCCCAGGCCATCCTGACCTTGCGCGACGATCCTGTGTTGCGTGAGCGGCTGATGATTCAAGGGCACCAGCTTTTTGTCGCCAGGTTTTCCATTGCGCGCATTGGTGAGCGGGCCCGGCAACACCTGAATGAGCTCGTTTCAACCACAGAGAGCGGTCAATGAATGTAAATCGCACAGCCCGATGATCAATGAGCCTTTTCTGCAAGCCGAGGGATTGGTGATAAAGTATCCTTTGGTCTACATCCTCACATTAAGCTGGAACCAATGTGCGGATACGTTAGAATGTCTTGCCTCCCTTCAAAAAACGAGTTATCCTAATTATCGCCTCTTGGTTGTGGATAATCACTCCACCGATGGGTCAGTGGAGGCCATCACTCAGTGCTTCCCACGGGTCGAGGTCATCGCCAATCGGCAAAATATTGGCTTCGCCGCCGCTGCTAATAGAGGTATTGAGCATGCTCTCTGTCATGGAGCGGAGTATGTGTTCCTGCTCAACAATGATACGATTGTCGAGCCGACTACATTAGAGGAAATGGTCTCTCAGGCAATGGCTCTAGACGTGGGTATGGTTGCACCCAAAATCTATTACTATGCTGACCCACAGCGAATTTGGTCAGTTGGTTCTCACCGCCATCCTCTCACGTTGGAGAAAATGAGGGGCGGTGAAGATGAATTGGATCAGGGACAATGGGAAGATGTTGTTCAGCTAGACTTTTTGACAGGATGTGGGCTATTGCTGCCTCAGCACTTTTTGGAAGATGTGGGGCTCTTTGATGAGCGTTTTTTCATCTTCTATGAAGACAGCGACCTCTGTTTGCGAGCCCGAAAGCATGGGTATCGCCTTTTGATGACTCCCAAGGCAAAAATGTGGCACAAGGTGTCAGTCAGTAGTGGGGGCAAAGATTCGCCTTTTGAACGTTACTGGATGGCTCGTTCCAGCGTCCTTTTCTTTCGCAAGCACATCCGAGGAGCGCAATGGTTGGCGGTGGTTCCCTGGAGACTGGGTAGCGCATTGCGGACGAGTTTTCGGCTGGGATGCAGGGGACATTTCCACGCTCTCCTGGCCTACTGGCGTGGTTTGCTCGACGGCTGGCTTGGCACCCAGGAGGAAACTGCGTGAACATCCTGTTCATCGTTTTGAACTGGGTTGGGAAAGGCGGTTACTGGCGCGCACGACACTTTGGGCTGGATCTAGCCGCGCGAGGCCACACGGTTACGCTGATTGCTACTTCACGCGATCGGCGTGTGGGGATCCGTACAAGTGATTTGGATGGCGTTACTTTGGTTGAAATGCCAGACCTTTTTACCGGTTCCTTGCGCTCAGGTTGGGACTTGTGGAATGTGCTCAATCGAATTGTATGGTTGCGCAAACGGAAATTTGACATCGTTCACGCCATTCAGACTCGTCCAACGGTTCTATTTCCAGCACTCTATCTCAAATATGTGCGAGGCGTGCCCTTGATTTTGGATTGGTCCGACTGGTTTGGTCGGGGCGGTTCGGTCGAGGAACGTTCTAATCCAATCATGCGTGCGCTTCTCCGGCCGGTGGAAACCTTTTTTGACGAAAAATTTCGGACTTGTGCCGATGGCACGGTAGTGATTTGCACAACGTTGCGCGAGAAAGCCATTGCGCTGGGGGTACCACCTGAGACCCTTGTGCTTTTGCCAGACGGAGCAGATACCAGTCGCTTACGTCCCATCAATCAACTGAAAGCCCGGCATCGGCTCGGCTTGCCGATGGACATGCTCTTTGTCGGCCACATCGGTTCGATCTTTCCGCGCGATGCCGAACTGATGGCCCAGGCCTTCGACTTGGCGCGCAAGCAGGTGCCCACTGTTCAGCTACTTATCATCGGGTACTGTCCCATTGAGATACGTCAGTTGGTTCAAACGCCGGAAGCCGTCATCCAGACCGGTTTTATCGAAGACCGATATCTGAACGACTATCTGGCATCCTGCGATATTTGCTTGCTTCCTTTGAAAGACACCAATGCAAACAGAGGCCGTCGGCCTCTTAAATTGAACGACTATATGGCAGTGGGACGTCCAACTGTTTCAACAGCGGTAGGCGACGTGACGGCCATTTTCAAAGAGGAGGCATTCGGCCTGCTCGCAGCAGACGAGCCGGAGTCGTTCGCTGCGCAAATAGTGCGTCTGTTACAAGACCCGGACCTGCGAATTGCTATGGGGCAGCAAGCGCGTCAAGTGGCCAAAACGCGATTCAGTTGGGCGCGACTCACGGATGAATTAGAGGCATTTTACGAGCGAGTGGTGGAACAAGATTCCCTATAGGAGAGGACCGCTGGTGAATTGGCAGGAAAAGAAAACTTTGGTTACCGGAGGAGCCTCGTTTATTGGCTCCCACCTCACCGATGCCCTGGTAGAGCGCGGAACGAAGGTCCGCGTCGTGGATGACCTCAGCAGCGGTAGACTGGAAAACATCCAGTCGCACCTGGCTTCTGGTCGTGTGGAGTTCATTCAGGCTGATCTGCGCGAGCCTGGAGTGGCCAGAATGGCTATGGAAGATACTGACGTTGTTTTTCATCTTGCCGCTGACCACGGTGGCAGGGGCTACGTGGACTTGCACCAGGCTGGACCAGCATCTAACTTGTTCTTGGACGGGTTGGTTTTCTGGGAGGCACGCAGAGCCGGGGTAGAGAAAGTGGTTCTTGCCTCGTCGGGCTGTGTCTATCCCAATTTTCTGCAAAGCGATCCGAATGAGGAGATCTACTTGACCGAGGACTTGGTAAAGCCTCCTTACGATGCCGATAATATGTACGGCTGGGCTAAGCTGATGGCAGAACTTGTCCTAAAAGCCTATTACCAAGAATATGGCATAAAGGCCGCTTCATGCCGCTATTTCACTGTCTATGGACCTCGGGGGGTAGAGAATCATGCCGTCATTGCAATAATTGCCAAAGCTTTTATTGGCCAGGACCCCTTCGAGGTGTGGGGCGACGGCAACCAGGTACGTAACTGGACATACATTGACGATATTGTGCGTGGTACCATTCTGGCTGCCGAAAAGATAGACGATGGAACCGCTGTCAATTTGGGAACAATGGAGCGAATACGGGTCATTGACGCGGTGAAAATGACGCTTGAGTATACGGGGCACAAAGCAGAAATCGAACTGCGTCCTGATATGCCCACTGGTCCGCTGAACCGGGTGGCTGACAACTCTCTCACCAGAAGGCTTCTTGGCTGGGAGCCGCAAGTCCCTTTCCGTGAAGGTCTAAAACGCACAATTGACTGGTACTTTGCCACCAAGGATCGGGAGCAGGTGCGGAGAATTCTGGACCGCATGTTGACAGAGCGCTAGCATGGGGTTTGAATTCGCTGAGAAAATCGCGCATTAGACGGCTCATAGGGTCGTGCTAGATACGAGTTACCTCAAACAGGAGGCGAAGAAATGACTAGACAATGCGAATGGTGGCCGGGTCAATTGAACAGCGCTGATACAACTCGGGCGACTGGTGGTGAAAAAGACTCAAGAACGCTACACTCCAAGGTTCTTCTTCCCTTCATATTGGCCCTTCTTGCTCTCAGCCTTGGCTTCGGCGGCCGGTCTGCCCGACAGCGCGGGCAATGTAGCAGTGCCGCCGCAGCCACTGCCGACGCTCAGAACGTAGAACTTGTAGCACAACTCGGAGGGGAGTCCAACGCCGTGGTCGTGCAGGGCAACCATGCCTACGTTAGCATCGGGCCGCGTCTGGTGGTGTTGGACATCTCAAATCCGGCCTTACCAACGCCGATTGGACAAACTGAAGTATTACCTGACAGGGTAACAGATGTGGCGTTGGTGGGTAGCTACGCCTATGCTACCGACTATTCAAGTAGGCTGTGGGTGATAGATATTTCGGACCCAACTAACCCCATCAAGATGGAATCCGTTCATACGCCGGGAATAGGTAAGGACGTGGCGGTAGAAGGTGGCTTCGCCTATATAGCTTGTGATGGCGGTGAGGTGAGCCTGCAGGTGGTAGATGTCTCGGATCCCACCAGTCCCACCGAGGTCGGCTTCGTCGAAAAGCAGGAAACTGGAGGGAACATCGAAGCCGTGGCTATAGCCGATGACTACGCCTATGTCTTTGATAGTCTTACTGCAGGCCTGCAGGTAGTGGATGTCTCGAACCCGACAAATCCCACTGAAGTTGGCTACTACCAAGGGCTAGGAGGAGGCTTTGATGTGACGGTAGTGGGTAACTATGCCTATGTCGCTTCTGCAAATAGCCTAGAAGTACTAGACATCTCAATCCCGACCAATCCCACGAAGGTCGGTGTCGTCTATATGTCGGGGCAAGACTTCTTTGGCGTGGTGGTGGCGGGCAACTACGCTTACGCCGTTGGTAGCGGCGGCCTGCGGATAGTGGACGTCTCGAGTCCCGCTAATCCTACCGAAGTAGGCGCTTACGACACGCCAGACGTTGCCCGGGGCGTGGCAGTAGCAGATAGCTATGCCTATGTCGCTACTGGGAATCACGGTGGCTTGCGGGTAATGGATATCTCGAACCCACCAGCCCCCACTCAAGTCGGCTTCTACGATACACTGGGAAATGCCGAGGGGGTAGCAGTGGCAGATGGCTACGCCTACGTTGTTGGTTGGGGCAGCGGTCTGCAGGTAGTGGACATTTCGAATCCCGCTAGTCCTTCCCAGATAGGCGCTTACTACATACCAGGTACGCTATTGGACGTGGCAGTGGCGAGTGATCATGCATACATTGTCGATCGTTTCGACGGTTTACGCATTGTAGACGTGAGCAACCCAACCACGCCATTTGAAACCGGCTTCTACAACACACCAGGCCATGCCTTGAACGTAGCAATAGCAGGCAACTACGCCTATCTTGCTGATCTGTATTACGGCCTACGAATTATAGACATCTCGAGCCCGGTCAATCCCACTGAGAGGGGAGTCTATTATGCAAATGCGACAGGTGTGGCGGTATCGGGCACCTATGCTTATATTACCAATGGTTATGGCCTTGAGGTGATCGACGTGAGTGACCCGCTTAACCCTACCAAGGTGGGGGTCTGCGACAGATGGGTCTATGCCAATAATGTGACGGTAGCGAGAGGCTATGCCTATATTGCTGATTGTTGGAGCGGTCTGCGGGTGGTGGACATCTCGGACCCCACCGATCCAATCGAGGTTGGCTTCTATGAAACATCAGGAAACCCCCTAGATGTGACGGTGGTAGGCAGATACGTCTACGTTGCTGAGGGTCCTACGTTTCACTCTGGCCAATATGTTAGTGGTGGTCTTCGGGTGGTGGACATTTCGGACCCTGCCAATCCAATCGAGATTGGCTTTTACAACACGGGAGCGGCCAGCGACGTGGCAGTGACGCGCGGCTACGCTCATGTTGCCGATAGGGGAGGACTGTTCATCTTGCGCTACTATTCGGGCACCATTTCCGGCCGCGTCATTGATAGCAACGCCACACCTGTCTCCGGCGTGACCGTGTCGGCTGTTTCGGGCCTCAGTACCACTACCGGCGCGGATGGATACTATACCATCAGTGACCTGAGCCCCGGTATCTACACACTCACGCCTACGCTTCCCGGCTTCGCCTTTTGGCCGCCTACCCGGACTGTCACGCTCCCACCGGACACTACCAACCAGGACTTTATCATCCTGGCGGAGCCCGTCTCAACTACGCTCACACCCGGCATCGCCTCCGCGCTGGTCTATACCGATGTGCAAGGCTTGGTCACACAATTGGACTTTCCAGGCAAGGTGGTGACTCAGTCCACCAGCTTGATCTTGACCCCAACCCTGGTTCCGGGTGGGTCAGGGTTCGCCTTTGCCGGACACGCCTTTGAGCTCAGCGCCTATCAGGAAGAGAGTTTGCAACCTGACTTCGCCTTTGGCGCATCGGTGACGGTCACCGTCCACTACAGCAATGACGATGTGCAGGTAGTGACCGATGAGAGCCAATTGGCCCTGTGGTGGTGGATGGGCAGCGAGCAGCAGGATGCAACCCAGACGTGCGTCCCCCCCTCAACCCATGGCCATGACGTGGCCAACAACGTGTTCAGCGTCGCCATCTGCCGGGTGGGCCGGTTTGGTCTCTTGGGGCCGACAAACCAACTTTACTTGCCGCTTGTCTCCCGTAATAGATAATTAGACCAACCGGTAGTCGAGGCATACTTGGCTAGGTGAAAACCCTGGTTTCAAACAAAGGAGCGCTTTCCTTGTCTGGGCCATTCTTGGATCACTACAACACAGGAGCAAGTGGAGGGATAGAAGAGGTCCCCTGCAATCTGTGCGGCGCAATCGAGTCTGTCCCCTTGTACACCCTACAGGACAATGGTTACAAAACCCCAGGCGAGTTTGTGCTGCGCCGATGCTTGCGCTGTGGCCTGATGTATCTCAGCCCGCGTCCCACGCGGGAGACCATGGCAGCCTATTACCCGGCCGAGTACGCACCCTACCAGTTGGCCGTTGAAGACGAGCGATGGGCATTGATGCGGTGGGTGCGCTGGCGCAAGCTCGCCAAGCGCCGGCGTCTGATAGAACGTTACAGTGACCAGAAGCAGGGCCGTTTGCTAGACGTGGGCTGTGCGACGGGCCTCTTTTTGCACGAAATGAATCGGGCAGGTTGGCGAGTCGCAGGCATTGAACCGATTCCTTCAGCCGCCGAGTATGCCCGTCGTCGTTTTGGGTTGAGTGTATTTCAAGGGACATTGAGGAACGCCCCTTATGCGGCGGCCTCATTTGACGCGGTGACTTTTTGGGATGTACTGGAACACACCTTCTCCCCGGCCGAAGAGTTGGCGTGCGCAGCTCGCTTGCTGCGACCAGGTGGCCTGCTGGCCCTCAACGTGCCTAACTGGGATAGTCTAGATCGGAGGCTGTTCAGTCGCCACTGGCTGGGTTTGGACCCGCCAAGGCACTTGTACGTCTTTTCGCGGGAAACGCTGACCGCGCTGTTGGCCCAGGCCGGTTTTTCAGTGTTGGAATGGGTGGGTTTTATGTCTGGTTATTTCTCTTTCGTCGTTAGCCTGGAACGATGGCTGGAGACGATAAACCCCCAGCTATCCAAATGTGTCCGGTGGGCGTTCAGCCTGCCAGGAATGCGTTTTCCCTTTGAGCCCTGGTTTATGCTCAGCAACTGGCTGGGAAAAGGAGCAATCATCTCTCTATTTGCTCGCAAGACTATTTCATGAGAGATGGAGAGCGAGAACAACGCGAAAAACATGGGTGACAACGAGTACTTTTTGTTTGACATTCGTCGCATGGCTGCCTGCCATGATAGCAGGCAAGCTTATGACGACCTGTACGAGATACAAGACCTGGAACAAATCGAGTCCTTTTACCTCTGGTTGATGAATTTGATGCGACTTCCACCGGGCAGTACACTCTTGGATATATCTTGTGGCGCGGGAGCGCTGGTACGTTTGGCTGTGGGGAGGGGAGTGCAAGCTGTAGGCCTTGACATCTCGGAGGTGATAGCTCGTATGGCTCATAACCGTGCCCAGGGTATCATCACGGTTGGGGCTGGAGAATACCTGCCTTTTGCGGATATCAGTTTTGATTATGTGACAAACATTGGCAGCCTGGAACATTTCACTGAGCCTTTGCTCGGCGTAAAAGAGATGACTCGCGTGTTGAAGCCAGGCGGCAGGGCCTTTATCCTGGTCCCTAACACCTTTAGCTTGCTGACCAACGTCTGGGTAGCTTTCCGTACAGGACACACCTCTGTTGATGATCAACCGATTCAACGCTACGGCGCCCGGGCCGATTGGGAAGCGTTAATACAGGCTGGAGGGCTGGAGGTTAAAAAGGCTTTGAAGTATGAGCGTATCTGGCCCCGCCTGCTTTCCGATTGGCTCTATTACCTGAAACGTCCCAAAGAGTTGCTACGTCTGCTGGCATCACCCTTTGTACCCTTGAATCTGGCCTTCTGCTTTCTGTACGTCTGCGATCGTCCTTCATAGTACAGATAATCTTCCGAGAGGGTGTTTCGTCTTTTGATCTGTAAGCTGAATGTTGATGTTGATAAGGAGGTATCATGATCGTACTAGGTTTAACGCACCCCATCTCCTGGAATAACGCTGCCTGTATCCTGGTTGATGGCCAGTTGGTAGCGATGGCTGAGGAGGAGCGGTTCAATCGCATCAAACATGCGCCCCGTATGCCGGCCAAACAAGCTATGGACTATTGTTTGAAACGGGCCAACGTGACTTTCCAACAAGTGGATTGCGTAGCCATCGGCTTTGACAGTGCCCTGCGTGCGGCCCTGGGCAACTTGAGTGTACGCGAACCGTTGTCTGGACTGAACCAGGCAGCCCAGTGGCTGTACCAGGGCAGTGTCTATGAACGTAAATTGCCCCTGGATGGGTATGCTCGCAAACGGACCGTCTTTGTCAACCACCACATGGCCCACATTGCCAGTTCCTTTTTCGCCTCTGGCTTTTCCGAGGCCAACATCCTGTCGCTGGATGGAAGTGGTGGCTCAGAGTCGGGCATGTTGGCCGTGGGGCGAGACAGCAAGATTGAGGTCCTGAAAACTGTGTCAAACCGGGGAAGCTGGGGCCTGATGTACGAATTGATCACCGAAGCGCTGGGCTTCCGCCGCCATAGCGGTGAAGGCAAAACCATGGGGCTGGCAGCCTATGGAGAACCCGATCCCAACGGTTTGCCCTTTGTAGACTGGAGCGCAGAGATCCCTGTCATTAACCCCAACCAGAGAAAGACCTTTATCGCATCACTAAAGCGCCGGCGCCAAGGTGCCCCCATCACCGTCGAACATCAGAGACTGGCCGCTACCCTGCAAGACACTCTGGAGCGAGCGGGGAAACAGATGGCAGAATGGTTATACCAACAAACAGGCATACGTAGACTCTGTTTAGCTGGCGGCACGGCACTTAACTGCTCAATGAACGGCAAGCTGGCCCGGTTGCCCTGGGTGGATGACATTTTCATCCAGCCGGCAGCGCACGACGCAGGTACAGCGTTAGGAGCAGCTCTGGCTGTGTACGCAGAAAAGACTGGGCACCGACCTGACTGGCGTATGGAACACGCTTATTGGGGGCCTGAATACGACAACGAAGCCATCGAAGCGGCACTACAAGGCTTTACAGGTATCCGCTTTCATCGCAGCGATGACATCTACGCCGAGATGGCCCAGTTGCTTGCCAAAGGCTACATTGCCGGCTGGTTTCAGGGTCGGCTAGAAGTTGGCCCCCGGGCTCTGGGAAATCGCAGCATCCTGGCCGATCCCTCCCGGCCAGAGATGAAAGACCTGATCAACAAGCGAGTAAAGCACCGCGAACCGTGGCGGCCTTTTGCTCCCTCCATTTTGGAGGAGTCAATGGGTCGCTACGTTGATCCGCCTATGCCTTCACCCTACATGATCCTCGCCTTCGATACCAATCCTTCGACGCAGGCCGAGTTGGTGAGTGCTACTCACGTGGACGGCACCTGCCGTCCCCAAACGGTGAGCCAGGCCACCAATCCCCGCTACTGGGAATTGATCAGGCAATTTGAGAAACTCACGGGCATTCCGGCCGTGCTGAACACAAGTTTCAACGTGGCTTCACAGCCCATCGTCAACACGCCCTATGAGGCGATTGACACCTTCTTGAACTGCGGTATGGACGTCTTGGCCATCGGTGACTATGTGGTGTGGAAAGAGAACGTGTAAGAGTGAATAAACAGAGAGCAAGAACTGACCAAATGGCTCGCCGCGTGGCGGCTATGTACAACTCCCATCCATTCCCCAACAGACAGAGTATTCCATCGAACAAAAGCGACGAGCGATACAAGGCCATCTACCGGGACTTTTTGCACATTCCGCTCGACGAGTTGAAAGGCAAGACCTTTCTCGACGCTGGCTGTGGCACCGGTGATGTGACCTGGGCTTGGCGGCGGATCCTGGATCCCTCGACCCAGGTATTTGGAATTGATCTATCCCAGAGCTCGATTTCTATCGCTCGGCAGGCCGGCGATTCGGCCCACCTGCGGCCGACCTTTGCTGTTGGCTCGCTGTTGGATTTGGGCATAGCCGATCAGAGCGTAGACTTGGTCCTGTGCAGCGGCGTACTGGTTGCTGTGCCCGATCCCGATCGTGCTTTCAAGGGACTGGTGCGCATCTTGAAAGCCGGCGGCTACATGGTGATCATCCTGTACCACAAATACGGTCGAGCGCTGCACGGCCTGCGCCGGGCAGTGATTGACCTACTGGAGACGGAGGACATAGACCGACGTGCGCAGTTGGGGGGGCGACTATTTGGCCGTAGCATGAGAAAATTTGCGCGGGAAGAAAACGTACCGCTGGAGGGCGTTCTCTACGATCAATTCGGCCTGCCCTGTGAGAGCCGCTATAGCGTGGGCCAGGCCCTGCGCTGGTTTCAAGAGGCCGGGTTGAGCTATCTCGGCTCGTGGCCTCCAGTCGAATGGTCGCAATTGGGCAACGGACTCCGCTTTTCCAAGCAATTCACGTCCGTGTGCAAATCGTGGCCATTCCGCCTGTTGTTGCGTCTCTTCCCCGAAACCCCGGTGGCTCCCGACAGGCCACCGAACCTGATGACTCGCGTGTCTATGCAGGTCTTGTGGGCGCTCAATCAGCAACAACTGTTCGCCATCTCTGGACGCAAGGAGTAGGCAGGTGGGCCAGCAAACCAGGCGTTGGGGCAAGGGATTCTCGCCAACACGCTTACGGCGACTCATCGGCCCGATCGTGATAGGGTTCGTCTTGATTGTTGCTTTCATTGTGTTGATCAAAGATAGCCAGCGTCTGTTGACTTTTTCATTCCACCTCGATCCACTTTTGGTGCTGCTATCCTTCGTCGTCGAATGTAGCGGCCTTGTATTGGTCGTGCCCGTCTGGCACCAGATCCTGGCCCGCTTTGGCAGTCGCTTGAGCTATCGAGACGATCTGCGCATCTATTGCTATAGCATGTTGGGGAATACTATCCCGGGCGGTGTCTGGTCGCTGGTGAGTCGTGCCGCTCTCTATGAGCGCCAGGGTGTGACCAGTATGCGCGTCGCCGTGGCCTCTGTGGTTGAATCTGTATTGATCGGGCTGGCCGGGCTGGTGGTATACGGCCTTACCGCCGTGCTGGTCTCCCCTGAAAACATCTGGCAACAACCCGGCATCGCGCTGGCAATCACAGCCTTTGTTGTTGTGTGGATTCAACCACCTGTCTTCAACTGGCTCATTGGCTGGCTGCTGAGTCGCTTGCGCCAGGCAGACGAGCCAGTGATTTCATTGCGATACGCGGACCTGGGTTGCTGGCTGGCGCTGGAAAGCCTGGTAGTCGTGATTGGCGGAATAGCTGTCTATGTGTTATTGCACGGCTTTGCGACTGTGCCGGCGGGCATGTTCTTTTCCGTCATCAACGCCTGGGCAGTAGCCGCAGTAGCAGGCAACCTGTTCTTCTGGATACCTGGCAAACTCGTCGTACGAGACAGCGCAATGGCGTTCATCTTGATGCAATCACTGCCTGCCTCCGTAGCCGTCGTTTTCGTGTTGCTTATCCGAGTATGGACCATTGTCTCTATCTTGATCGTCGCCGGCCTTGCCTGGTTATTTCTGGGGCGCAATCTACATCCCTGGCCTATTACGCTGGGGGACGAATAAACGCCCCCTATGAACCAGGAGCTAAAGTGTTGGTGGCTGTGTCCCCTACATATGGTACCCTGCTCACACCGGATCGGCAGATCCGGTGGCTTGGCGGCGCGACCCTTTGTCCCTGGGCCCTGTACTTAGGC
>Ga0114922_10005222_pt1 | contig 11998 bp, 13 predicted proteins | sample AartaG_FD_100975 | JGI IMG/M metagenome (GOLD analysis project Ga0114922, IMG submission 100975) | Deep subsurface microbial communities from Aarhus Bay to uncover new lineages of life (NeLLi) - Aarhus_00045 metaG | ecosystem: Environmental > Aquatic > Marine > Oceanic > Sediment | place...
GATCGGTACCGCGAGTTCCGACTTTGTTTCCTCCTCCGCCTTTCGTATGTAATGAGGGTCCTTGCTGACGTCACCGCTGATCTGAGTTTCACCGGTCGCTGCTGCGTACCCTGTCATCCCTTCCCCAACGGCAATCCAGAGATCCTCGGGAAATAAGTCGGTGTAGCCGCCTGCGACGGACTGCAGAGTCAGGCGCTCGGATGCCTCGTCGAGTAGCATCAGTAGCACGCCATAGTAGTCAAAGGCATCACATATGGCGGTCACGATTTCGGACAGCAGTGGTTCCAGCTCCAACTCACCACTTACACGCTGGCCCACTTCATAGAGCAACGCAGCCTGAGCCGTTCGCCGCTGCGCCTCCTCCTCCACCCGCTTACACTCGGTGACTTCAGTCTGTAATGCTTCGTTGGCCTTTGCCAGTTCTGCGGTCCGTTCCCGAACCCGCATTTCTAGCTCGTCGTGCGCTCTGTGCAGTGCCTCCTCCGCCCGCTTGCGCTCGGCGAGTTCCCACCTCACCTGTTCGCCCAGGTCACGCAGCCACCCGACCACAACGCCGATCGGCACCAGGAGAATAGAGCCCGTCAGACCTGCACGGTTCATCATGTCCCCGCTTGCCCCCCCGGCCAGCGTCGTAAGCAGCACATTCAGCAGGAAGGACAGCAGGCTGGCGAGCAGCCCGGCTCGCATCCCCCAAAGTCCCCCCATCGCGACCACTGGCAGTATGGCCAACGCGGACGCTATTGGCCCCACCAGGCGGTAGAGGGGGATGAACGCCAGCACGTACGCGACCCAGGTCCCCAGAGCGAGTGCCGCCTTACTAACCAATGACCGTTTCGTGTTGGGCATCAGACTCTATTCTCCTGTCCCGCCCTCTCTCGAATCCAGGTGCTGTCTCACCTGGTCTGTAAAGGCACGGGTGTCAGCGGATAAACTACATCCGATCGGTTTGGTGATATACCTACCGCAACCGAGCATTATCCTTACGTTTGCCTTTAACTTTGTTCCGGTTCAAGCAGCGCTTCCAGTTCTGTCGTCAACTTGTCGGTGACGGCAGGGCCGGACAAATAGGCGTCGGCACCAGCGGCCCATGCAGCCCTCTCATCTTTCGGTCGGCCCACGGCCAACACGAGCATTGCCCCTCCTTCTGGAGAGGCGCGCAACCACCGGCATAGGGCCAGACAATCCAACGTCGCGCTCGTCGTGTCGAGCACCACGGCATCGGGTTCAAGGCGCGTCACCTGTGCACCGGCCTCGTGGTCGTTGCCAGCCCAAGCAATGTCAAAGCGTCTGTCCTCCTGAAGAGCCTGTGTCAGCTTCGTGGTGTTCGAGCCATCGCTCACGATCAGCACCTGTGGCTTGGACGATGTTCTCAGTGTTGAGTCCACGGGCATCCGGTGGGTTTCCAGGAAGGACAGGAAATCGGGCAACAAGATCCGATGGTGACCGCCTGGTGTGGCGTAGGCCTTGAGTTTGCCTTGCCTGATCCAGTTGATGATGGTTGCCTGGGAAACGTAGCAGTACCTGGCGGCCTGTCCAGTGGTCAGGGGTTTGATCGCAGACATATCGCTTTCTCCTTAGACAGTGACTGTCACCTCGGCACCTGCGAAGTGTAACGAATTCAACGATTGTTCCATTCTTTCTGAATTGTGGGATTTGTGAGAATTAACCGTTGCCTCTATTTTAGCCCAATGGTGCCGCTTGTCTGTCAGGAGAATTTGACAATTGGTGTGGGGAAAACCAGACAAACCAGATGACCGGATAATGCCGTGGACACTTAATAGTCCCGTGCAGAGCTGCGACATCTACTCGCTGACCGCCAATTGCTAATCTTGTATCACCACCAGTGTTCCCAACTCGGCCCACTCGTACAGGGTAGCCGCCTCGTCCAAACCAATGACGATGCAGCCATAGGAGACCGGGTGGCCCAGGTAGCCTTCCCACAGTAGAGCGCCACTGGAGAGGGTCGGCAGCCCGTGGATGCCATTGGTGAAATCAGGCCCGGAGCGATAGATCCCCAGGAAGTGCGGCATCCATAGGTCCCAACTGGAAGCGTAGGCTTCCTCCTCCTTGCTCAACACCTGGAACGTGCCCGTGAAGGTCGGCGAGGAGGCAATGCCGGTCGAGCAGACAAAGTCGTAGACCAGCGTCTCGCCTTCATAAGCGTAGAGGCGCTGGTTGAAGATGTCTATCGAGATACGCCGGTCGGTGATGAGTGGCAGTGGGAAGAGTACGTCCACCGAGGGGATAGTAATCTGTTGACCGGGCCGCAGTTCGCCGGGTTCGATGCCTGAGTTGGCCTCGGTCAGCCACCATACAGGGAAGCCGTGTGCCCGCGCCACCGACATCAACGTATCGCCCGGCTGCACGGTGTAGGTGCGCGGCGGATGCGTCAGCGCAGCGGTGGCCTGACTCTCTCCGGCCTCGACCGCCGCGCGCACCGCTGGCACCATCTTCTGAACGTCAAGCGCGATCTCGTCGGTCAGTTGGCTGCCCAGATCGTCCAGGGTGGCTTGAATGGCCTCTTCCTGCGCCGTTAGCACCAGGTGTGCACCGTCCTCGTCCTCGACTGGCTGCGCGATCAGCCACGTTGCCACTTCCTCCGGCTCTACTGTCCATGCCGCGCTGAAGCTGGTCAGCGGATCGTCGGCGACGAGGGTGAAGGGGCGCGACAGCAAGGCCTCGGCCTGAGCCTGTGCCGGGCCAGGGTTGCCGATGGCCGGCTCCACCTGGCGGGTCAACAGTTTCATCATCAATCCATCGGGGCCTGCGCTGACCGCGTGCGGGAGCACGGCGACGATGGCCTCTACGTCCAGTTCCCGCCCCGCCTGGGCTGGCACCGGGGTGATGCCTTCGGGCCGGATGATGAGTGCGGCGTCCACTGGCGGGACAGCCACATCAGGGGCCAGCGCTGAGAGCGCGGTGGCGGCCTGGGCCGGATCGGGAAGCACGACGACGGGGGAAAGCAGCCAGCCGACGAAGAGCGCCCGCAGTTGGGCCGCATACTGCTGTTCAGGCGCTCCCTCGCGCCCCACCTGGTAGGCCAGATGGGCGGTCGCCGACGTTTCGAATTGAATCCCCAGGTCAGCCCAGGAGTGACTCCAGGCGCGCTCTCCGTCATGCAGTGTCAGCAGCAGCGTGGTCGGGTCGGGGAGCGCCGACTGAAGGGTGGTGGCGGTTTCGTCCACGGTCAGCCCGCTCACATCCACGCCGTATACACTGACACCGGGGTAGATGCGGCCGGCGTAGTGCTGACTGTACGCACGGCTCCCGATTGCCAGCCCCACTACGCCAAGACACAGCACGGCAGCGGCGAGGATGCAGGCAAACATAAACCACGGGGTGTGACGATTCGCTCCCTGACCCAATTCCCAATCTCCCGGTTTCCAATCTACCATCCTACCATACCACACAACTACCTTAACTGTCAAATCTGGCGTACTACGCCGACCTGGTGTATAATGCAGTCGAACTGACGTTCTACAGGAGTGTAGTATGCCCAGGTTTCAACTTGTCTCCGATTTCCAGCCCACCGGCGACCAGCCTGAGGCCATCGCTGCGCTGGTACAGGGCGTCCGCGAGGGGTACAAGCACCAGACTCTGTTGGGAGCGACCGGCACGGGAAAAACTTTTGTTGTGAGTCAGGTCATCCAGCAGGTGCAGAAACCCACGCTCGTCCTCGCTCACAATAAGACCCTCGCTGCCCAACTCTACGCCGAGTTCCGCGAGTTCTTCCCCCGCAACGCCGTCGAGTATTTCGTCTCCTACTACGACTACTACCAGCCGGAGGCATACATTCCCAAGCACGATCTCTATATCGAGAAGGACGCCGACATCAACGAGGAGATTAGTCGCCTGCGCCTGGCCGCCACCACTGCTCTCTTCTCCGGCCGCGACGTCATCATAGTCGCCTCCGTCTCCTGCATCTATGCTATCGGTGATCCCCAGGAGTGGGGTCGGGTGATGATCCAACTGGCCCGTGGGGAACAGCACCGGCGCGAGGGACTTCTCCGCCACCTGGTCAGCATCTACTATGAGCGGAACGACTTCGATTTGAAGCGCGGGGCCTTCCGCGTGCGAGGCGACACGTTGGAGGTGGTGCCGGCCTACAGCGATACCGCTTATCGCATCGGCTTCTGGGGGGACGAGATCGAGCGCATCACCGAGATTGACACCCTCACCGGCGAGGTGCTGGCAGAATTGGACGAGGTGCGCATCTTTCCCGCCAAGCACTTTATCACCCCGGAGGAGAAGCGCGAGCAGGCCCTGGCGGACATCGAGGCCGAACTGGAGGCGCGGCTGGCGGAACTGAAGGCCCAAGGGAAACTCCTGGAAGCCCAGCGGTTGGAGCAACGCACCGGGTACGACATAGAGATGATCCGCGAGATTGGTTACTGCTCCGGCATTGAGAACTACTCCCGCCACCTGCAGCAGCGTCCACCTGGCTCGCCCCCCTGGACGCTGATGGATTATTTTCCGGCCGACTACTTGCTCGTCGTGGACGAGTCGCACATGACCATCCCCCAGGTACGGGGCATGTACCATGGCGACCGCAGCCGCAAGAATGTGCTTACTGAGTACGGCTTCCGCCTCCCCTCGGCGCTGGATAACCGCCCCCTCAACTTTAAGGAATTCGAGGCCCGTGCCAACCAGGCCATCTACACCTCCGCCACCCCCGGCCCCTACGAACTGGAGAAGAGCCAGCAGGTGGTGCAACAGATCATCCGCCCCACCGGCGTCGTGGACCCTCAGATCATCGTCAAACCGGTAGCGGGGCAGGTCGACGATCTGATAGGACAGATCAACGAGCGGGTGGGGCGGGGCGAGCGCGTGCTGGTGACCACGCTGACCAAGCGCATGGCCGAGGATCTGGCTGGTTACCTGCACGAGCTGGACATCAAGGTGCACTACTTACACAGCGAGGTTCAAACCCTCGAGCGGGTCGAGATTCTGCGGGATTTGCGACTGGGGGCCTACGACGTGGTGGTGGGGATCAACCTGTTGCGGGAGGGGCTGGACCTGCCGGAGGTGAGCCTGGTGGCAATCCTGGACGCCGACAAGGCTGGCTTCCTGCGATCGGATACTGCCCTTATCCAGACCATCGGCCGGGCGGCGCGGCACGTCGAAGGCACGGCCATCATGTACGCCGACCAGGTCACCGACGCAATGAAGCAGGCACTCGAGGAGACGGAGCGCCGGCGGAATGTTCAGATGAAGTACAACCAGGAACACGGCATCGTGCCCGCCTCCATCGTCAAGGAAGTGCGTGATCTGACCGACCGGGTGCGGGCTACCACGATAGCCTCGTCCGAGGCAGGCGAGGAGGGGCTAGGCCTGGCCCAACTGCCCAAGGAGGAACTCGCCCGCCTGATCCGAGAGTTGGAGAAGCAGATGAAGGCAGCTGCGGAGGACCTGGCGTTCGAGAAGGCAGCCCTTCTGCGGGACCAGATCATCGAATTGCGGGCGGTGCTGGTCGAGAAAGAGGAGGCGGGGGTACCGGCCTGGGAGCGAGAGCGGCGGCGGGCGCGATTGGGGATCGAGGAGCCGCTTTGAATTGCAGTGAGATGGTCGGTCAGTACACCCCCGGCGAGCCGGTCGCGTCCACCGTGCTGAGCGACCTGGCGCTGTTGGTGGATGATTTGTTCGTGAGTTGATTTGTAGCCTAACTGCTAACCTGTACTTCCTCTGCACTCGATCCGAGAGTTCGCGCGCCAACCGCATCGCCCACTCGGCCATGGATACGGAGAGCGTGGCTGTGTCGCAGGCCAGAGTGATGTAAGGAACGCGGCAGCAATTCTCTCCGGCCGAACCCCTTGCGCTCAAAGAGCACTAATGCCCGTTCCAGTATCTCCCATGCCTCGTCCAACGTGACCGTCTCCGCTGCCGCGCCCGTAAGGAACGGTTCGTCAATGGAGTTGGGTCCGCGAGCAGAACACCCGCAACTGTGGTGCTGAAGGCCCATTGTATTCGGGCTAAAAGTCCCTCATTTTGTCACGCCAGTCGAAGGATGAGCCAATGGAAAACCCCACGATGGCCAAGAGGACGATGATCAACACTCCTATGATTGGCGTCCAGGCGCTCTCTACCGTCACGAGGAGCACAATCAAGACGACTACCCCAAGCGTCGTGCCAATGAGGAGACCCCGCCACTTGTGTGGTATGCTCGCCAATTCATCTTTCAGCGCTCCTCGAAACGTGACCTGCTTCCTCTTTCTCCGATACTTCCCTGAGACCGTGCCATGGAATTTCTTCTCCTTGGCACGTGGATCGCGTGCTCTGATCTGCTGCTCGCGGATTCGCTTAAGCCGTTCAAGTTCGTCATCTTTCTTGCTCATTCTACACCTTCCATTAATCTCTACGCCCAGGAGATCCCGCCCAGTTATCGCCAATGTACACTCTGGCGCGGTTCATGGTGCAAGCAAATTATACTCTAGAGTTCTGAGCGGGTCAAGGCTCACGGGCAGATAATCGTCCGCTGGTCTGAGAGTGTGTCTGAGAATGCCCTAATGTCATCAAGTTAAGCAGCCGCCCAGACCTCCAAGGTCTTGTGTGACTCTTGCACGACAGGAATTTACAGCAAATACGACGTGGTTTGCACCTGTGAGACTCTACCGGAGACCTCGGAGGTCTTATCTTAATGACATTGGAGAATACCCTACTCTGGCCGGTCCTGCTTCGCTTACAGACCGAGTCAGAGGGCGGGTGGAGACCAGCCCTAGCAGCTTTTCGGATAGGCAAGTGCCTGTGTGACGCTTTATTCAGGAAGTACGTACATCACAATGACGACACTCAGGCCCCAGAGAAGGAATGTGATCTGGAGCGGGCGGTCGGAGAACGCGATTTCCTCAGGCGCACCGCCCATTCCCTTGACGTGAATCAGGTATAGGTAGCGGAAGATGGCGTACAGGACGAAGGGGATGGTCAGCATCATGGTATGGTTGGGGGGCAGGTTGGGGGCGGAGAAGGTATAGAATGCGTAGGCCACCAGGGTTGACGCGGTCACGATGCTGATGACGTGATCGAGCAGCGATAGATTGTACTCCTCCAGGCTGTGGCGGTGCGCGTTGGCATTTTCCTTCAACAACACCAACTCGTGGCGGCGCTTGCCAAAGCCGACCAACAATGCCAGCAGCGTCATACAGATGTAGAGCCAGGGCGAGAAACGTTCTGCGTCTACCAATGGCACGCCGGCCGCCACGCGCAGCAGAAAACCGGCTGCGATCAGCATCACGTCAATGATGACGACGTTTTTGAGCCAGAAGGAGTAGGCGATCTGGATCAACAAATAGCTGGTCAAAATCGCGCCGAAGGCCAAAGGAAGGAGAAAGCCCAGCGGCAATGCGACGAGGGGTATGACCACGGCCGCGACGATAGCCACACTGATACCCAGTTGTCCACTGGCGAGGGGACGATAGCGCTTCTTGGGATGCTGGCGGTCTTTCTCAACATCGGCCAGATCATTGATGAGGTAGACCGTCCCGGATACCAGGCACAACAGCACGAACCCGGCGATGGTCTGGGCCAGGTAACGCAGGTCGAGTAGTTTGACGTCGAAGACCAGTGGAGCAAAGATAACCACGTTCTTGACCCATTGCTTGGGCCGCATGGTTTTGATCAAGGCTGTAATCAAGGTCTTGTCCTCCGAGCGAATGCGGATGAACTACATCCGGCGTGTATTGTAATGTGCAGGATGATACCAGAAGTGGGCGTTTTCGGCAAGCACCGGCAAACGTCGGTGAACACTTGTCGGCTCTTGGCTGTTGGTCGTTAGTCAACTCATCGGAGGGCTGGTCAATCTCTGGCAATTTTCTCTGGAGTGCAGTCAGTAGTTCGGTGGCATAGTCCAGCCTGGCTTGCACCTTCGTCCGATTGTCCAAGTTCCCGGAGTCGTAAGTTCGGCCTCCCAATACCGACGGGCCTCTTCGGTTTCCTCCATCTGGTCAAACTCTGCTTCTGCCATCTTGCCGTGTGCCGCCTGTCGCTGGTAGAAAGACGCCATCGAATTCACTACCCCCGGCGGACAGATGGTTATAACTTGTCGAAGGGGGGGTTTTCGAATAGGTGTAGAGACTGCTTGCAATAAGATCTTTTTTGGTGTATATTAGTACTGAATCGCGCCAAAGATCAGCCAACTCAGGGCGGATTTCGATGGGTTCTAGTGCCAAGGAAGCACAAGGAGGGATGCAATGGACATCATCAAGGTCGCGGGCACTTCTCGCTCGACGGCGGTGGCTGGCGCCATCGCAGGTGTGATGCGGGAGAAAGGACGAGTGGATGTGCAAGCCATCGGTGCCGGAGCGGTCAACCAGGCGATAAAAGCGGTGATCATCGCCCGTGGTTACCTGGAGCTGGATGGGATTGATATCATCTGCATCCCATCGTTCGTCGAGGTGGTGATTGATGACCAGGAGAGGACGGCGGTGCGGCTGAGCATTGAGAAACAGCAGATCAGCGCCCCAACCGAATGGGCCAGCACCGAAACTGCGTAGACTTGCATATTCATTGCACAGCCTCCGATGGTGCGTTCACGCCATCGGAGGTTGTTCTTGTGGCGCTGGAGCGCGGGCTGGCCGTGATCGCGCTCACAGACCACGATACGTTGGGTGGGGTAGCAGAGGCCCAGCAGGCAGCAGTTGGCACCGGACTGGAGGTCATCGCTGGCGTGGAGATCAATTCCGAGGGCGGCCGGGGGAACCTGCATATTCTGGGTTATTATGTAGACCCGGAGAGCGGCCCGCTGCAGGAGCGGCTGCGAGCAATGCGGGATGCGCGGATAGAACGGGCTGGTAAGATGGTCGAGCGGCTGCGCGAGATGGGGATGCCGTTGGAATGGGAGGAGGTGCAGGCGTTGGCCGGTGGCGACAGCATCGGACGTCCCCACGTGGCGCGGGCGTTGCTCAATCGAGGCTACGTCAAGACACTTCAGGAGGCCTTCGACCGCTTCGTAGGCCGTGACGGTCTGGCCTACGTCCCTCGCCAGCGGCTGACCCCGCCGGAGGTGATCCGGGCGATCATTGAGGCCAGAGGGGTACCGGTGCTTGCTCACCCGGCGTACTCTGGAGCGGCAGTGGTGGAGCGCATGCCAGAGTTCGTGGGCTATGGACTGCGCGGCGTGGAGGTGTATTATCCCCACCACTCGCCCGAGGAGGTCGAAATGCTGCTGGGGCTGTGCCGAAAGTATGGCTTGCTGGTCACCGGTGGCTCCGATTTCCACGGGCCTGGTATTGAGGAGGGAGCGCCGCTTGGTTCGGTCTATGTACCGTTGGAATGCGTTGAGCGGCTGCGGGAGGCGGCCGCTTTTTGCGCTGGTGGATATATAACTGCTACTTGCTCAAAGTCAGGTTGTGTGGGAGTGTAGGAGGCGTCTCCAGACGCCGAAATCGGATTCTGGAGAACCCTCCTACAGAAAACCACCCCCAGCGTTTTGAGCAAATGCTATAATTGCGTGCGGTACGAAACACTGCAGGGTTCCCGATTTATCGGGGGTTTTCCGGCTGAAGCCGGGACCCCGGCTCCGTTTCGCAACGAGGACTAATCACCTCAGTGGTCTAGCGGCTAATCTTTGAGGACAGGCAAGATGGCCTCACACGCAACCAGGCACAGGCCCACAACACGGCCTCCTTTCCAGGAGACCTCAGACCCTGCCCCCCCGGCATAATCGCTCGCTCCAACGGAAACCAACTGCATACCTTTAACGCCAGGAAACCTGGTTTTTCGGAAAAACCCAGGTTTCTATTCTGCTGCGCGATCAGTCTTTGGAAGAGTACCACGGATAGGGAAACACACGGTCCACAAGACAAAGATTCGTTCCTTTCCTCATTCGCTGTAGTGTTTGACAGAGGGAGGTGATGCCTATCACGCAACACGCTTACGGTTTGCGTTTTACATTCTACGTTTCACGATTCACATTAACAAAAAGGAGGCTCAAAATGCGTATCAAGTATATACTCATCGGCATCGTGGTAGGAGTGTTGCTCACGTCGGCGGTCGTCGTGCTGGCCGGGAACCTGGACTCCCCCGCTGGTCCCACCAATCCCGCCAGCCAGATGTAACACCCTGGAGCAGATCTATGACCGCCTGGATACGGGCGCGGCGGTCACCAAGATGTCGTCGTTCACGGAACCCAGCAGCGGCCCGACGGCGGGCACGGGCCGCACGCTGGACGAGGTGATGGGCCTGGCAATGGCGGTGGGCAACCCAGATCCCCCTTGCTGGGACAACACGAACCGCTACGTGGACTGCGGCAACGGCACGGTGCATGACACCGTGACCAACCTGATCTGGCTGAAGAACGCGAACTGTTACGGGCAGTTCGATTATGCGGCGGCCAACAATGCCGCTGCGGGGTTGGAGGACGGCGAATGCGGATTGACGGACGGCTCCTCTCCCGGCGATTGGCATTTGCCGACCAGGGAAGAGTGGGCGGCGACAGTCGAACGCGCAGTCGCGCTGGGCTGCACGAGCCCGGTCCTGACGAACACACCGGGAACCGGCTGTTACAGCGCCAGGCCTCAGCCATTCACTGGCGTCCAGTCGAACTACTACTGGTCGAGTACCCCGGGCGCGAGTCCTACGTCCTACGCCTGGTACGTGTACCTGAACGGCGGCGACGTGTACTACTACGGTAAGACTGGCACGATCTACGTGTGGCCAGTTCGCGGAGGACAATGAGAGACTTTGATGCTTTGACTCTTTGGACGCTTCGAAACGCGGCCGCAAAAGCGTAACTTTGCATAATATAGAGTAAGGATGGTTTTCTCGCAAAAGTTGGTGAATCGCTACAAACAGCTCAAGGAAGCCGTTCCGGACTGTCTTTTGCTCATGCAGGTAGGGGCTTTCATGCAGGTCATGGACCAAGACGCCCGCGCCGTCTCGCAAGTGACCGGCCTAAAGCTGCAAATGGCTGGGGATGTTGATGCTCCGGTGGTCTTGCGGGTTTCCCAAATCCGGGCTGGATGCCTACGTGGGCAAACTGGTGCGCGCGGGGCACTCCATAGCCATCGCGTTGCAGGACGAGCAGAAAGAGCGTCAGGTCAAAGAGGTGATCTGGAAATCCCAGCCATCATGCATCGCAAGAGAGGAGGAACTGATATGGTAAGGAAGGTTATCACACACGTTAAACATCCCCTGTTGATCGCGGGGATCGTCTTGTGTCTGGTCGGAGTGGCTTATGCGGCCACGGGCAACATTGACCCGGACGACAAGTGGGCCTGAGGCACCAACGTGGGCTGGATCAACTTCAACCCCACCCACGGCGGGGTGACGATAGACCCGGCCACCGGCAGTTTCGACGGCTACGCCTGGGGGGAGAACATTGGGTGGATTCACTTCAAGGGCACGGCCCCGGCGTACAACGTCGTCACCACTTTCAGGCCAACGCCCGTCGGCGACACTACGGAGCCGGTGAGGGCGCTGCTCTGGCCGTGGGTGCTGCTGGTCGCGATGGTCGCCACGGGAGCCATCGTAGCGGCGACACTCAGGCAGCGCACGGCCTGAACCGGACACCTGCCCGAGTAAGATAGAGAGGCCCGGTTTTCCGCCGGGCCTCTCGCCTGCACTTTGACACAGGCTGTGCTACACTCAGCAGAAGGTGGAGGTTTGCGCGGTGCTTTTCCCCGATCAAACGATACTGCTGGCCGTTCTCTCTGGGCGGCTTCACGGACGGGGCAAGTCGAGCATCAGTACCTCGAGGGTGAGGCGCGCGTTGGCGTTGCGTCTCAGCCGGTCGGCAGCGCTGCGCAGTGCTTCTATTACGGCAGTGCTGCGCTCCACCCCGAAGCGATGGGCGTGGTCACGCAGCCCGTTCTCGCGATCTACGTTGGTCAGTGGAGCGTCTGCCTCCGCAGCCAGCAACAGCACGTCCCGCCACCAGCCGATCCACAGATCGAGCGTCTCCTGGGTGGCGCTGGGGTCGCGGGCCAGTCTCTCGACGTAGCGGAAGCGTTCGGTGGTGGGGGCGGTCAGGAGGCGATCCAGGTCGTCCAGGCGCTGGGTGCGGCGC
>Ga0114922_10005223_pt1 | contig 11996 bp, 13 predicted proteins | sample AartaG_FD_100975 | JGI IMG/M metagenome (GOLD analysis project Ga0114922, IMG submission 100975) | Deep subsurface microbial communities from Aarhus Bay to uncover new lineages of life (NeLLi) - Aarhus_00045 metaG | ecosystem: Environmental > Aquatic > Marine > Oceanic > Sediment | place...
ATATAATATTGATAAAATATCCGGGGATAGTTATATTGATTTAAACGTTTAAAATTTAATAAATTTAGAGGTATATTTATGAAACTACACCTCGGCTGCGGACAGAAACACCTTAAGGACTATATTAATATCGATTTTCCAATTTCTGAACATAATATTCAAGAAAAATCTGTAGCAGAAATTCAAACTGATATTACAAAATTATCTTACACACCCTCAACAATAGACGAAATACGTCTTAATCATGTTTTTGAACATTTTACGCGACCTATTGCTTGTGCGCTTATAGTTGTTTGGAGACACTGGCTTAAACCTGATGGAATTCTTCATATTGAAGTTCCAGATTTTTACAAAACATCTTTTTTAATATTAAATCCTTTTAGCAGTTCACGTAAAAAATCCGTTGCATTAAGACATTTATTTGGTTCACATGAAGCTTCTTGGGCAGTACATCGTGAAGGTTATACAATTAGTAAGCTGTGTACAATCTTAAAAATAACAGGATTTGAAATATTAAAAATTTATAGAAATTCTTATAAAGGAACTTACAATTTTGAAATAATAGCTAGAAAAAGCGGAAATAATTTTTCTAAAGCTGATTTAGAAAAAAATGTTAAAGATTTTCTATCAGAATATCTTATTGATTTTTCAAAAAGTGAATTAAAACTTCTGTCTGTATGGATAGATAAATATAGACATCAATTAGATAAAGGTGGGATAAAATGATTAATATTAGTGTTATTATTCCAACATGGAACCGAGTAGAAACATTGGAAAATGCTATAAGGAGTGCTTTAAAACAAACACTCCCTCCTATAGAGGTTTTAATTTGTGATGATGGATCTACAGATAATAGTCTAGGGATTGTTAAATCAATAAATGATCCACGCGTGAGATGGATAGAGGGAAAACATAGTGGTAATCCAGCTGTTCCTCGTAATAGAGGGATTAAAGAAAGTCAAGGAGAATGGATAGCATTTTTAGATAGTGATGATGAATGGTTACCAGAAAAACTTGAAAAACAATTAGTCCATACAAACAAAATGGGATATGATGCTGTCTGCTCTGATGCGATAAGATATGTGTTATCTCAAAATTATTCAGGAACCGTACTTGAGAATGTTAAACTTGGTGAATCAATCTCATTTATTGAACTCTTAAAAATCAATTACATAATTTGTAGCTCTGTACTGATAAAAAAAAATATTGTGAGTAAGTGTAAGGGATTTTCAGAATGCGAGAAATTAATAGGTGTGGAAGATTATTCTCTATGGCTACGTGCTGCTACATTTATTAACTTTGCTTATATAAAAGAACCTTTATTGATTTACAGAGATGATCCAAAGTTTAGCATTCGTGGTAGCATTAGTTATTCATTTCATGAGCAAAAGATTAATTTGTTAAAATCATTAATTTTGTGGATGCATGAAACGAACTACAATAAAAGCAATAAGTTATATGTGGATTTAACAAAAAGAATGTTTTGGCATGTGAAAAAAGAAAAATTAAAAATGCGAATAAAACAAATATTAACAAAAACAAAAGGTTGGATTCCAAATTGAAAATTCTTCATACTGTTGAATTTTATTATCCATCAATTGGCGGTGCTCAGGAAGTCATGCGGCAAATTTCAGAAAGGCTGGTTCAATTAGGTCATGATGTAACAGTTGCAACAACGCGATTGATAGATCGAGATTTTATAATTTATAATGGTGTTAAAATTAAAGAATTTGATATCTCTGGAAATATGGTTAGGGGAATATCAGGTGTAATTGATCAGTATCAAAAATTTTTACTTGAGTCAGATTTTGACATAATAACAAATTACGCTGCGCAACAATGGGCGACTGATCTAGTATTTCCTATATTGAACAAAATTAAAGCAAAAAAAGTTTTTGTACCCTGTGGGTTTTCTGGATTGTATTTACCAGAATATAGTGAATATTTTGAACAAATGAAATTCTGGATTAAACAATATGATATTTGTATTTATGCATCAAACGATTATAAAGATATAAATTTTGCAAGAAAATATGGCGCTAATAATAATATTCTTATTCCAAATGGTGCAGGGAAAGATGAATTTAAGCAAGAGTTGAACATTGATATAAAAAGAAAATTAGATATTCCAAATAATCATTTTTTAATTTTGCATGTAGGTTCTCATACAGGCGTCAAAGGGCATAAAGAAGCGATTCAGATGTTTGAAAAAGCGAAAATAAAATCTGCAACTTTTTTGATAGTAGCTAATAATCTAAATCGTGATTGTACTAAAAATTGCTATAGATCTGCAAAATTCTTTAACTATAATCCTATTTCAAGATTATCAGATAAAAAAATTGTAATCAAATCTTTATCGAGACAAGAAACTGTTTCTGCGTATCATAAGGCGGATCTTTTTCTTTTTCCATCTAATATAGAGTGTTCACCCATTGTTTTATTTGAATCAATGGCTTCGAAAACGCCTTTTTTAACGACAGACGTTGGCAATGCAAAAGAGATTATTGAATGGTCAAATGGTGGTGAATTGTTACCGACAATAAAGTTTGCTAATGGCTATGTCAAGGCAGATGTTGAAAAGTCGACGGAAGTACTTGAACATATATATCAAAATAAGCAAAAACGTCAAATTATATCGGAGAATGGATATTCAGCCTGGAAAACTTCATTCACTTGGGAGAAAATAACAAGAAAATACGAAGAACTATACAGTAAATTATTGCTCAAATTATGAGAATATTTTATTCTTCTAATATATTCAAGGATTTAAATCAAATAGGATATCTATTAGAATTAATACATGCAATGATATGTTATAGATACTAAGTAGTACTAACAACATAATAATTTCCTATTTTAATTGTACTATTTAGACAATAAAAAATACATTAAGTACTTACAGGTAGTTATCCTGTGAGAGGTGAGAAAAGTTGATCATAGTAAAATTAAGAGGAGGCTTGGGAAATCAAATGTTCCAATATACCCTCGGTAGAAATTTAGCATTAAAAAACAATACAATACTAAAATTGGATGTTTCGGAACTGGAACAGGATAAACTTCGTAATTATGAATTAGATGTTTTTAATATATCCGGTAGTATATCTTCAAGATTTTTAAGGGTATCTATTAGTAAATTTAATCATAGAATTATTTCTAAAATATTAAGTGGCTATTTTCTTTATATCAAGGAAGAAAATTGCTTTTTTAACAAAAACATTCTTGAAAAGAGAGGAAATATCGTTCTTGATGGTTACTGGCAATCTGAAAATTATTTTAAAGACATTAAGAATATAATAATAAAAGATTTTACAATAAAATTTGAGCCAGATAAAAAAAACAAATCGATGTTAAAAAAAATAAGAAACTTAAATTCTGTATGTATTCATATAAGAAGAGGAGATTATATTGATAACGAACAAACAAATAAGTATCATGGATGTTGTTCATTGAAATATTATTACAACGCTATAGAAATGATTATAGAAAAAGTAAAAAATCCTACTTTTTTTGTTTTTTCCGATGATTCTCAATGGACAAAAGAAAACTTAAAATTGGAATATCCAGCCGTTTATGACAATATTAATAGCCCTAAAAAAGGATATGAAGATTTAAGGCTTATGTCGAATTGCAAGCATTTTATAATTGCAAATAGCTCATTTAGTTGGTGGGGAGCCTGGTTATCAAATAATCATAATAAAATAGTATGTGCTCCTAAAAGATGGTTTAGAACTAAGGATGAAGGAGATATTGTCCCAAAATCTTGGATAAGAGTAGAGGATTAGTTTTATGAAGAATCCAAAAGTAACTGTTTTAATGTCTGTATATAATGGCGAAAAATATCTAAAAGAAGCTATAGATAGTATTTTGGGGCAAACCTTTAAAGATTTTGAATTTATAATTATTAACGATGGGTCTACTGACAAAACAAGGGAAATTTTAGAAAGTTATAATGACCCGAGAATTAAATTAATTAATAATAAAAAAAACATTGGATTAACTAAATCCTTAAATAAAGGGCTAAGGTTGGCCAGGGGCGAATATATTGCTCGTCAGGATTCTGATGATTTTTCAATGCCTGAACGTTTAGAAAAAGAGGTTTTATTTTTAGACCATAATGAAAATATTGCTTTGGTTGGAACCTATTATTATATGATAAATGAAAAAGGTAAAATTTTAAATACAATTAAGCCATCAATAAAGAATGAAGAAATAAAATCCAAATTGTTAAATGGTAATCAATTTGGACATGGTTCTGTTATGTTTCGGAAAAAATGCATTCAAGAAGTTGGATATTATAGGGAAGAGGCAGGTCCAGTAGAAGATTATGATTTATGGCTCCGTATTTCTGATAGATACAATATTGCAAATATCCCTGTACCTCTTTATAAGTGGAGAATTAATGTTAAATCAGTCTCTGTAACAAAAAAAGTTCTACAGGATAAATATGCTTTGTTAGCTATTGAACTGGCTAAAGAGAGGAAAAGATTTGGGAAAGATAAACTTCAATCCCTTAATAAAGAGGACGTAGATAAATTTTTAGATGAATTAAATTCAGAAACAGGAATTCAAGATAAAAGAAAGATTGCAGGGGGGTACTGTTTTTGGAGTAGGATTTTATTTAACGGGAAAGATTACAAAGGAGCTTTTAAATTAATATTTAAATCTTTTATTAGTTACCCCTTAAATAAAGAGACCTGGGTGTTAGTTTTTAAAGATTTGGTAATTTTACTATTTCCCAAGTCAATAATAAATGTATTAAGATATATAAAGCGTAGTATATCTTGAGTAGATAAATGTTTTAGAATAGTAAGTAAGGGAAGAATAGAAAATGAGAATTTTACAAGTAGTTCATGATTTTTTGCCTAATGCTACAGGGGGAACAGAGATTTATACCTATTCCCTCAGTAAAGCGTTAAGCAAACATCATGACGTCCATCTTTTTTTTAAAGATATGGAAATTGATAAAAGTTTTAAAAAAGGGAATTTTGACGGATTACCTTTTGTGGCTGTTAATCCAAGGAAATGTTCTAAAAGCAATAGTTATTTTAATTTAATTAAATCTAAAATATATTTTTCCGAAAATAACAAGAAGATAGATGAAATATTCAAAGATATGATTAAGGAATTTAAACCGGAAATCATTCATTTTCAACATTTAATCTGTCTTTCTATGAATTTAGTTGACATTGCTTATAAAGCTAAAATACCAATAGTATTTACTGCACATGATTATTGGTTATTATGTCCAAAAGCACACTTTATCGATGATAATAATGTTTTATGTACAGACCGAAAAAATAAATATAAATGTGTAAAATGTCTTTCGAATGTAAAATTGTATAGATTTGAAAAAGTAAAAATATTCCAATCAAACACATATATCGAGTTAGCTAAAAATTTAATAAAAATTGCATTAAATCCTTTTAAGAAAATATGTACAATTTATTATATTTTTTATCTTAGACCAAAAATGATTCAAGATATCATTAAAAAGGTTAATATATTTGTTGCGCCTTCAAAAATACTAAAGAGTAAATTTGTTGAAAATGGTCTACCAACAAAAAAAGTAGTTTATGTTGATTCGGGGATTGATAATAGCAATTTGAAGAATATTCAAAAAACAAAGTCTAAACAAATCAGGTTTGCGTTTATCGGCTCCGTATCTATTCATAAAGGAATAAAAATCCTTATTGAGAGTTTCGATACGATTAAAGATGCTGTTTTGGAAATATATGGTTTTACCTCAGAAGAAAGTAAAAAAAAGTATATGAACTTAGCAAAAAATAAAAACGTTCATTTTATGGGAAGCTTTAAACATGATGAGATAGGTAAAATATTTTCAAAAATCGATATTTTAATTATGCCATCTATATGTATGGAAAATTCCCCTTTAACCATAAGAGAAGCGTTTGCGAGTAAAACGCCAGTCATTGCTTCAGATATTGGTGGATTATCGGAGATGATACAAGATAGTGAAACAGGATTACTATTTAAAGCAGGTGATTCGAGAGATTTATTTAAAAAAATAAGGTATTTCATTAATAATCCGGTAGAAGTAAAAAAGATGAGCAAGGGAATTAAGAAAGTAAAAACAATTGAAGAGAATTTAAATGAAATGGAAATTATTTATAAAGATTTAATTTTAAAAAATTCAAGTAAGTGAATATATTTTGCATCATTGACTGGAAAAATCATTTAGGATTATGCAAAAGGGAGGAATTTGAGAAATTTAAAATCTTTATTAAAAAAATTGATTAGTATATTATCAGCAAGATCACAAATTGTAGTTGAGAGGTAGTAAAATAAAATGATCTCGATAATTGTTGTTTATAATAATGAACGGACTCTGAATGAAATTTTATTAAAGAGTTTGAAAAATCAAATTGTTAAATTTGAACTTATTACATTGAATAATACAAAAGGACAATATAAATCAGCAGCAGAAGCATTAAATTACGGGGGTAAAAAAGCAAAAGGTAAGTATTTAATGTTTGTCCATCAAGATGTGGATTTGTATTCAAATACATGGTTAGAAGAAGCAGAAAAAATATTAGATAAATTATCTAAACTTGGTATTGCAGGAGTTGCTGGAAGATCTAAAAATGAATACTCAGTAATCACGCAGATTAAACATGGTAACCCCCCAAGATTTGTAGGAAAAATGCAAATTGAAAAACCTATAGAGGTTCAAACAGTGGATGAGTGTTTGACAATAATACCAAAATCTATATTTACTAAACTTCAGTTTGATGAGAACGTATGCAATGACTGGCATTTATATGCTGTAGATTACTGCTTAAGTATTAAAAAACTTGGTTTTTGTTCATATGTAATACCAATATTTATCTACCATAAATCTCCAGGGTATTCAATGTCAGGGAAATATTTTGCAACCCTTAAAAAAGTATTAAAAAAACATAAAAGTTATTACGGAAAAATTTATACAACAGTGGGTAATTGGAGTACTAAATATCCTGTAAATATAAAAAAATTTTATCTTTGGATAAAGAGAAAAGTTGGGATTATATTAAGAACAGTAAAAATAATGAAGTAAAACAGTTAATCTTAAATAAAAAATCATAAAATATGTAACTTAAAGGAGAGTAAACCATGAAAGGTATAATCTTAGCCGGTGGGGCGGGCACTAGACTTAATCCCTTGACCAAGGCAGTGAGCAAGCAGTTAATTCCAGTATATGATAAACCAATGATATATTATCCCTTATCTACTTTGATGTTGGCGGGGATAAAAGATATATTAATTATTTCTACTCCCCATGATTTACCAAAGTTTAAAGAGCTATTTGGAGATGGACGAGAGATTGGACTTAATATTTCATATCGTGAACAACCCAAACCGGAAGGGATTGCTCAGGCTTTTATTATTGGAGAGGAATTTGTCGGGGATGATTCGGTATGTTTAATATTAGGGGACAATATATTCTACGGGCATAATTTATCGATGACTTTACAGAAGATGGCAGGGCTAAAAGAGGGGGCTTGCATCTTTAGCTATTGGGTGTCTGACCCTCAAAGATATGGAGTAGTGGAATTTAATGAAAATAATGAAGTAATAAGGATTGAAGAAAAACCAAAACAACCTAAATCAAATTATGCTGTTCCAGGTTTATATTTTTATGATAATGAAGTTGTAGATATAGCTAAAAATCTTAAGCCCTCTGCACGGGGGGAGATGGAGATAACTGATGTAAACTTAAATTATTTAAAGAAAGGGAATCTCAAGGTAGAACTTTTAGGCAGGGGTTATGCCTGGCTGGATACCGGCACCCCGGATAGTTTACTTGATGCCTCAAATTATATTGTCACCATGGAGAGAAGGCAGGGGTTGAAGATCGGCTGTATAGAAGAGGTGGCTTTTAGGATGGGCTATATTGATAAGAACCAATTTGCGGAAACAATTGAGAAATTACCGGTGAATGATTACAGAAAATATCTGGAAATGATTTTAAAAGAAGAAAAAAGATAAGGCAGGAAGAGGGTAGTTATGGAATTTAAAAAAGGTGAAATTGAAGGGATAATAATAGAGAAGTTAACTAAATTTTCTGATGAGAGGGGTTTTTTAGTAGAGACCTTCAGGATAGACAACCTGCCGGATAATTTACAGCCGGTGATGAGCTATGTATCTTATACTAATCCAGGAATAGCCCGGGGACCTCATGAACATCTTAAGCAGACTGATATATTCTGTTTTATTGGTCCGGGTAATTTTAGGATAAAACTATGGGATAATCGGAAAGAGAGTAAGACTTATGGATGTTGTGTAGAGATAACTGGAGGAGAAGATAATCCTATCAGGGTAATTGTTCCTCCCGGGATAGTTCATGGCTATAAAAATATCTCAGAAGAAGTAGATGGAATGGTGTTAAATTATCCCGATAAATTGTATCGGGGTTGGAGCAGAAAAGAAGAGGTAGACGAGATGAGGCACGAAGATAAAGAGGATGATTTTTATTTAGATTTTATTGAAGAGGATAAATAACTAATGATATGGCTGATTGGAAATAAAGGGATGTTAGGTAATGATATAGAAAAATTATTGAAAGAGCGAGTGCTTACTTATTATACCAGTGATAAGGAAGTCGATATTGGTGATTATAAAGCACTGGAGAAATTTGGAAAAGACAAGAAGATTAAATGGGTAATCAATTGTGCAGGATATACCCGGGTAGATAAGGCAGAAGAAGAAATAGATGAGGTCTTCAGGATAAACAGAGATGGCGTTAGGAATCTTGCCTTATTTTCAAGTAAAAGAAAAATTAAATTAATTCATATCTCTACTGACTATGTCTTTGATGGCCGGCAAGAGGGAGGTACCGTTACCTACAGAGAAGATGATAAAACTAATCCTATAAATATATATGGTAAGAGTAAATTAGCCGGTGAAGAGGAGATAAAAAATATATTAGAGAAATATTTTATTATTCGAACAGCTTGGCTTTACGGAAAACAGGGAAATAATTTTGTCTATACTATGTTAAGATTATTTCAAGAAAAAAATCTGATAAAAGTAGTAGAAGACCAGTGGGGCTCTCCAACCTATACGGTTGATTTAGCTGGAGCCATTTTAAAGATAATAGAAGATGATTCAGTTAGGTATGGGATATACCATTTTACCAATAAAAGTATAACCAGTTGGTATAAATTTGCACGGACTATTTATAGTAAAGCAAAAAGATTAGAATTGATTGAGGACAATAAAAAAGTGGAGATACAGCCTATTAAGACTAAGGATTATCCTACAGCCGCCATGAGGCCAAAATATTCGGTTTTGTCTAAAGAGAAAATAAAAAGAGAATTTAGTATAAAGATTAGAGATTGGAATGAAGCATTGGATGATTTTCTGATATCTTTAAAGAGAGAAAGAGAGGGTTTAGAAAGTAGGGTGGAGAAATGAAAAGAAGATTAGAAAATATTTTAGTTACAGGTGGAGCAGGGTTTATCGGCTCAAACTTTATTTATTATGTTTTTAAAGATACTTCTTTTGGAGGAAAGATTATTAATGTAGATAAACTGACCTACGCCGGAAATTTAGAAAATTTGGTGGAGATAGAGAATAAATACGGTGGAAAGAGATATTTTTTCGAAAAGGTAGATATCCGTGATTTTAATGAGATTAAAAAGATATTTAAGAAATATGATATCGATACCGTAGTTAATTTTGCCGCAGAATCACATGTAGATAGGTCTATCTATGGACCCAAAGATTTTGTGCAGACTAATATTATGGGTACTTTTAATCTCTTAGAGGTTGCCCGGGAATGCTGGAAAAAGAAGGAGAAAAAGGAGATTTTATTTCATCATATCAGTACTGATGAGGTTTACGGCTCAATCGAGGAAGGCGGTTACTTTTATGAGGATACTGCCTACAAACCCAATAGTCCTTATTCTGCCTCTAAGGCTTCATCTGATCATTTAGTAAGAGCTTATAATGAAACTTATGGATTGCCGGGTACGATTTCTAATTGTTCTAACAATTATGGACCCTATCAGTTCCCGGAGAAATTAATTCCCTTGATGATATTAAATATCTTAAAGGAAAAGGCTTTACCAGTATATGGTGATGGAAAAAATGTGAGGGATTGGCTGCATGTGGAAGATCATTGTCAGGCAATCTGGGAGATATTAAATAAAGGGGAGGCTGGGGAGACATACAATATTGGCGGAGAGAATGAATGGGAAAATATAAAACTGGTGAATTATCTTTGCGAGAAGATAGCCAAAATAAAAGGAAAAGATAAAGATTATTATAAGAAATTAATTGTATTCGTTAAGGATAGACCCGGGCATGATAGAAGATATGCCATAAACTGCGATAAAATAAAGAGTGAGCTAGGTTGGAGTAGGCAATTTGATTTCGAAGATGGTTTGGATAAAACTATTCACTGGTATATAGATAATCAGGAATGGGTGGATAGCGTAAGAAGTGGAGAATATAGGAAATGGGTTGAAAAGAATTACAAGTTGAGATAAAGGTAGGGGATTTTTATAAAGTGGATGAGAAAATAGGATGAAAAGATGAAGTAAGAGTCTTAAAATAAATTTATTTTAATTAAAATGCGAGTCGAGAGCATTTTCATGAAGAAAATAATAGTTTTAGTTATAAATAAATTAAAGGTACTCGAATCTTCAACCTTTGATACATTAATGAAGGCGTATTACAAACATAATAAATTCGAGCATTTTGAATTGATTATATATGATAATAGTCCAATTAAGCAAAATATCATTGCGTAAAAGCTATTTCCAACTCAAAATTTATATCAATATCACATGTAGAACAATAGCTAATATTGTTATAGGAAAATAAATGTTAAGGCGTTTAAATATCTATAAAAATATGATTGGCAGATAAGAGAGATATAAAATGAAAATTTCTGTAGCTATGGCAACTTATAATGGCGAAAGATATATAAAACAACAGATTGAATCCATTTTAAAACAATTGAATGATGACGATGAATTAATAATTTCAGATGATTCTTCCTGTGATAATACATTAAAAATAGTTTGTTCGTTTAAAAATTCCCATATAAGAGTATACAACAATTCTTACAGAAAAGGCGTTGTGAGTAATTTTGAAAATGCTATATTACATTGCAATGGAGATATTATAGTCTTGTCAGATCAAGATGACATTTGGGTGCCCAATAAATTAGAAATTATACGTTATTATTTTTTGAAAACAAATTGTGATATTTTAGTGCATGATGCAATTATTATTAATGATAAGACCAATAAGATAAATGATAGCTTTTATAAATTTAGACATTCTGGTCCCGGAGTTTTAAAAAATCTATTTAAAAATACTTACATTGGCTGTTGTATGGCTTTTAAAATTTCACTTAACGCAATTATTTTACCATTTCCAAAAAATATCCCGATGCATGATATGTGGATAGGGATCTTAGGGAATATTTTTAGTAAAGTTATTTTTATAAATAATAAATTAACCTATTACAGAAGACATGAGAACAATAAAACAAGTTTTGGTAAACTTAATTTCAAGAATATTTTAATATGGAGGATAAATCTAATTTTAAATATTATAAAAAGATATTTTAAGATTTATTATAAAAATGAGAACGAGTAGTACTATTATAACTTTTTCTATTGTTACATTCAATAATTGTGAATTGATCAAAAAAAATGCCAAGAGGAATTCAGATTCTATATAAAATGTTAAATTTGACGATATTCATAAATTTCCATAAATATTAAAGGGGGAGAAATAATGAAAAAAGCACTTATTACCGGTATTACCGGGCAGGATGGCTCCTATCTAGCTGAGTTTCTACTTTTCAAGGGCTATGAGGTTCATGGAATTATCAGGCGGGCCAGCACCTTTAATACCGAAAGGATAGACCATATCTATAAAGACCCTCATGCAAGGGGGGTAAAATTACATCTACATTATGGAGATTTGAGCGATTCGAGCCAACTTACCAATCTTATCTATAATATAAAGCCTGATGAGAT
>Ga0114922_10005224_pt1 | contig 11993 bp, 7 predicted proteins | sample AartaG_FD_100975 | JGI IMG/M metagenome (GOLD analysis project Ga0114922, IMG submission 100975) | Deep subsurface microbial communities from Aarhus Bay to uncover new lineages of life (NeLLi) - Aarhus_00045 metaG | ecosystem: Environmental > Aquatic > Marine > Oceanic > Sediment | place: Aarhus...
GTGGATGTCGCTGGCCCGTTCGTTGAGCGCTTCGAGGAAGATCTCGTTGACGAGTTTGATGACGCTCGCCTCCTGGGCCATCTCCAGGAGGTCCTCGTCGTCGCGATCGGCATCGCCGAGGACGTCGACGTCCGCGGCGCCCACCATCTCGTCAACCGTGTCGCCGCCCACGCCGTAGTGCGTTTTGATGACCTTCCGGATCTCTTCCTCCGGGGCGAGGGCCGGCTGAATCGTCAGCCCCGTCAGCAGACGCAGTTCGTCGAAGGCGTACAGGTCAAAGGGGTCGCTCGTCGCGACGGTCAGCGTGCCGTCGGTCCGGCTGACGGGGACGAGACCCTTGCGGTACACCAGTTTGGCCGGCAGGCTGCGCAGGGTCTCGCCGTCGATTTCAATCTCCGAGAGGTCGACAAGCGGAATCGACAACTCGTCGCTCATGATCTCCAGGAACGACTCCTCGGTGACGTACCCCAGCCGGACGAGGGCGCGGTCCAGGCGCACGCCTTCCTTTTTGCGCAGGTCCATCGCTTCAGCCAGTTGGTCGGGCTGAATCAGGCCCTTCTCGAGCAGAACTTCGACGATACTCATACGGGGCGACACCTCCGCGGCAGGCACGGCGCACCGGAAGCGCATCCGCCGCCGGTTCTTTCCATTCTAACCCCCGCCCGGATACGGGGTTCCGAGTTTCTTCGGGATCCTGAACGCTCTCGCTTACCCGCTACGGTACTACTTCATCGGCCAAACGTCGCCCCGTGTTCCAGCCGGACTCGATCTTTGGAACACGTGAATTCTTGCGAGGGACCACCTTGCCGGGTGGCAAGGCAGCCCGAAGGGCAGCCGTGTTGCACGCCGGGGCCACGTTGACCTCGAGTCAGCGTCGTCGCGCTATCGTGACGTTACCGTGCCACCGACCGGTCAGCGGCTCGGGCCCGAGTAGGGCGTTCGGCTTTTTCCCTTGAAGAAGGCCGGTTCCACGCCTATTTTCCCTTCGTCGGGCGCGGCCCGGGGTGCATCAGGGGAAACGATGGAGACCATCGGCGTTGCCGTCATCGGTTTCGGCACGGTCGGCACAGGCGTGGTGCGGCTGTTGCTGGAAGAGGGTGCGCGCCTGGCCGAGGCGATCGGCTGCCGGCTGGACCTCAGGCATGTCTGCGACATCGACCTCGAGCGGCCCCGCGACGTCGACGTGCCCCGCGATATCCTGACCGACGACCCCGACGTTTGCCTCAGCGACGGCGACGTTGCCATCGTCGTCGAGACCATCGGCGGCACCACGGTGGCGGTGGACCTGATGAAACGCGCCCTGGCCGCCGGCAAGCACGTCGTCACGGCCAACAAGGCGGCCCTGGCCGAGCGCGGAGACGAACTGTTCGAGGCCGCGCGCGCCGCCCGACGCTCCATCAGTTTCGAGGCCTCGTGCGCCGCGGGCATCCCACTGATCCACGCCGTCCGCGACGGTCTCGTCGCCAACCGGCTGACGGCCGTCACCGGCATCCTGAACGGCACCTGCAACTACATCCTGACGCAGATGTCCTCGACCGGCGCCGCCTACGCCGACGCCCTCGCCGAGGCCCAGGCCAGGGGCTACGCCGAGGCCGACCCAACGCTCGACGTCTCGGGCGAGGACGCGGGCCACAAACTGGCCATTCTGGCGGCGCTCGCCTTCGGAACGCAGGTCGCCCTGGACGACGTCTACGTTGAGGGCATTGCCGGCATCGCCCCGCACGACATCCTCTTCGGCGCCCAACTGGGGTACGTGCTGAAACTGCTGGCCATCGGCCGCCGGACCGGCGACGTGCTCAGCCTGCGCGTCCATCCGACATTCGTGCCGGCCGACAACCCGCTCGCAACCGTCTCAGGCGCCGACAACGCCGTTCTCGTCACGGGCCACGCCGTCGGCAACACCTTTTACGTTGGTCCGGGCGCCGGCCGGATGCCGACGGCGTCGAGTATCGTGGCGGACCTTGCCGACGCGGCGCTCGGGCGCGCCCAACTGACGTGCGAGCATCTCGCGTGGCCGGCCGGTCGGTGCCCCGCCCTTCCCGTCCAACCGATGGACGAGATCTCCACGCGCTATTACCTGCGGTTCGACGTGGTGGACAAGCCGGGGGTGCTGGCCGAGATCGCCGGGGCCCTCGGGCGGCACGACATCAGCATCGCATCGGTGCTGCAGCATGAGCCGACGCGCTCCGGCGCCGTGCCGCTGGTCATCACGACGCACAACGCACGCGAGGGCAACGTGGCCGCCGCCATCGGCGAGATTCGCGACCTTCCCAGCACGGCCGGCCCGGCGGTGCGGATCCGCATGCTTGAAGAAAGACGCGAGGCCGCCACGTGAAATACGCCATCGTCATTCCCGACGGCGCGGCCGACCGGCCCGCGGAGGCCCTGGGCGGACGGACGCCCTTCGAGGTGGCGCGGCTGCCGAACATGGACTACATCGCCGCCGAGGGACGCCTCGGCACCGTCCAGACGATCCCGGCCGGCATGGCGTCCGGCAGCGACGTTGCCATCCTCAGCCTGCTCGGCTACGACCCGGTCCGCAATTACACGGGTCGTGCGCCGCTGGAGGCGGCGGCGCGGGGCATCGAGGCCCGGCCCGACGATTGGATCTTCCGCTGCAACCTCGTGACGGTGGCCGAGGAGATGATGGTCGATTACTCGGCCGGTCATATCTCGACGCAGGAGGCGGAGGCCCTCGTCGGCGCCCTCGAAGACCGGTTCGGCAGCGACAGCCTCCGCTTTTACCCTGGCGTCGGGTACCGGCACCTGCTGGTTATCCGCGGCGAGTCGTTCAAGGTCCGGACCACGCCGCCTCACGACATCCTGGGCCTGCCCGTGAAGAAGTATCTCCCCAAGGGGAAGAACTCGGCTCGTTTGCGCGAGTTGATGGAGACCTCGCAAGAGGTCCTCGGCGGCCATTCGGTGAACCAGGTTCGCCGCGACCTGGGCGAGAATCCCGCCTCCCAGATCTGGCTCTGGGGAGAGGGGCAGAAACCCGCACTTACCACCTTCCGCGAGCGGTGGGGCCTGACCGGCGCCGTCGTGACGGCTGTGGACCTGGTGCGCGGCATCGCGTGCCTCATCGGATGGAACGTCATCGAGGTCGAAGGCGCCACCGGCTACTACGACACCAACTACGCCGGCAAGGCCGAGGCCGCCATCGACGCCCTCAAAGACCATGACGTCGTCGTCGTTCACGTCGAGTCCACCGATGAAGCCGGCCACAACGGCCAGGCACGCGAGAAGGTCCGCGCCCTGGAGGCCATCGACCGCGAGATCGTCGGCCGGCTCCTCAAGGCCATGCAAGCCACCGACGAGCCGTGGCGGATTCTGGTGGCCCCCGACCACGAGACGCCCCTGGCGACCCGAACCCATGAGTCCAAGCCGGTGCCCTTCGCCATGATGGGCGACGGGGTGGAACCCGGCCGCCGAGGCCGTGTCATGACCGAAACCGCCGCACGCAAGGCGGGCATGCACGTGGCCGTCGGCCACGAACTGATGGAATACTTCCTGACGCGGTAGGGCCCGCCGTGGTCGAATCCGATGACGAAGCCCGCTCGCGGCCGTTCGCGGCCACCCCGACGCAGCGCCGGGTCGTGTGGGTCCTCGTCTTCCTGGCGTGGACGGCCCTGGTGGTGGCGGCTTGGCACTTCTGGCAGGGGCGCGCCCCGCCCCGGTTTCCCCGCGTCGACCTGAGACCCCACGGCATCTATGACGTGGTCGATGCGGCCGCCGGCCCCGTCTCGATCCGCCTGCGTGACGCGGGGGTCGTCCGCCTGGCCGGCGTCCTGGAGCCGGAAGACGCCCCAGACCGCGACCGCGCACTGACCTTTCTCCAGAACCTGCTCCCAACCGGCGCCGACGTCTACGTGGAGATCGAGGGGCGCGCCCCGAACAACGACGGCACACCCCCTCTCGCGACGGTCTATCTTCCGCCGAAGCAAGCCCCCGGCACCGACCCGTTTCCGTACGCCGAGGCGCAACTCGTCGCCAGGATGATGGTCCAGGAGGGCCTCGTACGGGTCCGCGCCGGGCAGCCGTACCGGTACCGGTCGGAGTTTCTGCTTCTGGAAGACGACGCCCGCCGCCACACGCGCGGCCTCTGGGTCAGGCCTTCGCCCTGACGCTCTGTTCGCCAACACTCTCTTCTACTCTTAGCACTAATGTCTTTCTCTGTGCCCTCTGTGTCGCTGTGGCCCAGAATTGTTCAAGGCCTGGGAATCTTGGGCGCGGTGCGGACGCGGGGGCGGATGGGGAGGCGCTCGATGCCGGCGAAGCTGGGGTCGGGCAGGGCGCGGATATCCTCCTCGCCGCGGTAGGGACAGTTCGCGTCGACCCAGGCGATCAGCGTCCGCAGGCCGACCGGGTCGACTTTGACCTTGTTGTGTTTCCCGCTGAAGGCGATGTCGATCAGTTTGCTGGTGTAGGACAGATACGTCATGGGCGGCGCGGTGGTGTAACTGTCGGGATCGCTGTGGTTGTAGTTCTCCGCCAGCAAGGCGCCGGCGAGGCTGGGGGTATGGCGGCCGGCTTTGTTCAGCCCGTAGCCGATCGGTCCCACCAGCGTGATGTACGGCTCCTTGAACATGCCGCGCCCGGGCCGGAGGGTCAGGTCGAGTTTCTTGCGGGCCTTGGGGTTGCCCGCGCCCTGATGGCACTTGCCGCAGTGCTTGTCCAGCACGGGCTGGACCATCCGCTCGTAGTTGATCGAGGTCGGCCCCCACGGCGGCGGGGTCAGCCGGCGGGGCTTTTCGCGCAGGGCCAGCCCGCGGGCGTTGACGGGCGTGACGGTGTGCAGTTCGTGGCAACCCACGCAGCCGCGCTCCTCCCCCGGCATGACGCCCACGAACGACCGCATCGTCTGGAGGGCCCGGTAGTGTTTGTCGAGCAACTGAAAGTGCAGCGCCGCGCCCGGCGGCACGTTGAAGTGGACCGAGCCGTCGGCCTCGACGGGTACCGTGCCGAGGATTCGCTTGACGCCCTCGGCCTGGACGACCGACACGGCCGGGCCCTCGTGACGGAAGTCGCGGGTCCACATTGAGTATGTCTTGGCGTCCATCTGGATGACCCGCAGGTACTTCACCTTCCCGCCGTCGAGCGTCGGCACGTTCTGGCGGACGTTTGTGCTATAGAGGACGCCGGGCGCGGGCTCGGTTCGGTCTTTCCCCGTGCCGGGCCAGGCGACGCGGTCCCTGTGGATAGGCGGCCGCCGCCGACGCACCGGCATGGCGTGCCAGATATTATAGGTGCCCTCGTAGATGAGTTCCCGGTTGCCGCACGTGTCCATCAGGTACAGCAGGAACTTGTCGCCGCGCTCGGGGCTGCGAGCCGAGACCAGGAAGTCTTCCTCACTCAACGGGTAGGGCGTCTTGTAGGCGGTGAAGCGGCCGGCGGTGTGGTAGTTGTCCTTCTCGGGCGGATCGACCGGCGGCCGCCCGCACTCCGGCCACGGTACGTCGCGCGTCACCTTCGTCAGGCCGCGCGGGAAGTTGTACCCCTTCGCCGGATCGATGATGCCGATCGAGCCGGCGAACCAGTTGTGGTGCGCAAGTCCGGTAAACATGACCCGCTGGCTGTTCGGGATGGGCTGCGGCTCGGCCAGGTGGTCGGGCCACACACTCTGGTTGCCCCAGAACGTCGTCACGTTGGTGCCGTCCTGGTTGACGGTCCACAGGCTCTGGATCCGCCAGAGGGCCTTGTCGGTGTATTCCCACCGGGAGTAGATGATGCGGCCATCGTTCAGAAGCGCGGGGCACCAGTCGGGCTCGTTGTTCTGGCTGACGATGTAGATGTTCCCGCCGTCAGCGTCGCAGCGGGCCAGGATGTACGAGTACGTGTACGGCATGCACCGGACGTACGTGTTGGCCCGCGTGGTGGTGAACATGATGTGGCCGTCGGGCAGGTAGATGGGGTCGGTGTCGTCGTAGTCGCCGCGGGTCAACTGCCGGGTCGCGCCCGAGGCGAGGTCCGTCTCGTACAGGTGGAAGGCCTTGTCGCCGTGTGGTTTCATGCAGAACAGGACCCGCTTGGCGTCGAAACTCAGGTCCGGCCGCCAGAAACTGCCCGGCTTGCCGGTGGGCGCGATTTTGCGGAGCCTCCCGCCGGGGCCCAGGCCGTCCAGCACGAGCAGCCTTCCGCCGGACACGGCCATCATGCCGTCGCGGTGTCGGGCCTGGTGGGGCCACTCCCGGCCCTGGGGGAACGGGTTGTCGATGAACAGCACCGACGAGAAGTCCACCACGGGGTTCTTCAGCATGATCCGCCGCTTGACTCGGCGCACGCCCAGGTAGAGCGCCCTGGCGTCCCGGGCCTGCTTGGTCGGGGGCGCGGGCGACGGGATACGGTCTCGACCCGCGGCAAACTCCGCCTGGAGTTCCTTCGGCGTCAGCGCCCGGCCGAACACACACAACTCGTCGACCAGCCCGTCGAACCGCCCCCCGCCGCCGACGCCTCGTCCGCCGATAGTCACCGCCGCGCCCGCGGCGCGCTTGTCGTGGACCAGGGCCTTCCTCCCGTCCGGTCGGCCGTCGACGAACAGGCGGATCTCCTTGTCGTCGACCACCTGAGCCACATGGTGCCAACGCCCGTCGGCAACCTTGACCTTGCCGTCGACCACGTAGCCGGCGCGTCCGGCCCAGTGATGGCCCCGCACCACGCCTTGGTAGCTCATCAGCAGGAAGCAGCCGGCGGAAGTCCCGTTGCCCAGCACGTCGGCCTCGCCGGAGGTGGTCCGAATCCAGGCGGAGATCGTGTACGGTCCCCTGGCGATTCCCGCCAGGGCCGTGCCGACGTTGACGTGCCCCCCGCCCAGGTCCAGCGCCTCGCCGAACACCCCCGCCGCCGTCGTTCGCCGGCCGACCAACCGCCCGTGCCGGCCCTGTCCGGATACGTCCTCCACGCGCCGGGCTTGGTCCCGGTCGAAGCTCCACCGCGCCAGCAAACCCGCGGGCACGCCCTTGGGGTCCCGCGGGGACGGGCGGGGCTCGTCCGAAGCCGCGATCCCCGGCCGGTCGGCCAGTTCGTCCAGGGCCTTCAGTTCCGCCGTCAGGTCCAGCGAGGGCGTGGTCTGCTTCAGTCGCCGCGCCAGGGCCCGCGCCCAGAGAATCTCCTCCCCGGCCCGCCGCCCCAACGGCTTACCCTCGGCCTGGAAGAGCCAGTCTTTCTCCAGCACGGCGCGGGCCTCGTCGGCCGAGAGAGTTCGCGTCGGGGGCTCGGTCGGCTGGGCGTCACCGGCGGGGGCATAAGCCGCGTAGATCCCGCCGGGCGGCCTCGCCGGCGTCCGGGCCAGCCGCTTCTTCACTGCGCCCGACAAGCCAGGGAACGGCTTCCATCGCGCCGCCGGCTCTCCCCGTGCCGCCGCCAGCGCCACCTGCGACGGCCACACGCCGCTGTAGCCCGCGTCGGGCTTGCGAACGCCCGTCATCGCCACGCACATGCCCGTCGGCGAGTCGACCGTCAACAGGCTGCCTGTGGTCGCGTCGAGAACGGAGTAGTCGTTCTGGTGGTCGTGGGCCGACTCCAGGTTCGCGTAGGCCGACACCTTCACGTCGGTCAGCGCTTTGGGGCCGACGTTGGTCACCTGGATTTCCACGCCTGCGCAGGTCCCCTGCCCCATCCTGGCCCGCAGCCGCAGGCGAAGCCGCCCGTCGGCGGTCTCGACGGTCACGACGGCCTGGTCGTCGGCCAGCCGCCTCGCGGGCGAGAGGACCTTCAGGTTCTCGCCCTCGCCCCTGGTGGGGCCGGAGATTGGCGTGCCCGCGCGCCGGGCTTGGCCGTCCTGGTAGTGCACGTACCAGCCGAAGCGGCTGATCTGCCCGCCGCGGCGGCAGGCGAGGCTCTGGGCCTTGCCCTCCCAGAAATAGTGCCCCGGACCCTCCAGGGCGAAGTTGGTGTGGGCGTTCTTGATCCAGACCGGCGAGGCGCCGACCGCCTTGCCCGGCGCGGCCGGCAGGGCAGGAATCTGTGCGAACTCCTTGCGCGCCCCGGCCAGGACCGCCGCGAGTTCCTTGTACGAGTCCGCATAGGCCAACAGCACCACGCGGGAGGTCGTCTGCCCCGGGTCCAGTACCCCCAAATGCCACGTCACGACGCCGTCGGTGTTGCCGCTGGACTCGGCCGGCGCACCGGCCGCGGCGGCCGGAAACAGCGCGAGCCCCAAACCGAGCCACATGCCAACGCGTCCGCTCATCGCGCGATCTCCCTTGCGGAGAGGATGCGGGGCCGCTCTTACCACTCGCCCGCGCCGCCGCCAGGCGACAACGGCGGCCTTGCTGATGTCACGTTACCGGCTCGCGGGAACCGGTCAACCCGGCAGTTTCCGGATAGCCTCGGCCCACGAGCGTCATCGGCCTGTACGACGAATGTATTGCGTGTTCCGGACATGGGCAAGGTCTTTCCACACGCCACTAACCGGGCATTGGCCTGCCATCGGGGCGTGATGCCGCCCAAAGCGGCCTGCGTAGGGGCGTTCGTTGCCGGTCCGGGCAAACCATCCCCGTTGCCTCCGCGTCCTCCGGCTGTCTCGTCATTATACATGAACTGTGGTGTTCATCCCGGAAATCCGGGTTAACGCCTTTTTGCTTTGACCCTCCGCGAAGCCGACACCTATAATGCGGAGGTGAAAGTCGAAAGGAACGACCTGGATGAGCAACCCGAAGACGTACGACGTGGTCATCGTCGGAGCGGCCGCCGCCGGGCTGGCGGCCGGGATATACGCGGGCCGAGACCGCTACAAGACCGCGATTCTTGAGAAGGACCCTTTCCCCGGCGGCCAGATTATGTTGACAGCCCACATTGCCAACTTCCCCGGTCACGAGAGGATTACCGGCCCGGACCTGATTCAGAAGATGAGAAACCAGGCCGAGGGATTCGGCGCCGAGATCCTGGTTGGCCAAGCCGTCACCGGGCTTCGGCGTGGCGACGACGGGATGCTGGAAGTTGAGGTCGAGTCCACCGGGTCATCGTACCGCGCGCGGGCCGTGATTCTCGCTCCCGGCAGCCAATACCGCCAACTTGGCGTTCCGGGCGAGACGGAACTGCGCCAGGCCGGCCGCGTCAGTTACTGCGCCGTCTGCGACGGGCCGTTCTACCGGGACAAGCACGTGCTGGTGGTCGGCGGGGGGAATACGGCAGTCGAGGATGCCATTTATCTGGCGACTCAGTTTGCCTGCAGGGTGACTCTGATTCACCGCCGGCGGGAGTTCCGGGCGCAGCAGATCCTCGTCGAGGAACTCTACGAGACCGCCAAGACCGGGACCCTCGACGTCAAACTCCCCTACGTGCCCAAGGCAATCGTCGCGGACGACGCCGGCGCCGCCATCGACCACGTCGTCCTGGAAAACGTTGAAACCTCAGAAACCGAGTCCCTGGCGGTCGATGGCGTCTTCATCCTCGTCGGCACCGTGCCGAACACCGAGTTCCTGCGCGGCACGGTGGACTTGGATGATCGCGGCTACATCGCGTGCGATCCCCAGACGTTACAGACATCGGTTCCGGGCGTCTTCGTCGCCGGCGACTGCCGAGCCGGCGCCGCCATGCAACTGGCCACGGCCTGCGCCGACGGCGTCCTGGCAGCGCTTCAGGCCAAGGAGTATTTGCGCAACCCCCAGGCCTGGACCGAAACGCGGGCCGAGCGAATCCAGGTCCAGGGCTACTGACGCGAGCGTGCTCTCTAACCGTACAGGAGGAAGCAGATGGCTGAAAACGTCGTGGAACTGACCGACGCCAACTTCGCCGCCGAAGTCGAGCAGGCCGAGGGCGTGTGCCTGGTCGATTTCTGGGCCGAATGGTGCCCCCCGTGCCAGCTGGTCGGCCCCATCATCGAAGAACTGGCCGGCGAGTACGCCGGCAAGGCCAAAGTCGGCAAGGTCGATTGCGACCCCAACCGCGAGACCGCCGGCAAGTTCGGCATCACGGCTATCCCGTCGCTCATCATCTTCAAGGGCGGCGAGGTGGCCAAGCGGTTCGTCGGCGTCACCGCCAAGGACAACCTCAAGGCGGCGCTCGACGAGGCACTGGCGTAGGCGCAAGACGGCGAGTTTGCCGATGAAGGAATACCGTGCGCGTCGGGCATAGGCCCGCGCGCACTCACTTTTCGTGGAGGGGCGGTCAGCCGATGGGGAACTCGACGCATGCCGGTAGGCACAGTCAGTCCTCGTCGTCACCGGGCAGGTCACCTGATTCGAACGTCCACTCGGGCGGTTCGGGCGAGCGCAGGTAGGCGTCGATGTCGCGTGCGGCGGCCTGGCCGGCGCCCATCGCACTGATGACCGTGGCGGCGCCCGTCACGATGTCGCCGCCCGACCAGACACGCTGCTTCATTGTGCGTCCGGTCACCTCGTCGGCCACAACCGTTCCCCACCGCGTCGTCTGGAGGCCGGGGGTGGTCTGCGGCACAATCGGGTTGGGCCGGTTGCCGATGGCGACGATGACGGCATCGGCGTCGAGGACGAACTCGCTCCCCTCAATCGGCACGGGCCGCCGGCGGCCGGAGTCGTCGAGTTCGCCGAGTTCCATCCGCAGGCACTCCATGCCGACCACTCTTCCCTCGTCGTCGCCGAGGATGCGCGTCGGGTTCGTCAGGAGGTTGAACACGATGCCCTCCTGCTCGGCGTGATGGATTTCGGCGGCGCGGGCGGGCATCTCCACCCGGCTTCGCCGATACACGACGGTCACGACGTCGGCGCCCAGCCGCAGCGCCGTCCGCGCCGAATCCATCGTCACGTTTCCCCCGCCGACGACCGCAACGCGTTTCGGCCGCGCGATGGGCGTATCGGAACGGTCCGGGTCGTAAGCCCCCATCAGGTTGGCCCGCGTCAGGTACTCGTTGGCGCTGAAGACGCCGACGAGGTCCTCGCCCGGAACGTTCAGGAACATCGGCGCCCCTGCCCCGACGCCGACGAACACGGCGTCGTACTCCTCGAGCAGTTCATCGACCGTATCGAGTTTGCCGACGACGACGTCGGCGGCGATCTCCACGCCGCGCGCTGCCAGGCGGTCCACCTCTTCCCGCACGACGGCCTTCGGCAGGCGGAACTCCGGAATGCCGTAGACCAGGACGCCGCCCGTCTTGTGCAGCGCCTCGAAGACGGTCACGGCATGCCCCCGCGTCACCAGTTCACCCGCACACGTCAGCCCCGCCGGCCCCGACCCGACGACGGCGACGCGTTTGCCGGTCGGTTCAGGCACCGGCGGCAGGGGGGCACTGCCGCGGGCGCGTTTCCAGTCGGCGGCGAAGCGTTCGAGATTCCCGATGGCGAGCGGCTCGCCCTTCTTGCCGAGGACACACACCTGTTCACACTGCGTTTCCTGGGGACAGACGCGGCCGCAGACCGCCGGCAGCGCGTTGACGAGAAGGATGCGGTCGGCCGCCTCCTCAAACCGGCCCTCGGCGATGAGTTCTACGAAGCCCGGGATGTCGATGCCGACGGGGCAGCCCGTCACGCACTGCGGTTTCTTGCACAGCAGGCACCGGCCGGCCTCCGCTTGGGCCTCTTCGGGCGTGTAGCCGAGGGGGACCTCGTTGAAGTCGCGGACCCGTTCAGCCGCCGGCCGTTCCTGCATGGGGACGCGCGGCGTGCCGGTCTTCTTGTCGCCCTTCGGTGCGGTCATTCCGTAGCGGCCCTTCTCTGCAGGAGGCCGAGCGGCCTCAGTTCTACAACGCTACTTCGCCTTTTTGTCCGCTTGGTGGCCTTCCCAGGCCACCAGGAACAGGCATCAACTGCGTTCGCGGCGGCCTTGGAAGGCCGCCGCGCGGAACGGGTCTCCGTACCCACCGCGCAAGAAATCGCATCCTGGCACGCGATACGGCGCTTGGCGCGGCGGGTACGGAGACCCGCCGCGCAATGCCATGCTACACGTGAACGTGAACTGGCTAGTGCTCTGTCGCACGTGAAACGGTGGGTGCCACTGGCGGCTTGTCCGCCAGTGCCTTCCTGCTGCTCGCTACACACTGGCTGACAAGCAGCCAGTGGCACCCCACAAATCAGCAGCGA
>Ga0114922_10005225_pt1 | contig 11992 bp, 9 predicted proteins | sample AartaG_FD_100975 | JGI IMG/M metagenome (GOLD analysis project Ga0114922, IMG submission 100975) | Deep subsurface microbial communities from Aarhus Bay to uncover new lineages of life (NeLLi) - Aarhus_00045 metaG | ecosystem: Environmental > Aquatic > Marine > Oceanic > Sediment | place: Aarhus...
TTTAGGGATATCAGATTGTAAAAGCGCATTTTCCAGCAGAAAATCGAAGTTAGTAGTTATAATAAAAGCCCCTTTTTTGATCATTTCAGCTAATACGAAATGCTCGAGGTTGGGCTTGTCACTTTCTTGATAAAAATCCAGAAATTTCACATCATCAAAGGACTCAAGAATAATGCCTGCTAAAATTTCAAAGGGTAAATCTTGCATTTTCAAGATTCTATTTATTTCTGACTTAGAACACGAAAATTTAATGAGTGCTTTAATCACCTCACTCGCTGCGGGTAATTGTGAAGGAGACTCCACCGAAGCTCCCGCCCCTACTAAAAATGTAAATTTTTCGTCTTCCGATATTAACTCATTAATATTTAATTTAGATTTTTTAATTGAACTCAAATTATTCTCACCCAAACTAAAAAAAGTCTGTAGTAAGATTATTATTCCTTCATCGTCTTAAAAAATTTTGCCTTATTAAAAATTTATTTTAAGATAGATATGTAATAATACGAAAAAAAAATTTATCTGTTTTAATTAATAGTATCAAATATTAGAATAATTTTAGTCACGCTATAATTTAATCAAAATGCGATTTGAAGATTGGCATACTCACAACTCATTATGCAAACATGCGGTTGGTACTATAGAAGATTATATAAAACAAGCTGTTAAACTAAATTTAAATGTTGTTGGAGTTAGCGATCACTTCCCTTACGAATATCTAGTTTCAGAACTTCCCACTCTCAACCAAATTCCATATGAAGAGTATGCAATGCCTTTATATGATCTTGATAAATATATGCTCCAATTAGAAGAACTAAGAGAAAAATATAGTGATCAAATATACGTTAGGTTCGCTTTCGAGATTGACTATTTCAAGCACCAAGACTACATGCTCAATAAATACCTAAAAAAGTATATTGATAAACTAGACTATATATTAGGGTCTGTTCACGTTCTTTTTGGAAAAGCAGGCACATTTGCTTTCGATGATGGGCGTTTCTTAAATAAATATAGGGAATATTCTGTTAACGATGAAATCTATATAGAATTCTACAATTCCTTACAAGATATGATTAAATCACCTACCTTTGAACTAGATATCTTAACCCACTTCGATTTACCAAAAAAATTTGATAAAAGAGTTAAAGATCATGATTTGGTTATGGAAAAAGTCATCGAAACTCTTGAATTGGTAAAGAAACACGATCTTATTATCGAAATCAATACTAGTGGTTTGAGGAAGAAAGCGAAAGAACAATACCCTAGCGAAGAGATTATTAGAAAGATGTATGAATTTGACATTCCCATTCTTTTAGGATCAGACGCTCACCATCCTAAAGATGTCGCGTATAAATTTAAGGAAATAACGAAGTTATTGAAAAATGTTGGGTATAATCAACTCGCCCATTATGAAAAAAGAAAAAGAACATACGTAGATTTCTAATTTAAAAATTAATTAAACTCCTTCAATCTAGCTTTCGAGCACGTAACCAGCCTTCCATAACCAAACTTCGTAGCAATCGCTGGTGTTTTACATCTTTTGTATAGAGCACTAAATTATTGTCTTCTCCCTCTCCTACAATTGAAAACAATAATTCCTCGCCATCCCTATCAATTAAGTATCTATCACGATCTTCATACAATCGAATTGAAATATTATCCAAACTTTCCAATTCCTCTAAAAGTTCAGCATCGTCCTCGAGACTTGGATCGATGTTACACATAAGTTTCACATTGACGGAAGAACGTACCTCATACAAGTGTAAATCTTGTAGGTCGTTAATGTCAAGAACTGCAATTGTAACGTTATGAACTGCATTCCCTAGTATCTCTCTTATCTTTTTCAATATATCCGCCTTAGGAATCTCTCTGAAGGTGGAATCGATAATTTTCGCATCAGATTCAGATGTAAGGTTATTCCGTAGTCTTTCATTTTCTGCTTCTAAAGCTTCTAAATCCTCGTCTGCTTTTTCTAATTCCCCAGTTAAAATGGTTAGTTTCTTTTGATAATCTTCTATTTCTTCATCCTTCTCTTCAATGAGGTTTTTTTTAACAGTAGAAGAACTCAACTCTTTCAATTCTTCTTCCTTTAAACTGAAAGATGTCTCTAAAGTTTTTATTTTCTGGTTTTTGATTTCTAAAGATTTGTTTAGCGTATCAATTTGTTGCTCTTTTAAGTTCATTGAATCTATCATTGTTTTTATTTGATCGTCTTTCAGGTTTAGAGATGTGGTTAAATTGTTTGTTAAATCCTCCTTGCTCTTTATTATAAGGTCGTAATTTTCAAATTTTTTAATAACTTTATTCAATTCCTCCTTTAATTCGCGAATAATTCTGTCCCTATCGTCTTCTCCCATCTTAACTTCTCTCAGATGTCTAGTTTTTCTGATATATTTTATGAATAATAATAAAAGAATTTCTTTATAATTTTTAGTTAAAAAAAGTTGCTATCGCTAATAAAAATGGAAAAAACGAATAGCAAATAGGGATTTATTTTTGAACTCTTCTTTTCCCATTTTAAGTATATCTTTAAATTTGATTACTATTATTATATTCTCATGTCTAAAGAAGACCACATGAAACTATTAAATCTTGAGTTAACAGAATTATTAAGTAACGAAATTAAAGACCAGAAAAGCATCCTCGGTATTTCTATCTCAACACACGGAGGTACACATATTGTGAGCGAGTTAAAAGAAGACATCAAGATGACAAAATCTGAACTCGCTGCTGCGAGCAGTAGCATGGTGTTCCTTTCGTCTAAAATGCTAAGCGACTCTTTGAACCAAAAAAGCTCGTATACCTTAATTACCGGCCAAAAAAGAATAATTTTATCAATTTTAACAGATTATATGGCCTTAATCGCCTATTTAGATAGGGAATTAGCAGAACTTGAAGGGTTAGATTTTTACATACGATCTCTAAGAAAGCTCGCCATAAAAATGTCAGCAATCATAGAAACTAGCGATCTCATCAAGGAAGAAATTTTTGTAGCGCTAAAAAGAGCAATTCCAAACGCATTAGTTATCGCCATCATCACTAAAGATGGTTTACCAATTAAAGTTCAGTCTACGATGCCTGAACCGATCATATCCGCAATGACTTCCGCGATTTATAATTTAGCGGGAATCTTATTAGAAGGAGGTCTAGAATTCTCAATTATTGGGGGAGATCACGGCTCGATTATTATCCACGAATTAGACGAGAGCAGGATTCTCGCAATCGCTGTGTCAGAAGGAGATGATAAAATCTTAAGAAGCCATATCGCCAAAATCAAAAGTATTATCAAACAATAATAGTTAGGCTATTTTATTATCCTATTTATCTCATCTACTACTTGCAAAGCACCCAAATAAGAATCCGAAAAAGATTTAGCCTTAAATAATATAGTACAAACCGGTTCGCTTTTGGAAATGTTTCTTATTGGCTCAGATTTATCGTGAACATATTCTAAGGCGTTAATGCTATTTATTAGATTTTCATCAATTTCTTTTGGAGCAAAGAATATCATCTTGGTAGCAAAATTTTCGATATTCGCATTCTTAAGCGTCTTTTTAACGAATTCCCATCCGTTGGTTGTAAAACTTTTTATATGCAAATCTAATAAATTTATACTCATTGCCTCTTCAGAAGCTCTAATTGAACCCGGAATTCGTGGATTGATCTCCATTATATACGGGTAATGGTCTCTGAGAACGAAATCAAACCCGTTAATTCCCTTTAAACCTAGCTCGGTTGAGAGCTTTAACGAAATGTCAACTATCAATTTCTTTTCTTCTTCAAATATTTTAGCAGGAACCACATTCCCACAATACATAAATTCTTTTGGAGCGTTCAGATATTTATCTCCAATTATCTGACGATTTACAGAAATTACTTTGCTTTCTATTCCGTTAGATATTGTCGTACAACTAACGGGATTTCCGTCAATATATTCCTGCATTAACCAATCTTTTGGATCGAATGCTTTTCGATTAATCTGGTTGATAGTAAAAGAGAGGTCGGATTTATTCTGTATTTTATAAACATTTATTCCGCCTGAACCACTCTTTTTCTTTAATATAAATGGGTATTCTAACTCATTAACCTTAGATTTGACTTCTTCGAAGGATACAGTTCTAGGAACTTCGAAACCTTGTTTCGATAAAATATTGAAAATGATTTCTATATTCCTACTTTTTTTAATCACTTCTAATTCGTTATTAGGGTAAAGAATTTTATATTTCATTCGATCTATTTCTTTTAAAATGAGAACTCTCTCTTCTATAGCGTCGTCTAGACCACTTCCAATTATCAAATGTTTAATTTCAGGATTTTGTTCTAAGAGTTCTAAAATTAAGAGAGCTAAATACACACTATAATTATCCTTAATCAAATCATAGTTCATGCTTAATTCCTTAGTAAGAATTAAGCAATCTTTAACATAAGGATAGAGGTCTAAATCACCAAAGAAATCTACTGCATAAACCTCATATCCAGCTCTATTTAAAGAATAAACTAAAGGGCGAGTGTTAAAACCTGCAACCAGAACAGACTCTTGTTCATCACTCATTTTTTAAATAATAAAAAGTAAAATATGAACTTAAAGTATTTTTTTTAGTTCCAAAATCAAGTTTTTAGGATTAACTCGATCGAATTGGAATATTTCAGCGCTTCCGTATTTTTTAAAGTTTTTTTTTATATTGTCGGCCGCAAAGGTATTCACGCCTAAAGCTCGCGTTGCGTATGATTTTTTAGGTTCTAGCACCACCATGTGCGCTCCTTTTTTAGATAGTTGTTTTGTCAAAACTTTTAATTCGTTAACAATTAAAGTGTAGTCTGATTGGATTTGAGCGACTAAGTCGGGATATTTATAAGAAATGTTTGCTCCCATGTCGCTACAGACGAAAACAACTGGAATTATGTTTCTATTTTTTAATTTTTCAGCGTCTATTAATTTTATACATTTTGTTATCGCTGCGGCCATAGGTGTGTATGATTTTCCTTCAACTTTTTTGAGTTTATTTACGGCAGATTTAAAGTAAACAGTCGGTTTTTGAAGTACAACTGCCTCTTTTGCCCTAAAAATAATTAAACTTAACTTGTCCTTTTTTCTGTAGCCTTCTCGCTGGAGAGAAAGAATAACATCCGTCATTTGTTTGATTACATAATACATTGAAGCTGAACTATCGAGAACGAAAAAAAGCACTAAGGGAGCTCGATACTCGTAAATTTTATCCATTAAATCGTATTTGTCAAATTTTATAGGGAATTCTATATCAGTTTGGTTGTATATTGTATTTTTTAAATAGTTCCGTATCGTCGCATCGAGAGCAATAGTTTTGGGTCGATTAACCGGTCTTCTATATGATACATATCTACCTTTTTGAGAAGAAGCCATTTTTATGCGTCTACCAATTCCTCTACCACCGTAATCGGAGACTTTTCTATCTTTTCTGATAGTATCTAATACAGAACTCATTCTTGTTTCCATTTGATAAATTAATGGTAGCGATTCATTTCCATTTTCAAAAAAATTGAATTCTCGCTCGTTGTATTCGGGTATATCTTTTACTTTCCAACCTCCTGCGGGTGAAGCAGTTCTTTTCTTGTTGTCAGGATATTTAGGGGGGGGTAGTTTTTGTTCTTTAGTTTCTGGAATATCGACTTTTTTAGGATCAACTGATTGACGCTTGAATTCCTTTTGTGGAGTATCGTCATGCTTTAAAGGCCCTTCAGTGTCCTTATTTGGTTGATAGATTTTTGGATCTTCGTATGCTTTTTGGATTTTTCCATACACTTCTACGATTTTTGCTTTAACTTCTTCTGGAGTCATTTCGTAGTGGAGGGATTTTATTCTGTGTTCAAAAACTAAATCCATTGCTGCATTTAAATCTTGTTCAGCGACTTCAATTCTTCCGTTTAACGCAGCGTGGGCGCGGGCACACCTGATAAAAGTTATATCAGCTCGTTGAGAAAAAATATCCAATTCGTTAACTAACTTCGAAACGAATTCATACACTGAAGAAGGAATTTTGACATCTTTAATCAATTCACGCGCTTTTACGATTTTTATTCTTAATTCTTCTTGCTCATGCTCGAATTTTTTTATAAAAGCTTTAGGATTATCGTCAAAATCAATCACTCTTTTTGTGATTTCAGCACGTAGTTTAGCATCACGCGGAGCTTTGATTTTTACTTCTAAACCTAGTCTGTCAGCGATCTGTGGGCGAAGATCCCCTTCCTCTGGGTTCATAGACCCCACTAAAACGAACCTGGAAGGGTGCATCACAGATATTCCTTCCCTCTCAATGATATTCACACCAGAAGCAGAAGCATCCAATAATGTATCGACTATATGATCTTGGAGTAAATTGATTTCATCTATATAGAGGATTCCGCGATTAGCTTTAGCGAGAAGTCCAGGGTGAAGACTTCTAATTCCTTCCGTTAAAACTTTGTCAATTGATAGCGAACCGGTTACCATATCTTCGGTTACTCCTAATGGTAAGTTAATTAGCCGCATTTCTTTAAATTCAGTTTGTAATTCCCCTTTTTCCTTTCTTTCGCGGCATTCTACACAGAGATCGTCTATATCGGATTTAGGGTTGCATGAAAACTGACAGTCTTTAACACTTTCAATATCGGGCATTACTTCTACGAGAGAGCGAACTCCTGTTGATTTTCCAGTACCTTGTTGACCAGTTAACAAAACTCCGCCGATTTGAGGGTCAATTACATTCAGAATAAGCCCGAGTTTCATTCTGTCTTGTCCCAAAATGGCAACAAATGGGAATTGAACTTTACGCATAATAAATCAAATTTACTCATTAAATTATAAAGAAGAGAAAACAATAAGCATAATAAAGATTTTCCCTTTAAACAAAAGATTAAAAATAGGAATAGTATTTAATCATTTTTATCGTGAGTTCCTAAAGGATCATCTAAATGCCCTCGAATGCCCAACTTTTCTGCCCATTTAAGTGTAAACTTTTTTCTTCTTTCATACGATAAATCTTGGATTATGTTGACAGGAATCATAAAAAGTGTGATAGTGAATGGAATAAATGGCCATACAATGAGATTTATAATATAAATGGCTACATTCGTATCGCCTACTCCAATAGCGGAAAAATATGAAATCATTAATTTAGCCAAGCTAATTACGACCGATATACCCGCGTAGCCTTTAAGATAGGACAGATAATAACCACCCACTGATCTAATTTCGGGAGGGAAAGAACCACGTTGTACTTTTTTTCGTTTTTTGTTTGTATATTCAATTCCCGAATCAAGCAAAAAATAGGTCGCTGAAAATACCGCTATTCCTATTCCCGAAGCAATCGGAAAAAGAAAAACCAGTGTGAGAATTTGAAGTATTGCATCTCCAGCTACCGCAAAACTGTCCAAAAATAGAAACTCTTGAAGAAATATCTGATCACTGAACAGTATTGCGATGTTAAATGCTAATAATGCAGGAAATAAAGAATTTAGAAAAGCACCTTTAAATTTTCTAGGCCTTTGCATTTCTCTCAAACCGTATATCAATCTTCGCCCTATAATTTTTTTATGGATAAGCAAAATTAAAGGAGTGAAAAGATATCCCCCAATGAAAAATGCTACAATACATGTTAATGGAATTAATAAGAATAGTATTGCAGTATCAAGTGCAAAATTGTGAGTTAATATTGCATATACATCCAATGTTCCCATAAATCCTCCATTGATTATTAGCATGGTACTAAATAATAGCATAAAAACAATCCAGATTACTAACCAAGTCCTATATCTCCTAATAGATTTAAAGAAATTACCTTTCATTTTAACATCAAAACCAATTTAAATTGTTAATATCGTCTATGAATAGTTATATTTGAGAATCTATTATAAGGATTTCTAATAGTGGGCCAACTTTCTTAACAAACTTGTCTAAAATCTAGATTCCTTCTTTAAAAAATAAAATGTGATAAATAACCGAATGTTTTGTAAAAAACCGTGTATTATATTTGCAAGTTTATACAATATAAAATGCTCGATCTAATTGGAAAACGGAATTTTAGAAAGCAAATTTCTTTGCTATTTCTGTGAGATTAGCGTTTAACTGAGAAACAGTGTTGTCCCATTCAGCTAGAATCGAATCAACTTTAGGAATAATTATGGATTGTTCTTTATACTCTAAGTAATTCATAAATTCTCTAATATTTTCAACTTTGATGAAAGTTTCAGCAATAAATTTTCTTATATCGCGAGTTTGACTACTAAGAACTTCATGTATTCTATGGGATTCTCCCGTTCGAGATAAAGTGTGTAGATATTCTTCAACACCTTGTAGAAGTGAATTCAATTCATTTATCCGACTATCAACAAATTTGTCATAAATTTCAAAGACATTTTCACCAGAAAAGAAATTAGTTATGTCAATAGCCAATTTCTGAGCAGATCTTACCATTTGCTCATTATCTTCAAACCCTTCAATCTTATATTCAACTTCGTAAAAATTGCTATACCTATCGTTTGGATCTTCCATTCTAAAAATTTTAAATCCGGGATCGTCCCTTAACTGTCTTACGGGATCACCTGCTTTTTGGGGAAGTTCAATTTGCCTTACAAGTCTGTCGGGATTGAAAACGAGTGCTATTGCTAATGGATTATGAGCTTGATACGAGATAGTAGTTTTACGATCTCCAAACCCAGATAGCATAACTTTAAATCCGGGGTGACTATGCCACCAACCTACAGTGAATTCTCCTCTTGAAAATGCGTCTTCATCAATTAAGGCAAAAGATTCGTGATCTTCATCAGAATATTCGTAACCATCAATAACAGTGCGAGGATCAGATTCATCAACATTAGCGTTATTGGGATCAAAAGTATCGTGCATTATTGGGTAGCATGCTGAAACATAGAGATCTTTCCCATTTTTATTTTCGAGGAATTTCCCCGTAAAAATTCCACTTACTTCTTTCCAATCCTCTTTGGGTCTTTTTCTATTAGCAAATCTTACGCAGGCTGCAACAACAGTAAAATATACTTCTTTTGGGATAATGACAGTCATAGTTTGAATTTTGACTATAGTATTTGAACAATTAATACCATTACATATATTTATGTCTTTATTTTTACTTATGGTACCCGATTCTGTTGGCGAAGGAGTATTCAACCATAAATATTATAACAACGGAAAAATTGATTTTGCTTGGTTGAACATAAAATTATTTAAAGTCAAAATTTATCATAATATTATCATTTTATTAAATCAATCTGATTTCAACTGATTAGAATTTATACCAAATAGAGTTGATTAAATTATTTCTGAAAAAGGATTTGAACCCCTTAGTAGCCAATTAGGAATCCCTGGAACATCGTATAGAATTCAGTTAGGGCTTATAAATGGCAAGTGGGCATCTCGTTTGCTAAAAGGCAATAGCTTAATAGACTCATATGTTTATAAGGATGAAGATATGAGCGCGTCTGGGTTCCCAAATCAAAATCTCATCGTAGGTTGGGTATTGAGGACAGTAGCAATTCCAAATATTAATCCTCACCAAATAATGAAAACCACGCAAGCCTTAACTAAACAAGCGATTACGAAAAAAGAAGAAAAGAAAGTTGTAGCACCCATCGAGGAAACTAAAAAAGTAGAGTTAGAAAAGGTTCCTGAAAGCGAACTAAAAAGACCTACGGTAACAGGCTGGGTAAAAGAAGAGGGGATGAAATCGGTCCAAGAGTTAGATGAGGAAAAGCGACAAGCATTCCAAGAAAGAATGAAACATGTTAAGGAAGAGAAAAGATTGCAGGCAGACCAAACTAGTATCTCTAATTTAAAAACTACAAGAGAGTTGCCACAAATACCAAAAGGAGAGGGAGCCGAAACTTCGACTTTTTGTCCTCACTGTGGGAAAGATTTAGGATGGAAATTCTGTCCTTTCTGCGGAAAACCTCTACCGCATTAATTAAATAAATTTTATTTTATAATTTCTTTTTAATTTTGCATATAAATATAGAAATTCACACATTTTTTGAAACTTAGGTATCCCAATATTTTTTGTAGAGATTTCAAAGTAGGAAAAAAAGATATAAATGAAAAAGAAGAATAAATTATCATTTATTATACATTTATATTAAGTGCTCAAAATTATAATTGTTAAAAATATAAATCTAATATAAGAATTTTTCAGTTTCTAAAAGTTTAAGTGAGTAAATATGGGGAAAGATGTAGATAGTAGCGTAGTTAAGATAAAACCTGACGCTTATTATAAAATGATTCTGCACGTTTTTCGATTTGGAAATAGAGCTAGAAATCATTCTCAAAATATTGAAGTTATGGGTGTTCTCATTGGTCATCTAGAAGAGGGCGAAGATAAAAAATTTAAGAATGTAATTATAGAGGATGCGGTGCCTATTTCGCACGGAAGTAGCGTAGAAGTTGAATTTTCAATCAATGATTACATATTCTTTGAAAAAGCTAATTCCATGTATTTAGAAAAAAACTGGTTTATGGTTGGTTGGTATCATAGCCACCCCGATTTATTCCAACACAAAATTTTCTTTTCACCTACAGACGTTAAGAATCAATTTGGATGGCAAAACGAATTAAATCCTAGTGGAATAGCCTTAGTGTTTGATCACGCATATTTGGATGACCCTGAAGATCCAGGATTTAGAGCCATTCGTTTAACGAACCCTACTAACGTCAGAGATTCGAGTGTTCACCAAGTAACTGCGATAGTAGAACCCCCAGATAGTCTTGAATATTATTTTAAAATAGTAGAATTAATTAATTGTGTCCATACAAAAGAACCTCCCATAACGGAAGAAAACGAGACTGCTGACATTTTCGGAGATGTGAAAGTTCCTGAGCTAAATCAATTACAATTTAAAAAACCAATGATCGATCAAAGTAAGGTTATAGAATCTTTTCAGATAGGACTCGCTAATTTTCTGGATTTATCTTTAACTCCCTTAATAGATTTCCTTAATTCTATCAGCACAAATATTTCAGGAGAAATTGAGAATAATAATGTAGAAATTAGTACAAATTTAAATCAGCTAAAAGAATTGATTAACACTGGGATTGACAAAATACAAAGGAAATATAAAGACGATCTAAACGCGGAATTATTTAATGCAGAGGGTTACGTTGACGACTTTTTAGACCAAATCGATGGGTATCAGGGAGAAATTATTACGATATTAGATGACATAAAAGAAATCGTTGAAGTTAAAGTTAGTGACCTATTGAAAGAAAAATTTGATGTATTGAAAAACGAATTTTCAAGAGATTATGACGAGTTTCATAAGAAATTAGTAGATTTTAATAGTGATATTTCAGTTAATCTTGATAATTTGGAAAAGATTGAAACCTCCTTAAACTCCTTATCAGAAAAAATTAATTCTATAAAGGAAACAACTCTTGAAAAAATACAAAAGATGCAAAAAGAAACTTCTGATGTAACATCAAAGAAGCAAAGTAAAGCATTAGGTATTCTAACTGATCTAAACAAAAAATCGCAGAAATTCTTGACTAACATGAAAGCAGCTGTTCTTATTTTGGAAAGCACAAAAAAGCCCATATTTGAAAAGATTGATAAATTGGAGTCAGAAAAAAAACAACTCTTGTCTAAAATTAAAGAGCTTGAAAAAGGAGGTTCTGATTAAAGATGAATGATGAAAAAGAAGTAGTAAGTGAAAGTGGAAAAATTTTTATAAAGATGAGCGCGTTTAACGACATGCTTTCCCATGTCTTAAGATTTGCTAATACGTCTCTTGATTTTCACGATCAAGTTTTGGGATTTTGCCTAGGGAGTAGAGATCCTAATAATAAGAATCTTATTGTAAGCCAAGTTATTCCAATAACCCATGGTGACATTGTCGAGTTAGGATTTTCCGAAAAGATTCACAAATCTTTAGTTCAAACTAAAGAAGAGATAGAAGGCAAGGATATTGAGGTATTAGGATGGTATCACAGCCATCCTGAAAGCGAATCGTTTTTCTTTTCTGATGTTGACAAAAAAAA
>Ga0114922_10005226_pt1 | contig 11991 bp, 9 predicted proteins | sample AartaG_FD_100975 | JGI IMG/M metagenome (GOLD analysis project Ga0114922, IMG submission 100975) | Deep subsurface microbial communities from Aarhus Bay to uncover new lineages of life (NeLLi) - Aarhus_00045 metaG | ecosystem: Environmental > Aquatic > Marine > Oceanic > Sediment | place: Aarhus...
AAGAGTAAGATCGCGGACATCAATCATATGAGAAATCTCGCGTTCATTGAACAGCGCCGTTCCATCAAGAAAATGAAGGGTAGAAAATTCTTCTTCTGAGACTTTGCCCAATAAGTACTGGATCGAATAATTAGCCCAAACCAACCGCTCTTCTGTCGAGAATCCATACGTATCTGGAGGAAAATTCGGTAATTTGTATTCGAGGTTAACGAAAACAGGAGATAACGCTGTTCTCATTCCTGAAGTGATAAGAAAAATTGGCGTGAGGATTGATATTAACAAGAGAAATACCCGAAAATTATTTTTCATTGTAAATTTGCTATTTCTTCAGATAAGATGAATTTAAGAATCATAGAGTTAGTGATCCTTTCCACCAGTGCCTTATCATCGGTGAAAATATACCCTTCTGATGGCGATGGTTGCAGATTAAGAATCGTTCTTTCAAGTGTAGTAAGAAGTAATGGGTGTGAATCTGGCTCTGACATTAAGACAAAATAATTATCAATGAGGTTATTTTCTGATGTGATTGATTTCGTTGCGAAGATCATTGAGTTGAAGGAGCCGGGAAGATCAACGATATATGTTGAAGGGAAAACGGAATTGATTGTTTGGAAAAGTGAGTGCAGCAACTCGCGCTCTTCAAATATGCGGGCAACATTGATCACCAATACACCTTCATCGCTTAAGTGGTTATAGATCTCTGAGAAAAATTCCCGTGTGGTAAGATGCCAGGGGATATAAGGAGGATTATAGGCATCTACATTGATCACCTGATATTTATTATCATTATGTGTAATCCCCCAGCGGGCATCCTCAACATATATATTTAAAAAATTATTATTCAATCCGAAATAATCAAAACCTGCGTTGATGATTTCCATATCAATCTCATACCCGTCAACGATTGTTTGCGGATAGGCAATCCTGATCTGGTTGGCGCTTGTTCCGCCTGCTAACCCAAGGATTGCTATCCGTTTAATTTGATCTTGATCGATTGGTGCGGGGTTAAAAAAAGGTGCGGAAAGGACTTGTTCCCAGTAGCTTTGAAAATCTGTCTGGGTTGGGTGAGAAATTGAGTGAATACCCTGCCCCTCATTTAATCGCAGGATGTGGTAATCATTTATCTGCTGTACCTGGATATAGTTATAGGCAGATTCTTTCTCAAAGATGATACCTTGCGCTTGTTTGTCAAATCCTCTTAATCCGATAATGGAGAGGATTAAAATTAATAAAGGCATCCAAAGATAGACTATCATTTTTCTTAGACTTACTGTCGCCCACATCCCTATTAGGCAGATAACTATTAAAAATAAACTGATACTTATAAAAGTGCGGTATGTCCCAATGGTTGGAATAAGGATAAGCACTGGTAAAAAAGTGCCAATGAATGAACCAGCTGTGGATATTGCATAGATTCTTCCTGCGGTTTGCCCGGTCTCTTGATTGTTTTCAAGGGCAAGGCGGATGGCGAATGGCGAGGCAGTCCCCAGCAATGTGATCGGAATACTGAATAGAAGCAAGACAGATAGAAATGATCCAATCATTGCAGCGAATTGCATGCGATCGAATGCGCTGCTAGCGAACTTGAGGATTGGGCGTGATGCGAGTGGGATGACACCAATGAATAGTGCTGACCAAATGAGAATCACAAAAAAAGTCTCGTATTTTGGGGATCGATCTGCCCATTTTCCTCCAATGGAATATCCAACTGATAGGTAGATCAGTATCAATCCAATGATCACCGCCCAAACTAAATTGCTTGATCCAAAATAATTGCCCAGTAACCGCGAGGCGGAGAGCTCCACAGCGAGAGTGGCAGCACCTGCGCTGAATACCCCAAAATATAAATAGCGACGCATGCATGTAATTATAACTGAATGAGATTTTGTAAAATTCCGTATGTGTGTTTTAATGAAGAAAGGAGAACAACACATGATGGATATAGTTACTGTATCGCAGATGATCACTCTTGAAAAAGAAGCAAGTGAAAGAGGACTCGGATATGACCAAATGATGATGAACGCTGGGATTGCATTGGCAGAGGTGATTCAAGAACGATATGGCCATACCCAATCAAGAAATATTTTAGGATTAATTGGCTCTGGCAATAATGGGGGTGATACTTTAATCGCTCTTTCTGAACTGGCAAAAAAGGAGTGGCAGGCTACTGCTTACTTGGTTAAGAGTCGGAAGAAAAATAATCCTTTGGTATTAAGCGTTATTCAAAATGATGGTCAGGTCATTTCTATTGATGAAGACGCATCCTTTGATGAATTACGGGAATTGATTAAGAAAAGTGACATTATTCTGGATGGAATTCTGGGTACGGGATTCGAGCTACCGTTGAGGAAAGCAATTTCCGCACTCCTTAAAGTATTATCTGAATTTGATACCCTTCCAGAAATTGTGGCTGTTGATTGCCCATCAGGAGTTGATTGTGATACCGGAAAAACAGCGGGAGAAACCCTCCACGCGAATCTTACCGTATGCATGGCAGCTATAAAAAAGGGGTTATTAAAATTCCCTGCATTTGAATATGTTGGCGAGCTTGTTGTTGTGGATATTGGGCTTCCGAAAAGCCTTTCGGAATTTATGAATATTCAAGCATATATAGTCAATCAAGATATAGTGCGTACAATACTCCCTGCTCGTCCGCTGGATGCCCATAAAGGTACTTTCGGCACATGCATGATCGTTGGGGGATCTACAAACTACTGTGGGGCAGTGCTCCTTTCAGTTGAGTCAGCGTATCGTATTGGAGCGGGATTGGTGCGTGCAGCGATACCGGGAGCAATATATGATGTAATTGCTGGACAACTACCTGAATGCACATGGATAGTTCTCCCTCATTCAATGGGTGTGATCAACAGCACCGCAAGTGCTGTTATTCAGGAAAATCTCGATCGAGTGGGCGTAATGTTAATTGGCCCAGGAGTAGGGCAGGAAAAAGAAACGCTGGATTTCTTAAAAGATCTACTGCAATTTGCGGAGACATATACCAGAAAAGCTGAGATTGGATTTTCTAGTCAATCGAAAATAATAGAACAAACAAAACGTCTTAACCAACCAACCATGGTGTTTGATGCTGATGCACTCAAGCTGCTTCCCAACATTAATAACTGGTATCAGATGCTAAATCAAATGGCTGTATTAACGCCTCATCCTGGAGAAATGGCTGTGCTAACAGGGTTAACAATAGATGAAGTTCAGAAGGATAGAGAAGGCGTTGTGAAAAAATTTGCTGCCAAATGGGGGCATGTGGTTGTCTTGAAAGGGGCCGTTACATTAATTGCTTCGCCCGATGGAAGAACTGCGTTTATCCCGATCGCGACTCCCGCATTAGCATCTGCTGGTACGGGCGACGTTCTATCTGGGATGATAACTGGATTGATCGCTCAAGGTATGAAAGCATTCGATGCTGCTGTGGCTGGAGCATGGCTGCACGCTCGAGCAGGGGTGGCTGCTGCCAAAAAACAGGGTCAGACCATCTCGGTTATCGCGAGAGATGTGATTGACCAGATTCCGTTTGTCCTTAAAGATATAACCAGCACGGATTGATCATGGTGCTGGTTATGCCTTAATAGCCGTAAGATTTCTTATGCTTCTTTTTTCGGGGAAGCAGCCTTTTTTGCGCGTGGAGCAGCTTTGGATACCTTTTCTTTACTTTCTTCAAGCAATACCTGCCCTTTTTCTGCGATCACGTTTGCTTTTTTCTTCGCTTCTTCAAGCAACACTTCGGCCTTATTTACCGCGTCTTTTGCCGCTGCCTCCGCTTTACTTAATGTTTCACCTACTGTCTCGGATGTTTGATCTTTCAATTCGATCGCCTTATCCTTAATCATTATACGCGTCTCTTCACCGGATTGTGGTGCGAAAAGAAGGGCAGTAATTGCTCCGGTCAAGCCGCCCACGATGAACCCTATTAAAAATGCTCCAAAATCATCTCGATCTGACATGTTTTACTCCTTTTTATTATCATTTCTAATGAACCCAACAATTTCAAATAATTTCCTTCCCCCTGCTAATATACCGCCAATGGATACGATCGGTCTAACTGCTCTCTCCGAAATAAATTGACTGGTTCCTTTCACTGTGCGAATGGTTTCTTTTGTTGAAGAAAGGATTGGTCTAATTTCATTCTGGAGGAGATTAGAAAGAAGTGCTAATTGAATGATTAAAATGATCAATGCCGCACCAATTAGGAATGATTCCATGACAAGAATAATGATAAAAATATCCCTCACCTGACTGGTGATTTGTGCATCAGATTTTGCTAAATAAATAATCCCAATAATTATGCCGATGAGAAAAAGGATTGTGATAATGGCGATGATAATTAATGTGGTCTTCTGAGGGTTAGAACTCTTTTCGTTTTCCATAGGATGTCTGATTATTAACTGTAATTATTTTGCATTATAGCATAGATGAATTCTGTGCAAACAAACAAGGTTAAGCTGATTATAAAGGTAATTTTGCTAAAAATAATGGGACATGTTAAACTAACATGTTATGGTTTTTTATTTTTGATAGGCAGTAGAGAAAGAAAGCAGTTTATGGAACCATTTCTTATATTTGGGTTAGGCAATCCTGGGCGAGAATACGAGAGAACCAGGCATAATATTGGGTTTATCGCTTTGGATAAATTAGCGATTGAATGGAAGATTGAAATTTCACGCCTCCGATACAAATCATTGGTTGGTGAAGGTAAATTTGCTGAAAATCGCATTTTATTGGTGAAACCGCAAACCTATATGAATAATTCAGGCATCGCAGTAAGTTCTTTCATGAGGTTTTACAAACTTGAACCTGATCGATTACTTGTTATTCATGATGATCTTGATTTACCTTTTGGAAATATTCGAATCCGTGAAGGCGGCGGATCAGCGGGTCAACGAGGTATGCAGTCGATCATTTCAAAGATCGGCACCGATGAATTCGCACGGTTGCGAATTGGGATTGGCCGACCTCCCGGGAAAATGGATCCTATGGATTATGTGTTAAAAAAATTCTCCCATGATTTAGAAAATGATCTTGATCTGGTTTTAAATACTGTGGTTCGTTCCATTGAGGTAATGCTGATAGACGGAATTGAAAAAGCGATGACGTTTTACAATCATTCGGTTCTACAGGATGAGTGAAAACAGTCTGATTAATTTTTTAAAAATACCCGGTTATCAGAAGCTACTTTCAGATTATGAATTTGGTCAATCGCAGGCATTAATCAGTTTGCCGCGTTCCGTTCGCTTACCATTCATTGCTGCTATTCAACATGATCTTAATCGAACCATTCTTTTCGTTACTTCAAAATCAGATCGCCTGCTTTCTATGTTTGAGGAATTCTCTTTTTGGGTGGAAAATTCACGGCGGCATATTTTCTCAGAACCATCGCCGCTATTTTATGAGAAGTCTGGATGGAGCGCAGCTACTCGTTACGACCGTTTAGATACTTTAACTGATATCGCGCAATATTACATCCCCGAAAGAAAAGATTTTTTCTATCCGTCAGTAATTTTCACATCCGTAAAATCGCTGATGACAAAGACAATTCCGAGAAGAGATTTCATCCGGAATTCTTTTTCATTGACTGTAAGTGATGAAATTGTGATTAATGATTTGATCCTGAAATTATTGACAAATGGTTACAGCTCAGTGGATATTGTAGTGGCAGGTGGGCAATTATCTAGAAGAGGGGGGATCCTGGATATTTGGCCGACAAATTTTAAAAATCCTGCGCGAATAGAATTTTTCGGGGATGAAATAGATACGATGAGGATTTTTGATCCTGCAACACAACGATCGATTGAAAAAATTAATTCTGTATTTATTCCACCTGGCAGAGAAATATTAAACATAAAAAATATAAATAAAGTTAAAAACCAACCAGAAGAACTGTCGGAATTTTACATACCTGCTGTTTTTCCATCGGCAGGATCACTTATTGATTATCTACCAAAAGACTCAATCATAGTATTAGATAATGCAAGTTCTTTACAAGTAACAGCAGATGAAATTGAAACGCAATCAATAAGGATAAAGGCAGAAAACGAAGAATTGGGATTGATTCCTTCAGATTTCCCCACTCCTTTTATCACTTGGTCAGAAATAATTGATGAGATGTCTTTACGGAATTCAATTGATTTGGGATTTCCTTTGAGTGAAAATGGGCATCAGATTTCTAATGCTTTTTCACCCAGCCCACGCTTCGGAAGCCGTCTTGACGCGTTGTTTGAATTTATCAATGATAAAAACAAGAAAATCGAACGTGTATATATCGTTTCTAAACAGATAAATCGAATTAAGGAAGTACAGGAAGGGATTTCCGCATCCTCTTCAGCTATAGGAAAGGTGGTTTTCATTGAAGGCGGGTTGAACGCCGGCTGGAAAGTGCAGTATCCAGGAGATAAAGAACAATATTTATTTTCAGATAGCGAATTATTTGGGTGGGAACTTCCCCGACCGCGCAGACAGAAACGTAGAACTTCCACATCTCCAGAAGTATCGTATGCGGATCTTACTTCCGGTGATTATGTTGTACATGTTGATTATGGTATAGCGAGATTTGCTGGTTTAGTTTGTCGATCCATCGAAGGTAAAAATAGGGATTTTCTACTTTTAGAATACGCTGATGATGATGAATTATTTGTACCTGTCCACCAGGCAGATAGGATCAGCCTGTATATAGGTTCAGATAATCGCCAGCCTAAGCGTTCTAGGCTGGGATCTACGGATTGGAAAAACAAACGCAGCCGTACAAGACAGGCAGTGAAAGAAATCGCATATGATCTTCTTGAACTTTACGCTACCCGACAAACCGTGAAAGGATTTGCCTTCCAAAAGGATACTGAATGGCAGGCGGAGTTAGAAGGCGGCTTTCCCTTTCAGGAAACTGATGACCAGGCAAGAGCTATTGTTGAGGTTAAAAGGGATATGGAGCGGGAGCGTCCAATGGACCGTTTATTGTGCGGTGATGTTGGATATGGAAAAACTGAAGTGGCTTTACGATCTGCATTTAAAGCGGTTATGAATAATAAGCAAGTGGCATTGCTTGTTCCAACAACAGTTCTTGCCCAGCAGCATTATGAAACTTTCAGATCTCGGTTAGCCCCATTTCCTATCCAGGTTGAAATGCTTTCCAGATTCCGAACGCCTTCAGAACAGGCAAAGATTCTTTTACAACTTGAAGTGGGCGAGGTTGATGTTGTGATTGGAACACATCGGCTGCTGCAACAAGATGTCATTATTAAGGACCTTGGTTTACTGATCATCGATGAGGAACAGCGATTTGGTGTTACGCATAAAGAGTTCTTCAAGAAAATGCGGAAGGAAATTGATGTATTAACATTAACTGCAACACCAATTCCGCGGACGTTATACATGGCATTATCCGGCATTCGTGATATTTCCGTGATCAATTCTCCGCCTGCTGAAAGGTTACCGATCCTAACATTTACCGGACCTTATGAGGAGAACGTTGTCCGAAAAGCAATCATCAGGGAAATAGATCGCGGCGGGCAGGTATTTTTTGTACACAACCGAGTTCAATCCATTCAAATTGTGGCAAGCAGACTGCAGAAAATTGTTCCCGAAGCGAAAATTGGAATTGCGCACGGACAAATGTATGAAAAAACCTTAGCTAATGTGATGAGAAAGTTTACAGCTGGTGATATTGATGTCCTGCTATCTACATCCATTATTGAATCTGGGCTCGATATACCTAATGCGAACACGCTGATCTTAGATAGGGCAGATACTTTTGGGCTTGCTCAACTTTACCAACTGCGAGGGCGGGTTGGACGCGGTTCATCACGGGCATACGCATATTTTTTTCATCATAAGAAAAAAATGCCAACACCTGAAAGTCTTGAACGTTTGGAAATCATTGCAGAAAATACTCAATTAGGTGCGGGATATTCAATAGCAATGCGGGACTTGGAGATGCGAGGTGCTGGTGATCTGTTAGGTACCATCCAGCATGGGTACATTGCTTCTGTGGGTTTTCATCTATACACGCGTTTATTAGCGGAGGCAGTCCAGCAGCTGAAGGGTGAGAAAGGATTTAAGTCTAGAGTTGAGAAATTATTATCGGTGGAATCTATCCGCCCTCTTGTAAGTATAGAACTCCCCATACCTGTACATATCCCATCTGAATATGTAAAAGATGATTCCCTGCGATTAAAGCTATACCGCCGGATTGCTGATATAAAAAATGAAGATGATATAAGTTTGATAATCGAAGAGTTTGACGATCGCTTTGGACCTCCGCCAGAGGAAGTGATAAATTTGTTATATCAATTGCGTGTAAAATTAAAAGCAGAGAAATGTGAATTATTTTCAATTTCTATCGAAGGAAAGAATATATTATTGAAATATCCTCCTTCAACTGAAGGAAATTTTCATAGGGAATTACCTGATTTGGGGAAGGGGGTAACAAGGGGAAAAAATGCGTATAGGATATCTATGGAAGGAAGAACAGATTGGCGTATTCGGCTAATTAATATTTTGGATATATTATTAACTCAATTAGAGGTAGATCATTAGATGAGATTTCGGTTAAAAGCTCCTTATCAGCCAATGGGTGATCAACCGGAGGCGATTAAGAGCTTAATTGAAGGTGTTAGAAGTGGTGAACAGCATCAGGTTCTTTTAGGTGCTACTGGTACAGGTAAAACTTTCACAATTGCCAATGTGATTAACGAATTACAAATGCCCGCATTAGTCATGGCACATAACAAGACGCTGGCTGCGCAGTTATATGCAGAGTTCAAAGAATTCTTCCCTGAGAATGCTATTGAGTATTTCGTATCATATTATGATTATTATCAACCAGAAGCTTACGTTCCTCGACAAGACCTGTATATTGAAAAAGAAACAGATATCAATGAAGAGATTGAACGGTTGCGATTAGCAGCAACCACTTCTTTGGTTTCACGTAGGGATGTGATTATCGTTGCTTCAGTATCTGCGATTTATGGACTTGGAAGTCCCGAGGCGTACAGTAATATTGTCATCAAACTGAGAAAAGGTGAGATCTATCGAAGAAATGTCCTGCTTCGTCAGCTTATTGAAGAGCATTACTCCCGAAATGATATTGACCTCCGCCCAGGAATTTTCCGGCTGAGAGGTGATACTCTGGAGGTGTTTCCTGCATACGAAAAAAATCTTTCATACCGAATTACTTTTTTTGGTGATGAAATTGAACAGATTCTCTCTATTCAACCAGTTACTGGTGAGATCTTGGGTGAATTAGAAAAAATCGAAATATTTCCCGCAAAACATTTCATCACCCAAGAAGACCAATTGAAAAAGGCGATAAGTGATATTGAAAGTGAATTAGCGGAACATTTAAAAGTCCTTAGAGAAAGCCAAAAATTACTGGAAGCCCAACGATTGGAGCAAAGAACACGCTTTGATCTTGAAATGTTAAGAGAGATCGGTTATTGTTCCGGAATAGAAAATTACTCACGTCATTTGGACCATCGGTTAAAGAATTCCCCCCCTTGGACATTGATGGATTTCCTCTCTTCAGATTATTTGCTAATTTTGGATGAATCCCATATGACGGTACCCCAAATACGAGGTATGTATAATGGTGACCGTTCAAGAAAAAGCACATTGGTTGAATATGGGTTCCGGCTTCCCTCCGCGTTGGATAATAGGCCATTGACATTTGAAGAATTTGAATTGAAGATGGGAGCAACTATCTATACATCCGCTACCCCTGGCCCTTATGAGCTAGGAAAAGTAAATCAAGTGGTTGAACAGATCATCCGTCCCACTGGTCTGGTTGACCCTCAGATTGAAGTGCGTCCAGTTCGTGGGCAGGTAGATGATTTAATTGGTGAGATCAGAGCTAGAGTGGAAAAGAAAGAACGTGTATTGATCACAACACTCACTAAGCGGATGGCAGAAGACCTGGCTGAATATCTAAAGGAAATTGAGATCAATGTACATTACCTGCATTCTGAGGTGGAAACACTTGATCGTGTTGGTATACTGCGGGATCTGCGGTTGGGTGTGTATGATGTGATCGTTGGGATTAACTTGTTAAGAGAAGGGTTGGATTTGCCAGAGGTGTCATTGGTTGCGATTCTCGACGCGGATAAGCAGGGATTCCTCCGATCTGCGACTGCGCTCATTCAAACAATCGGCCGGGCATCGCGTAATGTACAGGGAAAGGTTATCATGTATGCCGATAGGATGACAGACGCTATGAAACAAGCAATAGATGAAACCAATCGCCGCAGGAAAAAACAAGAAGCGCATAACAAAAAGCATAATCTTGAACCTTTCACAATTGTCAAGGAAATTTACGATATAACTGAACGGCTTACGTCGCAATCATACATCGCTGAGGACCAAGCGGATTATTCAGTCGACGGGTCGTTTTCAAGGGTGCCTATTAAGGAATTGAGAAAAATAATTGAAGAAACAAAAGAAAGAATGGAAGCCGCAGCGAAATCTCTAGAATTTGAGCGGGCAGCTGCTCTTCGGGATCAGATCTTTGAATTACGGAAGATGCTTGCGGATGAATCGAATGTTCCCCCATGGGAGCGAATCGCAATTATTTCTGGCGAAGAATAAATGCGATTGGATTATTTTGTTTGAAGAATGGTGAAAGGCGGAAGATCATTTCGAGATTTCTGCCATTCAACATCAACTTTATCAATTTGCGCCATCTGTGGACCCTTGCGGGTCTCCCTAAGTAATGTATCTAATTTCTCTCTGGACCCTTCAGCAAGGATCTCCACATTACCGTTGATCCTATTCCTCACCCAGCCATACAATTGAAGGTTCAATCCTGTTTGATAAATAAAGAATCTGAAACCTACCCCCTGGACAGTTCCTTGCACAAAAGCGTGCATGCGATCATTCTGTTCATTCTCCATGATGATTATTAGCGTTGATCAAAGAGACCAAATGAGGGTATTCCATTAGCGAGGTCTAAGTTATCCATAGCCATTTCTAATATATCAGCCTTTTCATCATCTTCACTTTCTTCGATCATTTCCTCGAAAAGTTCTTTTATTTCATTTCCACCGATCTTGGATAATGCCCATATAGCTTGCATATGTAATTCTTCATCAGGTGTAGAACTTTTCATAAATTCAATAATTTGCTCTTTCGCAAATTCGATTTCTAATTCACCGGCGGCTTTAATTGCCTCAATTTGGATATCAGGATCGAGGTCTGTTAGTTTCTCAACCACTACTTTATCCCATATATTATTTGCCGATCTGCTTATTGCAAATAGCGCTGAAAGATGCCACTTCTTATCGTCCTTCTTTAATGCGCTAGAGATAAATTGATTCACTTTTTCATTGCTAGAATAACCTAAAGATTCAAGGATCCTCCGTTTGGTGGTGTCATTTTCTGTTTTAATATATTCATTAATTAGCAAATCCTGAACCATTTTTGCTGGTTCTTCCGGGATTTCTTCAAGTTCGCCCAATAAAACAAATTTCCCAAGAGCGGCAGCGGCTGAAGCATTGACTTCAAAGTTGGAATCGTTTTGCAAAAAGTTCATGAAGATAGAGATTAATTTAATATCGCTGCATTCCCATAATAAAGGGATCGCCTGGCTTCTAATACGGGGATCATCATCCTGTAAAGCAAAATAACCAATTTCATCGCAAGAAACAAGGGTGTTGGCTTCCATTAGAGATTCCAAATCCCTTAGGAGGTTGTATTTTCTATCCCTAGTGATCTCGGACCAAATGGATTTTATTTTATCCAAATCATCTATGGATATATCTGAAAAAAAATGCAAAAACTGCGGATTGAATGGTTTTTTACTGTCTAAGAGGTTATTAATTACATCATCAGAAGAATACTCTGGGTTCGTTTCCATTTTTTCTTTTATGGTAACACAATTGGATTAATTATGTCCTGATAAAAAACATATCCCATCAATATCAATAATCCTGAGTAGCCTATAAAATGGATAAGGTTTTCATATCTCGCTGGTATTCTTTTGCCGAGAAAAATCTCGGG
>Ga0114922_10005227_pt1 | contig 11989 bp, 13 predicted proteins | sample AartaG_FD_100975 | JGI IMG/M metagenome (GOLD analysis project Ga0114922, IMG submission 100975) | Deep subsurface microbial communities from Aarhus Bay to uncover new lineages of life (NeLLi) - Aarhus_00045 metaG | ecosystem: Environmental > Aquatic > Marine > Oceanic > Sediment | place...
TATCCCGAACTCCGCCTCCGCTACACCCGTATTGCCATAATCGTCTCCCGTAATACGCACCCGTACCTTAAATGTCTGCCCCGAGTCGGATAACCCCCCCGGCTCATCGCAGCCCCGCGCTGCGAAAGTCCAGTACGCATCGCCGGCCCCACCGCCGGTCGCCGTCGTCGGAGCTAATGTGACGTCCTCCGGCAGTACAATCTCCCACTCATAGCTGTAGCTGCTGTTACCCATCGGGTCATCGGTAACCGAAACACCCGCCGTCAAGGTAGAACCCGTCTTCCCCGGCATGCTCTGATACATCCACGAATTATTCAACTCCAAATCAGCCGACACAGGACACTGAGAATATTTCACCGTTAAGTAGCCGTCACCAGTACCGGTAACGTACACATTCCCTGAATTATCTATAGCTACCGCTCTCGCAATATCCAGGCCGTTCGGTGGCCCGTCATACTCCGCTATCCAAATAGGCTCGTTGCTCTCTGGACCGTACTTGATTGTCGCAAAATTCCCCGATGGTGGCTCTGGATCGCCGATGCCGGGGATATGTATGTTTGCAAAGCCCGTAACATACACATTGCCCAATTCATCCAAAGCTATGTCTGTTGTCACGTCAGAAAGACCTTTCGCCCCGTCGTAGAGCGCAACCCAAACCGGTTCGTTGCTATCAGGACCGTACTTAATCGTCGCGTAGTCTTGCGACGAGCTCGAAACCATACCACTGACGTAGATGTTCCCTGAGTCGTCCAGGATTATCTTATCGCCGTAATCCCAATCGCTTGCCGGACCGTCATACCTGGCTACCCAGACTTCATTACCGTTCGCGTCGTATTTAATGGTGCATATATCTGAGACTGTGCCGTTACCGTCGCTGTCACCCGTGACATAAATGTTCCCCGAATCATCTATGGCCAGCGCCTCGCCAAAATCGTGGCCGTTGCCCGGACCGTTATATCTCGCCGCCCAGGCCTCGTTGCCGTCCGCCTCGTACTTGATCGTCACGATATCGTCACTCGTGCCCTCGCCTTCACTTGTGCCCGTAACGTATACATTCCCCGAATCATCCACCGCAACCGCTGAGCCGCTGTCCCATCCCCGATAATCATATCTGGCAACCCACGCCTCGTTGCCGTCCGCTTCGTATTTGATTGTGACTATGTCGTCTTCGCTGTCTATGCTGTAGCCGGTAACGTACACATTCCCTGAATCATCTACCGCTATCGACCGGGCCTCGTCCCAACTATGCCCAAGGCCGTCGTACCTCGATACCCACGCAGCAACATTGCTGTCAGGACCATACTTGATGGTCAGATAGTCCACACCGTTGTCAATGCTATCACTGATGCCGGTAACGTACACATTGCCCGAATCATCTAGAACCATGGCGTGGGCCCCATCGCCACGACTCGCTGGCCCGTTGTAACGGGCAACCCACACTACAGTTCCGTCCGAGTCATACTTCACCGTAGCATAGTCCCCACCTGTGTTTTCGCCATAACTTAACCCTGTTACATAGATGTTGCCTGCGCCGTCCACACCAATATCGCGGGCTTGGTCGGGATAAAGCCTTTTGCGCCCGTGGTACCGGACCACCCACTCTTCGAGCCAGCCGGCCGCGCAGCCTATGCCGACATAACTGCCCGTGTAATTCTGGCTTGATATGTCGCTGCTCAAATCACTGTATACCCTGTTTGCAGGGCCAAAAGACCAGTCGGTTTTAACCGGTGTTACAGTCCCCGACCACGGCCGGGGAACCGGCCACACCAAATCCATAACAGTTAACTCATAATAGCCGCTTGCGTCCGTTATCGCCAAGCCGCCATGGTTGTCCCCGTAAACCAGAACACCCTCGACTCCTGCTCCCCCGGAAGTCTTCACATACCCCGATATAGTCGGGGTCGGATCCGCCAGATATGTCCCTGCATAGTTCTGGTCCGCTACGTCGCTCGTCACGTCCGCATACACAATATTCGCCGGCTCAAACGACCAATGGTCCTTACTCGGCGTTACTGTCCCGCTCCACGGCGCCGGTACCGCCCCGCCGCTCGAAACCGTCAGCTCATAATAGCCGCCGTCGCCCGTTGTCGTCGATTCGCCCGTGCTCGCTGAGACCTGTACTTCTTCAATCCCGTGCCCGTCACCCATCTTAATATAGCCCGAAATAGTTGGAGTTGGCTCCGCCGTATATGTGCCCGTATAGTCCTGCCCGGGCTGGTCCGTCGTAATACCCGAGTAACTCCTGTTCGCCGGTGAAAAAGACCAGTTGCTCATACTCGGTGTTACCGTCCCCGTCCAGGGCTCCGAAACTTCCAATTCATAAAAGCCGCCCGCATCTGTCGTATTGCTCTCACCAGTGCTCGCCGAAACCAGTACGCCTTCAATCGCAGCAGAGCCTGACATCCAAACAGCCCCCAAAATCGTCACAAATGAAGGCGCCTCTGCAATGGTTATTACATAATCCTCAACCTCCCCAAAATCGCACGTACCACACGGACCCGGAGTTCCGTCACATATTCGTACTCGCATACGGCAGCCGCCCTCCACCACCGTTGCCGGCGGCGTAATCGTTCCCGTGTAAGGCCCGACACCGGGGCTGCCACTGACTGAAATCGTCTCGCTCGTATCGTCAAAATCCCCGTCGCGGTTCCAGTCAACCCACATGCCGCATTCGTCCACAGGGTCAGGGTAACCGTTTGTCACCGTTATGGGGTAACTCGTGCCGACCTCCATTGCCGTTGCCATGGACGGATAATAAGCATACTTACTGCAGCCCGTGGTATTGCTGATATCTCCAACCTCCACATTGCTTATGTACTCCCACCCGCAATATACTGTCGTCGCACCGCAATAGGCCGGGGCCCCAATTACCTTGATCGTATAGTCCTCCACTTCTCCGTAAGCCGTATCGCCGCAGGAACTCGGCGTTCCGGCCGAACATATCCTTATCCGCATTCGTTTATTACCCGGGACCGTATCGGCCGGCGGGACAATGGTAGCCGTATAAGGACCCGGACCGGGACTGCCGCTCACCAAAAAGCTCTCGCACGGGTCCTCAAAATCATAATCGTAGTTCCAGTCGACCCAGATGCCGCATTCGTCGCTGGCCTGCGGATTACCGTTGGTGACCGTTATCGGGTAACCTAACTCCACCTCCATTGTCGTTGACTGCGAGGTGTAATTCGCATACTGACTGCACCCCGTGCCCGTATTGCTGATATCTCCAACCTCTACCCCGCTTATGTACTCCCTGCACGCGGCACTGCTCGCATCGCAGTGAGCTGGTATCCAGTGGTATACCTTTATCCACCAATGCGTGAGGACTCCACCAATCATAGGCCCGCCGTTTCCCGCCCACAGTACCCACATCTGGTTCGGCTGCCTGCCGTAGAACCTTGTAATTCCGGTGCTGGTTACGCTAAGATACCCGCCGTCATAAAAAGAATTATAAAGCACGACATTGAAGTCGAAGTCTGAATCGGTCAGGTCCACATATAGGTAGCTCCAGGGATAATTGCTGATTTCGTAGTGCACGTCTACGCAGGTGACCTTAGACCCTGCCGGGGCGCCCCACAGGTTGATAGGGCTGCCTGCCCAACTGCCTAAGGGAATCCCCATATGGGGACTGCTCGCGCCATATAGATATTCCCCTGTACAACTGCCCTTGGTTGTCGGGTCATCCCACGGGGCCTCGCCGTCAGCCGCAAAACCCTCGAACAGCATAAATTCCCTTAGGATGGTGACCTCGGTGCCGGCCTCAACAAGGGCATGCACCTGCTCGGCCGGTAGCTGGACCCTGACTCGCCTCGGGCCAGAGAGTACCTCCAGGTCATTGCCCGGAGCCCTCGGCAGAGCTGAAATATCCGCCACGCCCAGCTGCTTGCTTGGAACAATCTCCACCTCCGCGAAGTTACGGACCGGCATTGTAAAAGGCCGCCGAATTGCCTGCACTGCCTCCATCTCTTTTGCCGCTTCGATTGTCTCCGCCCACGCACTTCTTCCAGGTCCCTCCGCTTGATACAAAAAGATAAATACTGCCAAAAGGGTTGTCAATAATATGCCCGCTTTGGAACCATTGGCCGATTGCATTGCCGTCCTCCTTTTTGAACTTTAGGTGTTTACTTGACAAATTCCTCCTCTAACACGGCTCGAAGAGTAAACTAAATTATAACCCGAACCGCCCCTCGATTCAACTATTTTTTATCTTTTCTTCGGGTTTTGCGCAGCCAATTTAGCGGAATCCCTTACCAGAAATCCCTATTTACGCCCTCGAAGCGAACCGAAGCGACGCGCCAATCTAAATCCATTTTTGCATTTTCCTCTGTAATTTTGCTTTTTGCATTTTGCTTTTTAATTTTCCTATCTGGCCCCTAACCCCCAACCCCTAATATATTCCGTCCCCGGCCCGTCAACCTTGTACCATACCGTATTTACGTCATCACCCTCACCTGCAATTGCCATCGGCGCACGCCTCAGCATCATACAGCTCCACTCGTCCCGCCTGCCTTATCTTCTCGTCCTGCCCCGCAGAGACCATAAGCAAATACCCGTCCGGCTCCCAATTTTTTCTCCAACTCATTAACCCATCTACGCATTTACTCGTTTACTCGTCTACGCATCCCCCGACCTGCTGAAACTCGCCACCGGATTATGTCATTGCGAGGAGCGAAGCGACGTGGCAATCTCAACCCCAATCTGAGATTTGTGATTTGAAATCCCGCCTTAGCGGCATGACCCCCCAGTATCGCTGAAAGTAACCCTAGCCCCCTAACCCGCAAGCTATCCCGACCCCGGCCGAGGAACTTTTCCCAGCTTCTCAAGTCGCGACCGAATAGCACCCTCAGTACGCTTGTGTTCAACTGCTATCTCTTTTACACCCACATCTTCTTCAAATCTCTTTATCAAAACCGAATCCTCTTCATCATCCCACGGCTCCCCGGCCCGCTCCGGCAGCCCTCTCCTTCTCTTTCTCTTCTTTCTTCGTTCAACACTCTCAAGCGCACCTATAGCCGTAAATAGCGCCCTCACCGTCTCCGCATTCTGATACGGACTCTCAGCCGGATACACTTCCCCTGTATACGGGTCCGTACCATCCGCCAGAGCCCTTACTATCTCCAACGCCCTACTTATCTCCATAATAATCCCCTTTTCTCACTTTTCCTTCGAAAACCGCCCCGCCGGCCCGTCCGCAGTAAACAATACCGCAAACCGCGTCACCAGCGCCCCCAACAGTACATATCCCAATATCACCTGCAACGCCAACAACACCGACCCCTCCGCCCTATCAAAATAGCTGACTCTGCATAATTTTCTAAATCTCCAATATTGGAAAAAACTTCACGCCTCCATAGTCTTTATCCAAAGACTCGCGCAATTTAGCAACATGCTCAGCATGCGCGGATAGAACAAATACCGCCAATACCTTTACCTGTGCCGCGTCCAGAAAAGATACTGTCTCTCTTACCGTATCTCCTCTGAATGTTATGTCATCTATGATGATAACTCGATCACCCGCTTCCAATATGCCATCGAAATAGTTTTCTTGTATAGGCAACGCATTGTCATCCGCTATTGAGAAGTCCTTACCTCTATATCCTACTAATGGATAACCTGTCTTCTCCGCTGCTCTGACGCCAAATAGGGTATTGCCGGATTTAGGTATTACCACCTTGTCAAATTTGAGTTTCGTTTCTTTTATGGTAACGTCGATGAATGACGCCATTATGTTTGCCATGCGTTCAAGTTCACTAGGATCCCCAACAATTTTATGTAGCATGGGCATTTTGTGAGCCGGGTCTTTGAATCTCAGGCCCAGACTAATGCTTCCGTATCTTGTATCACTATCCAACACTTTCGTAACGGCGTCTCTAAATTCCTCCGCGGTTCTTACTTGCTTTGGATAGACGGCTTTTATTTCTCTACTGAATGATGCAGTTTCTCTTCTACGTTTGACTTGTGGAGAGCTCTCAACTTTGCATACGACTAAGTACGCAATAACGAGAACAACGCACATAAGAATAATTACACCAATAAACATGGTAGTGTTTGATTGTACAGCTTCACTATTGAGGCTAAAACCACCCCCAAGAATAATCAAACTACATAAGCCGAATACGAGAAGGTAAGCAGGCTGAGCCTTTAATCCTTCGACAATATTATTCCATAATTCGAATTTACCTTCCATGTGTGTCTCCTTCTTCGTCGATTTAGCAGATTATACCAAAATCATCTAAATAAGTTTTTCTTTTCTTAGCACGCTCAATAATCGAGTCTGTCCTACCAATTAAATCTCGAATTGGTTCCCTGAATAGATAAAATGGTCGTTTACCGTTAGAATGTTCGATTGAGAAATCCTCAAGATTTATAACCCTTCTTTTTAGATCAGGACAACTACGCATAATAGTAACAAAAGTACCTAATCTTTGAAAAGGGCAACAGAAGCATGCACTTTTTTTTGGTACGTGTAATCCCATTTTCTTGATTTCATCTATACATCTTAATCTATCCCATTTAAGCTCAATCAAAGGATACTTTTCAATACAATCAGAATACAGAGATCGTTTTGTCAACCTTGATTCCTCGCCGGCATGAAAACCAATTAATTGAACATAAGGTCGAGATATGTCACCTAATACTGCTCTCCTTCGTATAGGTTGTATCTTTAATCGCTGTGTACACCATCGAATCCTACGACTCGGTAATATCCCCGAATGGAAAACATATTCTTCTAACGTATACTCCCGACGAACCATTTCCAATGCGAGGCCATTTTTTTTGCAGAACATCTTAAAGTATTCTAAGTATTCATATGTCCAAGGCCTTTCTGCCCCAGTATCTGCAAAAACTAGTAATGTCTCCTTAACTTGGATATCAGGGATATAACCTTTAACCAGAGCGACCGTAAGTGCTGTACTTCCGACTCCTCCACCATAGTTTAGAATACAAGAGTACTGTTTCTCCATCGCTATTAATTTAACTTATTACATTCTCAGCAAACTAAACAACTAAATAATTTATATATCTACAATCTATAATTGAAAATAGATCTATGAATTATCGTCCTCTCAGTACCAATTCGGGAGTAACAAGATCATACGTCTACTCGAATAGAAGTCACACTCTTGCGTAGCCATAACTACCGGATGCTCTTTATATCTCTCTAATGAGAGCTTCTTTGCTTCTTCCGATTCATAGTTCGACCATCGACCCATATGGTAGTATATCGCAGAAACTAAAATACTATCCGAACAGTGTTTTGAGCAAAAAAAAGAATTTCTGAATGGATGTAATGGATCCGTACGATAACGGTTCTGTTCCTTATCCCAGTAAAAGCAGAAGGGCATGTCGTGAATTAGGCATGCGCTTTTCAAAACTTCATATTCATATTCCTTAATTCCGTATCGCTCAACTGCTTCGTCCGCTAATCTAAACACTTTCTTATGGTGGATTATTTTGCCCCCCGGCCCTAACTCGTCTATCGGGTGAAAACTACCCGAAGTGCTAGAAGGCATTTTGCAATACCAATCTGGTGTCGCATGCATTACTTTCTCTATCAAATCTTTTAGATTCTCATCTTTTATTTCATTAATTTCTTGTTCCAGTAATTTTGTATCCATCGATCTCCACCTCTTTATATTCTTGTGTCATTAAGCCTAACATAGTAGTACACAACTCTTTTTGTCCCCAACTAAGCTTGGCAGACATAAACTGCCAACAAGAGGCTACATGCTAAATCCCAACAACTAAATCCAACTCTGCCGCAGTTCGTTGTTTACCGCCCCGGGTGCTTATCCCACTGCCAACTTTCCCCAATAAATTACTCGCAAAATAACCAATAATCAACACAAAAATCCAAAAAAATCCCAACCCCCTCAATCTGAAATCTGAGATTTGTGATTTGAAATCCCGCTCGCGGCACCCCAATATTCCATCGTCAACCCTTTTTTCACCCTTTTTACAAAAAAACAATATTATTGCCTTTCCAGGCCGCATAAGATATAGTTATGACCTGTGGATAACGGCTAAATAGGACGTGTTCAGCGCCCAAAAAACTCGAAAGGAGATAAAAGACGAAGGTGCCTGCGTTAATTACTTTATTACTAACTCTACTATTCTGCGCCGCTGCGCATTGCCAGGAAGCTGAAGACCCGGACCTCAGAGAGTTAGAGACTGCCGAAAGGCAAATGCATCAGATGGAGCGGGAGCTGGACTTGCAAGCGCGGGAGAGTGAACTCGATTTCCAGCAGAAAATGCGAAAACTTGAGTTAGACAAGCGCCGGATGGAACTTCACCGTCAACGAGCAGGTAAAAAACACGAAAAGGACTGGAAACACAAACGCAAGGATGATGCGGCACCATTGCTAATCGTACTCGCTATCGTCCACATCCTTACGGCTATCTGGGTGTTTCAGGACATTCGCAAGCGCGGTGTGGGCTCCGGTATATGGATTGTGATTGCCTTGCTGACGGGATTGCTCGGGACGCTGGTGTATGCCATTGTCCGTCTTGGCAACACTCCACAACCACCAAAGTAAATGTGATTAGAGCCCGGCCCCGAAACAAACCCCTAAGCACCGGGTGCGCGGCCGCGCCCACCCGCCATCTTGAGTCTGGTGTCTTGAGTCTTACCAAGCGCCGCTCAAAAACCTGTCGCAAAGTAACAGGAAATTTGTCAATTTGCGACACTTTCCTACAGGATATACACTAGTTCAAATAGTGCATATTGAGTTCCGCCTCTTGACACCCAATTCTCCATCTTATCTAAACTCCTCATCTTAACGCTAAAATTTTCCTAAATTTTCACACTTTGAAACACTTTCAAACACTTATTCGAGCGCCATTCCACACCTTTTTCTGAGTTTTTCCAAACTTTTCACACTTTGAAACACTTTCCAACACCCCCAACCCCCATTTTTAGCCCAAAATTAAACGTTCCTGTGCGCACTCAAAATCGGCTACCCTCGTTTTTCCCGCGAAATCGACGCTGCGAACGCATGGTTAAAGTTATCAACCCCCTCTTTCACCCTAAAAATCCACGCCCCCCCCTCACGTCCACTAACTGTTTTTAACCTCCTCCGGCCGCCCACCTTCTTCAATCGCCGCTATCTTCTTCACGCGACGCAAGTGCCTTCCACCGCTAAATTCCGTCTGCAGCCACACCTCCACTATCTTTCGCAGCAGCACCTCTCCGACCTGGTCTCCCGAAAGACAGAGAACATTCGCATCATTATGGTCCCGCGAAATCTGTGCAGTCAGTTCATCGTGGCACAAAGCCGCACGGATGCCCTTTATCTTGTTCGCGGCTATGCTCATTCCAAGCCCGGTCGCGCAGGCCAAAATAGCCCTCTCGGCTTCGTTTTTGGATACGGCCATCGCAGCCAGATAGGCCTGGTCCGGGTAATCAACCGGATTATTGTCATTCGTGCCGATATCAATACACTCGTGCCCCAGCTGAACAATTATGGCCTTGATTATCTGTTTGGCCTCAAAACCGCGATGGTCACTTCCAACTACTATCTTCATATCACAAGTTCACTAATTCTTTTCTCCACAGCCCGTTCTATCAAATCAGCACAACTGTTATAAACCTGCTGCGACTGGCCTATCGGGTCGGCGATCTCTTGATTCATAGCCAGTAAACCGCACTTACGGGCAGCTTCAGGTCCAAATGCCACAATTCGCTGGCAGTGCGTCTGACCCATCCCATATATAAAATCGCTCTCTTCCACAAGCTGTGGTGACAAAGCCCTGCTCTTGTGAGCTTTGATACTAATTCCCTTGGCTGCACAAGCTGCTATCGCTTCTGGGCTTGCCGGCATGCCAGATAGACCAATCACGCCAGCAGAAACCACCTTATAACCCATTTCGTCGAGTTGGTCAACCTTACATTCCAATTTTTCTGCCAAGTATTTCCGAAACATTCCCTCCGCCATCGGGCTTCGGCAGCTATTGCCGGTGCAGACGAACAGAAATTGGACCGCCCACATCATTTCTACCTCTGCCTGAAGATATACACCCGGCCTCAAAATCTCCAGCCCCCTTTTGCCTATTTTTACCACAGTGCTGCTTTTCTTGTACTTACACGGCCCACTGTCCAGCAATAACTCAATTTTACCTGCGAATTGAGCAAGAACAGCATCCCCATCTGCTGCTGGCTGCTGACCCGTCAAATTCGCACTCGGCGCAACCACGGGGCTTTTCGTTTCCCGCAGCAACATCTTTGCTACTGGATTATCAGGGCAGCGAATACCTATGGAATTATCCTTATATAGGTTTTTGAAAACGTCCTCCTCAATGCGGCTTTGCTGCTTCTCAACAGCGTTTGCGTCTAATTCAAAAACTATGGTGAGGGGGCCCGGCCAAGCCTTCGTGATGAGTTTCTCAGCCCTGAGTCCGACTCCGGGCAGGTATTTATGGACATCAGTGCTCTCGGCGATATGTAACGTGTAGTATTTTTCCGAGCCCCGACCCTTAACCTTGTCCAGCTTAGCCAATGCCATAGTTTCGATTCTGCACGCAATCCCGTAGACCGTTTCGGTTGGAAATGCGGCAAGTCCGCCAGCATCGACCAACTTAGCTGCTTCATTGACAGCCGCCAAATCAATGCTGTCCGCGTCGAGTTTTACTACTTTTGTCTTCACCGCCCCTAAAATACACTAAGCAATCCGAAATGACAAGATTCCTGTCAGACATCAAGGGCAATTCAGACTGCTACGGCGGCCGGACTCAACCCATACCGAATCACCATGCTATTGCTGCCCGAGCAGGACGGTGGCAAGCCAATCACAAATCTGGCCTCTGCGGCCTTATCGGTCAGATAAAAGCTGCGATAATAAGCCATATAAACGCAGCCATAGAGGAAACTCAGTGTTAGATGGAAGACCCCCAAATACTGCAGCACTAACTTAACCAAGGGCCGATAAAAAAGCTGAAAATACAATGATAATCAGAGGGAGAAAAAATCTTCGCAAACGATTGTTATTTTACCTAAATCCACTAATCTATCCAAGTTAACATTGCCGATAAGCTTTATGACTGAATAAACGCCTTTTTAATGGAGTCTTAAATTATGGAGACATTAGTTGAGCAACGTAGGGATGTCCGGACGAGCCTTTGCTGGCCTGTTAGTATTTGGCTGCCGGATGCGAACAGGTTTTTTAACGGGCGAAGTGCAAATATCAGCAAAACCGGCGTTTTTCTCACGGTTCCGATGACGGCACCTATTCGAGCAGGGCATGCCGTGGAGGTGAATTTTCCGAGGACAGAGGTGCTGGCGAAGCAAAAAGGGCGGTTTGCGCGAATTAAAAGCGGCAAGGTAGTTAGAGTAGACCGGGCGGATTTGATTAAGGAAGCTAATATTGGGGTCGCTATCAGGTTTGAGTAGTGTCTGGTTATAATGACAATATGTACTGGTCTTCGTGACGTAGCGGGTTAGGGAGGAGTTTGAGACTGATGGCTTTTTCGTCGTCAGTCTTTTTTTATAAGTACTTGCCGGGGCAAAGATTAGGAGGGGTCACGAGGCAGGGGTGAGGGGTTAGGGGTTAGGGAAAAGTAAAAAGGGGCTGGAGGGCGAGTGCAGGGCATATGGGAGAAGCACTTCGGTTTTTTTCTCCGGTTAGTTGGCGTGAGACTGGAGGTGGATTTTCGGGTTAAAAATGGGGGTGGGGGATTTGACAGGTGTGGGGTCACCCTTGTTTTTGGGTTAAAAAGCGGGGTTGGGAATTTAGAAACGTTCGACAAAGTGTTTCAAAGTGTGAAAAGTTTGGAAAAACTCAGAAAAAGGGGTGGAATTGCGCTCGAATAAGTGTGCGAAATGTGTAAAACGTGTGAAAATTTACAAAAAGTGAATAGAAACTTACAAAAAGGGGTGGAATTGCGCTCGAATAAGTTTGCAAAATGTGTAAAACGTTTGAAAATTTACAACAAAAAAAGGAGTAAGAAGTAAGGAGTAAGGAGTAAGGAGGGGTCTGGATCCGGTGGCCGGGGGTGA
>Ga0114922_10005228_pt1 | contig 11986 bp, 10 predicted proteins | sample AartaG_FD_100975 | JGI IMG/M metagenome (GOLD analysis project Ga0114922, IMG submission 100975) | Deep subsurface microbial communities from Aarhus Bay to uncover new lineages of life (NeLLi) - Aarhus_00045 metaG | ecosystem: Environmental > Aquatic > Marine > Oceanic > Sediment | place...
AAGAAGTGATGGGGTAGAAGATAAATATAATTTTGTCCGTTATCTTGAGGATTCTGAAGGGATTACTATTTTTCCACGCGAACAGAAAAGTATTCGGAAAATTGCATCTAAACTTGATTGGAGTAAGGTAAAACTATAACTAAAGCAAGGTAGGTAGTAAAAATGTTAAATTTATCGAAAAAAAGGCTTTCTGGTAAGAAAAAAATATACGAAACTGATGTTTTAATTATTGGGAGTGGGTTAGCAGGATTAAGAGCAGCGATTGAAGCAAGCCGATATGGAGTTAAAGTGCATTTGGTAGATAAAAGTGTTATTGGATATAATTCAAATACCAGGATATCGGCTGGCCATATTAAAGCGGCTGCTGTAAAACCTCGTCCTTTTGCAAGTTCGACACCTTCTTCTCCCATTGAACATTTTAAAAACAAAATTCTAATCGGTGAGTTTCTAAATAATCAAAGACTTACTGAAATTTTATGCTTTGAAGCTACCGCTAAAAAATATGAACTTAAAGATTTTGGGATAATTGGACTTATCGGAGTGGATAAAAAAGGATTACAAGACTATTATTCGTTCCCTTATGCATCTGGATTAATTACCCCGCTTATTAAAACCTGTAAAAGGATAGGGGTGAATATTCTTAGGAATATTAATGTGATAGATCTTATCTCCATCAATGATAAAGTGGTAGGCGCTTATGGTTTTCATGGGATTACCGGAGATTTTATCATATTTAAAGCTAAAAATACTATCTTAGCTACAGGAGGAGCAGGGGAGGTTTATAAGAGAAACGATACTGCAGTTACTGCTACCGGTGATGGTTTAGCGATGGCCTATCGTTCTGGAGCACTACTTATGGATATGGAAATGCAGCATTTTGAACCCTTCGTTCATGCGGAAGACAATCTTCCGATGATGGATCGTCGTGAAGCCTATGCGGCATGGTTTGGAATATTAAGAAATAAATTGGGAGAAGATTTTTTACCTAAGTATCTTAAAAAATTCAACCCTGACAAAGATCAACCCTTTCATATTCAATATGGTGTTTATAATCCGGATATTCGTCATATAATTTCTCGGGCTATGGGAACTGAAGTTTATGAGAAAAGAGGTGACCAAGGGGCAGTATTTTTTGACTTAAGTAAAGTTCCTGATGAAGCCTGGAATGTAGATAAATCTTCTCTTTATTTAAAACATGTATTATGTAGAGGGTATAATCTAAAAAAAGATTGGATACATGTTATGCCGGGAGCGATTACCACCTTAGGAGGGATCTTAATTAACGAAAAAGGGGAAACTTCTCTTTCCGGATTAAATGCAGCTGGTGAAGTGGTTGGTGGTGTACATGGTGCAGCTCGTTTTGGAGGAGATGCTCTTGCTGAAGCTTTAATATTTGGAGCAATTGCCGGTGCTGATGCAGCGAGAAAATCATTATTCTCAAAAGATTCTAACTTAAATAATTTTGAGTTGATAGAAAGAAAATTAGAAAGATTAGCGGAATTATTTGAAAAAAAATCTGAATTTAGTTTGAAAGAAATAGAAAAAAAGATTAAAGATACTATGTGGGAAAATGTTGGATTAGTTAGAACTAAAACTGGTTTAGAAAAAGCAATTGAACGAATTAAAATAATAGAAAATGACTTTAATGATAAGATTGGTTGTAATAATTTAAGGGATTTAAAAACTGTCATTGAAATTAAAAATATGTTACAGTGCAGTGAAATGATCGCTTTATCTGCGTTAAAAAGAGAAGAAACTCGAGGTGTACATTTTAGATACGATTTCCCCTTTACTGATAATAAAAAGTGGCTAAAAAATATTATAATTAAAAAGGATAACGAAGATATGATTCTATCGACTCAAGGGGTAGATTTTTCTTGGTATAAACCGGATACAATTCCTTACGATACTGATTTAGTAAAAGTACTTCAAGGTGTAAAAGAATTACATCATAGAAAATATGGAGGAAAATAAGATGTTACAAATCATTATTAATAAAGGAAAATGTAGTTGTTGTGGTGTATGTGTTGAAGCCTGTCCAGCTGATGTTTTAGAAATAGATAATGATGGAAAAGCCAGAGTCAAAGCCTTAAGTGAATGTATCGTTTGTCGTAATTGTCAACATTTATGTCCCAGGAAAGCTATTCGAGTTGATTTACCTGAATATAAAGAAACGAGATATGATAAGGATATCATATTGGTTTAAAATATATTTTGTACTTAATAATTGGAAGATAAATTAAAATGTTCATTGGTTATCTTTAGATACTATGATGAAATGTAAAAGGGGTGATATTTTTGCTGGATAAATTGTTGATAATCAATCCAAAAAATTGTACCGGCTGTAAAATGTGCGAGTTAGCTTGTTCATTTTATCATGATCGGATTTTTAATCCTGCCGCAGCAAGAATTTATATAAAAAAGGTAGAGGATAAAGGGGTAGATGTACCGATAATATGCCGTGACTGTAAAAATCAAGTTTGTAAATTGGCTTGTCCTTCTGATGCATTTTATCTTTCTGATTTAGGTATTTTAAAAATTGATGAAGAGAAATGTACAGGCTGCCAGGCCTGTATAAAAGCTTGTCCCTTTAATGCAATTAGATTATCTCCCTATTCAGGGAAAGCAATAAAATGTGACCTTTGTGATGGTACACCTCAATGCGTTAGCTGGTGCCCTAATCAAGTTTTAGATTATAAAGGTCAAGTAAAAAATTCTTTAAAGGAAAAATTTACCGAGTATTAATAAATGAGGTATTAAAATGACTTCTTATGGATGGAATAAAAAAGTTTTAAAAGTTAATTTAACCACTGGAAATATAAGTACTGAAACAATCAGTGAAGAAATTTTAAAAAATTATCTAGGTGGCAGAGGGATAAATATTAAAGCTTTATATGACACTACTAATAGAAATACTGATCCTTTAGGTTCTGATAATCCCTTAATTTTTGGAACGGGACCACTAACCGGAACCATTATTCCTAGCAGTGGAAGGCACAATGTTACTGCAAAATCTCCCTTAACTGGTATTTTAGGTGATTCTAATTCTGGCGGTTTTTGGGGAGCAGAATTGAAGCAGGCTGGTTATGATCAGATCATAGTTACCGGTAAAGCAGAACGACCGGCATATTTAAAAATAATGAATGAAAAAGTGGAAATATGCGATGCTGAACCTTTATGGGGAAAAAATGTCTGGGAAACAGAAAAATTGATCAAAGAAAACTTAGCCAATAATGATATCCAAATTGCCAGTATAGGTCAAGCCGGGGAAAATTTAGTAAGAATTTCTGGAATAATGAATAATCTGAGTAGAGCAGCCGGAAGAACGGGGATGGGAGCGGTTATGGGATCAAAAAAATTGAAAGCTGTGGTAGTAAGGGGGAGTAAAGGAATCAATGTATATGATGTAAAAGGATTCTCTGAAAGCGTGGAAGAATTGATGAAAAATATTTATTCTTCTCCTTATTACGAAGCTCGCTCCCGTTTCGGAACCACTATGCTATTTGATTTAAATAATCGATTAGGTAATCTTCATTATCGGAATGCACAAGGTGAATATTATCACAAGGGCGACAAACTAAGTGCAGAAGTATTATATCAGAAACATGTTACTAAATTAAAAGCCTGCTTCTCCTGTCCGGTTCATTGTAGCCGATATTATAAAGTAAAATCCGGTCCTTTTGCGGGAACCCAAGGAGAAGGTCCCGAATATGAAACTATGGTTTCTTTAGGTTCACAATGTGATAATAGTAATTTAGAATCCATCCTTTACCTCAATAATTTATGTAATCAGTACGGATTAGATACTATTTCAACCGGAGGAGTTATTTCCTTTGCGATGGAATGTTATGAAAAAGGACTCCTTAAGAAAGAAAATGATAATGATCTGGATTTATCTTGGGGTAATTATAGAACTATTATTGAATTAGTAGAAAGGATTTCTCGGCGGGAGCCATTAGCAGAAATAGATCAGGAAGAAATACCTCATAAATTAATTCAATATCTTGGATATTTATTAGGGGAAGGAGTAAAGAGAGCTTCCAAGTATATTCCTAATTCTGAACCTTATGCACTAGAAATTAAGGGCATGGAGATAGCAGCTCAGGGAGTTAGAGGTATTAAAGCTATGGGATTGGGTTGGGCAGTTGCCTCTCGAGGAGCAGATCATTTAAGAGCATTCCCTATTGCGGAAACACAGTGGAGTGAAAAAGATGCGGAAGAAGTTTTTGGAACCAAAGAGATAGCTAATCGTTTTGCTTATAAAGGTAAGGCTAATCTGGTCAAGTGGTCGGAAGAATTTAGTGCAGTTACCGATTGTCTGGAAATGTGTAAAATTGTAGCCATGCCTCTTAAGTTAAGTATGGCTAATTTTGCCAAAATAACTTCTACCTTAACTGGGATTAAATTTAGTATGCAGGATTTATTTACCATCGGCGAAAGGATAATTAATTTAGAAAGATTATATAATTTAAAAATGGGTTTAACTTATAAAGATGATAGAGTTCCTGATCGGTTTAAATTAGAACCAGTACCCGAAGGGAATTCCAAAGGGGAGACTCTTGACGTGGGTAAAATGTTACCGGAGTATTATCAATTGAGGGGTTGGAATGAAAAAGGAATTCCTTCCCAAGAGAAGCTAGACGAATTAGGTCTTTTGAAAAATTAATGAGAACAAGTGTCTATTAAATTATAATGGATTTAAGATAGGTCAATATATTTATAGATAAAAATTGAATAGAAGGAATCACAAGTGATGAAAAAAAAGGTAAAATTCGGAATTATAATTTCCTCTTCCAATACTGTTCTTGAACCAGAATTTAACTTAATCTCGCCGAAAGACATTGGTATTTATGTTTCCAGAGTATTACAAAGAAAACCTACTATTGAAGAGATAAAATTAACCTTAGAATATGCAAAAAGAGCTGGGGAAGAATTATCCACTGCGCAAATAGATCTTATTCTTTATGCTATTACCATTGGCAGTGTAGTTATAGGACAAGAATGGGAAAATAAATTTATTAATGAACTCAATGAAAAGACCAGAGTAAATTCGATAACTACTGCTGGCTCAGTAGTAAAAGCTTTAAAAAGATTAGAAGTGAAAAAAATTATTATTCTTACCCCCTATACCCAAGAAATGAATCAGTTAGAAAAAATATTTATAGAAAAATCGGGAATTGAAGTGTTAGATATAAAAGGATTAAATGGTAAAAGCGTTATAGAAATCGGTGGTATAGAAGATAAAATTGTTTATGAAAATTCTTTAGAATTATTTAATAGACACTTTAATAAAGCTCAAGCAATCTTTATAAGTTGTACCAATTTAAATACCTTTGAAATAATTAGTAAATTGGAGTCCAAAATTAAAATACCGGTAATTACTAGTAATCAGGCCAGTTTTTGGAATTTAATAAGAACCTATGGAGATCAAAGAAAAATTTATGGTTATGGAACTTTACTGGAAAATTACTGATTTTGATGATTTAAAAAATTAATACTTTAATTTCAGCAGATAAAGGCAAGAACAGTTCTTATTAGCTATTTAATAAAATAAATTAAGCAGGTGAGTATAATTTTAAATATTAAAATAAAGATTTTATTTAAAGAAGAACTAGCTTCTAATATATTCTTAATGAAATTATTAGCTCCTTCTATTGCTTCAGAAGCTCTCCCCGGACAATTTATCCACATTAAATGTAGTGAAGATAATTGCCATGTAATGCGTCGGCCTATAAGTATTCATAAAATAGATAAAAAAAGGGGAGAGATCTATATATTACTTCAAGTGGTGGGAGAGAGTACTAAATTATTGGCTCAAAGGGTAGTTGGTGATGATTTAGATATTCTGGGACCTATCGGTAATGGTTTTAACATTCTTCCCGAAAGTAAAAAGATTATAGTAGTCGGGGGAGGAATAGGGGTTGCCCCCTTGCTAGCTTTAGTTGAAGAATGCTTAATTCAGGGCAAGGAAGTACGGGTATTAATAGGTGCCTTGAAAAAAGAGTTAATTATAGGTGAAGAAAGTTTTAAGAAATTAGGAGCAAGAGTAGATGTTGCTACTGATGATGGGAGTTATAAGCATAAGGGTTTTGTTACCGATTTATTAGAAGAAGCTATTCAGGAAGGATGGCTGCCAGATCAAATATTTTCTTGTGGACCGAGGCCTATGTTAAAAAAAGTTGTAAGTATTTCCTCAGATGCCCATATCGACTGTCAGGTATCTTTAGAAGAACGTATGGCTTGCGGTATAGGTGCTTGCTTAGGTTGTGTCTGTAAAATAAAAAATGAGGATAAAAAACAAGATAAAGTTAATTATGAATATAAAAGGGTCTGTATAGATGGACCCATCTTTGAAGGAAGTAAGGTGGTCTGGGATGATTAAAAAGCCACAAATGGAAGTAGATCTAGCCGGAATAAAGTTAAAAAACCCCGTAATAACAGCTTCGGGTACTTTTGGTTATGGACAGGAGTATACACCTTTTATAGATTTAAATAAATTAGGGGCTATAACATTGAAAGGGATATTTCTGAATCCTAAGATGGGAAATCCTCCTCCTCGAATCATAGAGACTCCTTCGGGGATGCTTAATTCCATCGGTCTACAGGGTGTGGGAGTAGAAGTTTTAATTAATGAAAAATTGTCTTATTTAAAAAAAATTAATACTCCGATAATAATAAATATTTGCGGAGACACCATAGAAGAATATATAGAATTAGCTAGGAGATTAGGGGAAGTTTCTACAGATAAGAAGATAGCTGCTTTAGAGATTAATATCTCCTGTCCTAATGTTCAAGGGGGAGGAATGGTTTGGGGGACAGATCCCCGCTTAACTTATCAAATAGTAAATAATATTCGGAAAGTTACCACTCTTCCACTTATTGTAAAACTTTCTCCTAATGTAACAAATATCAAAACAATTGCTCAAGCTGCAGAGGAAGGAGGAGCTGATGGTCTATCCCTAATCAATACACTGTTTGGTATGGTAGTAGATATTAATTCTCAAAAACCTAAATTAACCAATGTCAGTGGAGGGTTGTCCGGTCCAGCGATAAAACCAGTAGCTCTTTGGATGGTATGGCAAGTATTTCAGACAGTAGACATCCCTATAATTGGGATAGGGGGAATAGTAAAGGCTGAAGATGCTCTCGAATTTATTATCGTTGGAGCTCGGGCAATAGAGGTAGGAACAGCGAATTTTATGAATCCCAATGTTACTATTGAAATTATAGAAGGAATAGAAAAATATCTTATAGAAAAAAATATTAAAAATATAGATGAATTAGTAGGTAGTTTAATAGTTTAAAATATAAAAATTAGAAGAAAATTAATGAAGTTATCCGCAAAATAAAAATTGGTCCTGGTTCTTGATTCAGGATTAGTTAACTTTTAAATTATTTATTAGATTCTGCTTTTTAAAAATTATAAATTGATGAGAAAAATGGTATGAAAGTATCCATAAAAAAGTTTAAGGTAGGTTTTCCTGGTGATATAAGTTATTTAGACAAAATTATAGAAAAAGAGAAAATTGCTCTCTTAAAAGTAGTTTCCATTATTAGTAAAACAAATGGGAATGGGGAGCCAAATGATTATTCTCGTCAATTAGCGGAATTAAATTTTTTAAATTATTTTTCCCAAAAATTAGACACATCCATTGATTTAATTCGTAAAAAAATAACTTTTATTACTTCTTCTGGGAGTGAAGGTATTGTCGCTCCACATGGTTATCTGATTTATCAAAAAGATTTTCATAATGATGATTATAAAACTAAAAAAGGTTTAGTATTAGGTGAAGCTAAAAGTCGTAAATTAGCCCCACATGAAATTGGAAGCTTAGAACAAGTTTATTTAGTAGAAGAAGCTACCAAGAAAGCTTATTTAAATTCAGGCATTTCTAATTATGAGGATGTAGGGGTAGTTTTTGTAAAAGCTCCTATCGTGCAAATGCATCATTATAATCCAAAATATTCCTTTGATCCAAAGCGTTCGATCTCACTTACCAGAGCAGCATCAGCTTTAGGTGTAGGGTTAGCTTTAGGTGAAATAAATAAAAATTTAATCAAAGCAGAAATGATTGGTCAAGATCTAAATATTTTTTCTAAAAAAGCTTTCGTTTTGTCTGGTAATGAAGTTGAAGATTGCCGGGTTTTAATTTTAGGAAACTCTATTGCGGGGAATTATGAATTAATGATCAATAATACCATCATAAAAGATTTAACCGATATCGAAAGCATAATGAAAAGTATTAAAAATGATCATTCAAAGAATTTAATCGCCGCTTTCGCCAAAGTAGCTATTAATCCTAATAGTACTTTGTTGGGAGAAAAAATATGTATCTATAATACAGATATAAGATCAGATCGATTAATCAGAGCGGTAGCCAGCGGAATATTAGTCTCTGCCCTAAAGAATTCCGAAATATTTATATCAGCCGGAGCAGAACACCAAGGATTTGGTAACGGAATAAATTTAGTTACTATTTTTCAAATGAATAATAAGGAGTCAAAAATATGACGGAATTTAAAAAAAATGACTTATTTTATATTCCTGATGAAGTAGTGCGTAAAAGCTTGACTATCCAAGAAGGAATAAAAATTGTGGAAGATATCTACGAAGAATACGGGAAGGGAAATGTTTTTACCTCTGAACCCCCTGGGTTTACTCTTCAGCAGATTAAAGAAAATTTAGCCCATTTTAAAGTTAAAGGAGCAAGTATCCCTTCCAGGGGTATTAGCGGTTTTAGATTAATAGGTTTTACACCGGTTAAAATTAATAATCAAATTAGAGAAACTGTAATCTATAGTTATTGTTATTTAGTTGATCCAGTAAGCGCTGCACCACTTGCTTTAGTCAATGAAAGTTCGCAATATATTTTAAGAACAGGATTAACCGCGGCAGCAACTTTATCGAAATTAGGAAAGAAAAATTCGAAAATATTAGCTATTTTGGGTGCGGGTAAAATTGCTAGAACTGCACTTTTGGGACTAAATACCTTATATTCTTTAGAAGAAATTAAAGTTTATGATATTTCAAAAAATTATCTAACCAGTTTTATAAAAGATTTAAAAGAGCAAACTAACCTTAATTTTTTGCCCGTTGACTCTCCTGAAGAAGCTATTCAAGGATCAGATATAGTGCTTACCGCCACTAATGCAGATGAACCTTTAGTCAAAGGGGAATGGCTGAAGGAAGGGGTAACTATGTGTTCCTTAGGAGGAAGTCAAGAATTAGATTTTAATATCATCAATCAAGTAAATAAATTCATCATTGATGATTTTGAATATTGTACTATGGTAGGTAGCATCCATGCCTGGATAGAAAGAGGCTCTTCTACTGAAGAAGAAATAAAAAATAAATTATACGGAGATCTGGGAGAAATATATAGTGGAAAGAAAAAAGGCAGAGAAAATGATTTTGAAAAGATTGTAGTAATACCTCAAGGTCTTACTGCCCTGGATTTAGCCTTTGCTTTTTTTGTTTATAAAAAGAACAAAAATTGCACCGATCTGCAAAAAATATTGATTGAAAGAGCAAACTAAAATGAGTAAAAAATTCGTGTTATCACCAAATGATCTGAATGAGACAGTTGAATTAATAAAACAATTGGTAAAAATTCCCACTGAATCTCCGATAGGGAAAGGTTACATAGAATTTGTTGATTTTACGGAATCAGTAATAAGAAAAAAAGTTCCCAAGGTAAAGATTGACAAAATTGTAATTCCCAGTGAATTTTATGCTTCTTTTCCCGAATTTAATAAAAGTATGGATAATAAAAGAGTTGTATTGATTTTGAAAACATTATTAAATGGAAAACCAAAAGCTCATTTGAATGGGCATTATGACGTAGTGGAAGCGGGAGATCTTCAAAAATGGACTATCTGTCCTCCTTATGAACCAAAAGTAATTAATGGTCGAATTTATGGTCGGGGGGCTTGTGATATGAAAGGTAGCATAGCTACCTTAATAAAAGCTTTGGAAATTATTTACCGAGAAAATCGGAATATTTTATATGACCTGGATATTAGCTTTACTCCCGATGAAGAAGTAGGGAGTTTTTCCGGTCTTAGATATCTTATTGATGAAACCAAAAAAGGTAATAAATTTATTGAGGGAAATTTCTTTTTTTCCTTGGATGCAACTCAAAATGAAATATGTATAGGTAAAACAGGTATTATCCATTTTGAAATTGAAGTTTTAGGAGAATCCGCCCATATTGCCAGTTCTTTTACCGGTATTAATGCTATAAATTTAGCTGTTCCTTTTTTGAATGAACTTATTGATTTAAAAGTAGAAGTAGAACAAAGGGTTTCGAAATATCCTTGTAATTCTGATTTACCAATTGCCTATGTTAGACCGAATTTAAATATAACTTCAATTTCCGGAGGTTTTTCGGAAAGCTCGGTACCAGATCGTTGCCTTATTCGGGGGAATCGAACCGTAATTCCGGATGAAAGTGAAAATCCCATGATGGATGCGCAAAATGAATTAATTAATTTAATACTGAGAGTAAAACAATCTTACCAAATCAAAATAAACTTTTATGTTCGAAAAGGAATGCCTGCCTCGGTTTGTCCAGATAATTTACCGGATTTATTACGTTTTAGGAAGATTGCTTCCAGAGATAATCAAACTTTATTTCCGGCAGGCTGCTCAAACTCATCAAACGATATAGTTTGGGTGAAAGAGGAATTAAATATTCCTTTTTTTAATCGCGGAGTACAAAGAGAAGGGTGTAATGTACATGGGTATAATGAGAATGTACCTATCGAAAACCTTAAAATTGCCATTGAAGACTTGGTTAATTTTTTAAGCGATTAAAAGAATTATAAAAGAATGATAAAAATGAAGTTATAAAAAATGTATATCAGATAGGAATTCATTGACAGGAAGCTTTTTGGAAATAATTTTTTTTAGATTATAATAAATTATATTGTTTTCATTTATTCAAAGGTTGCGAAACTCGTCCTGACTGGAGAGCTTGCTAAATTCAAACCCTTTGGCATCTACCGAAGGACTTTTTATTTTTTACAAATGTATTTATAGAAAAAGAAGGGTTTCTAATCTAAAAGTAGAATAATTAGAAAATAAGTGAAACTTTTCTTTAGTATTTCGCATCATATATTAAAATTAAAACATTAGATTGTTCTTTTTTAGTTTCTTAACCCTCCTCAAGTTGAAAGGGGTGGAGCACTTAAGAAATAAAAGAAATTAATTCCTCTCTTAAGCATTAAATTTAAAGTTTATATTAAAATTGTTATGAACTTCGATTATATAAAACCATAACATTATTGGTTTTTTAAGTAGCTATAAAGATGGCGATAATATTTACAAGAAAAAGGAGAGAAGAAATGATCAAAGATCCTAAACTAGTTTCTTTTTTTAGTGATGAACTAAAAATTGCCGGTCTGCTTGCATTACCTGATGGAGAAGGACCCTATCCTGGAATTGTAATGCCCCAAGGTACCGTTGGACTTAAGGAACACTATCGTTCTCCAAAGATCTTATCTATTCTTGCTGATGCTGGTTATGCAGCGCTTACTTTCGATTACCGGGGCTTTGGAGAGAGTGAAGGGCACAAAGAGCAGATAGTACCACATGGTCAGGTCCAAGATATCCGGAATGCGTTAACTTTTCTGGCAGCGCAACCTAGAGTAGATGCAAAAAAATTAATCTTATTTGGTTTTTGTTGGGGAGGAACCCATAGTATATATGTTGGAGGAACTGATTCCCGTGTTAAAGGTGTGGCTACAGTGGGTGCAGTTGGTGATGGATATCGCTGGCTACGTAGTCTCAGAAGATGTTGGGAATGGTATGATTTTATCAGTTGCGTTGAAAAAGATCGAACTCAACGAGTGCTAACTGGTAGTTCTAAGAAAGTACCTTTTGGAGATATTCTAGTTGGAAGTCCTAATGCTAAAAAAGGACGCGATGTACTTATTAAGGACTCCCCAATTTCACCACCATATCATACGCCAGGTGCAAATTTGC
>Ga0114922_10005229_pt1 | contig 11984 bp, 7 predicted proteins | sample AartaG_FD_100975 | JGI IMG/M metagenome (GOLD analysis project Ga0114922, IMG submission 100975) | Deep subsurface microbial communities from Aarhus Bay to uncover new lineages of life (NeLLi) - Aarhus_00045 metaG | ecosystem: Environmental > Aquatic > Marine > Oceanic > Sediment | place: Aarhus...
GGCCCACATCTGAATGGTGCGTCAACGGACGCACCCTACTGGACTGTTACCTACTGCTCTGCAACATCTTAGAGCGTGTGTGAGAAGCGTCGCCGAAAACCGAGCCGCGACCGTCAGGGAGCGGTGTCCCCCGGAAGCTACCGGGCCGGCTTCCTGACGGGCACGGCTCTAAATGCGCTTCTGGCACACTCTCTTATGTTAAGGTGACCATAACCAGCCTGGGGCGGACGGCGCGGTTACCCTGCCGCTCCCTTCGTGATGTCCCAGCCCACATGCGCCGACAGCGAGCGAACCGTCTCGTCGATCTTGTCGGCCGGCACACCGGCCTTTTCCGCCGCCCGCTCGATGTGCTCGCGAGAGATGGGCTCGGCGGGATCGAGGTAGGGAGCCGCTCCGTCAAGGTATCTCGTGAACACAATCCGGCCGAATTCGGAGTGCATCTTGGCGAGTGCAGCGTAATGCTCGCCGCGTTCATGATCGGTCAAACTTGCATCGACGGCGCGTTCGGCGAGCAGCTTTCGCGTGGTCTCGTCCGGCCACTTCTTAGCCAGCGCCTGAAGCGCGACGCCGCGGGCGCTGGGGCTCTCATCCTGGACGGCGCGTTCGGCGAGCAGCTCTCGCGTGGTCTCGTCCGGCCACTTCTCGGCCAGGGCCTGAAGCGCGGCGCTGCGGGGATCGCCATCCTTATCCTTGACGGCGCGTTCGGCGAGCAGCTTTCGCGTGGTCTCGTTCGGCCACTTCTCGGCCAGCGACTGAAGCGCGGCACGGCGGGAGTTTCCGTTCTCATCCTGGACGGCGCGTTCGGTGAGCAACGTTCGCGTGGTCTCGTTCGGCCACTTCTCGGCCAGCGACTGAAGCGCGGCACTGCGGGAGTATCCGTTCTCATCCTGGACGGCGCGTTCGGTGAGCAGCTTTCGCGTGGTCTCGTCCGCCCACTTCTCGACCAGCGCCTTAAGCGCCGCAAGGCGGGGGGAGGAGTGCTCATCCTTGACGGCGCGTTCGGCGAGCAGCTTTCGCGTGGTCTCGTCCGTCCACTTCTCGGCCAGCGCCTGAAGCGCGGCGCGGCGAGGGTATTCGTGCTCATCCAGGACGGCGCGGTCGGCGAGCAGCGTTCGCGTAGCCTCGTCCGGCCACTTGTCGGACAGCGCCCGTAGCGCTTCGACGCGGGCGAATCTGTGCTCATCCTGGGCGGCGCGTTCGGCGAGCAGCTTTCGCGTGGTCTCGTCCGGCCACTTCTCGGCCAGTGCCTGAAGCGCAGATGCTCGGCAATCGCGAACTGAGCCAAGCGCCCAATCTTCAAGAAGATTACGTAATGGTAGGAGTTCGACAACAAATAGTGGGAACTTGGAAGCCAATATTCCGAGCCTGCCGATCTTCGCAAACGAACGCGCGACTTCTATCACATCTTCTCGATACTTGTAAATGTCCGGCCATCGCGTTCCGATTTCGCCCGCAGCCGCGAGTAGCTCATCTCGGAATTCGTCCACATTGTTCCCAGCTTCCTTTCGATAGGCGGCAAGAATCTGCTGTATCAGGGCTCTACCAGCATCTTCAAGCGCCTTCGGATTGCGCACTTCATTCAGACAGTAGATTGCGAGCGGTAACTCAAGCAAGGGCGTGTTGTAATCTGTCTCGCTCAAATCCGTCCGCGTGGCCAGGTGCTTGACGATGCGGCCGACGAACTGTTCGTCGATCTGCCCGCAGATCAGGCGCAGGACTTCGCGCCAGTCGTCGTCGCGGCAGTGTTGGTCGAACAGCTCTATCAACTCGTCGAGCGTCATCTGCTGCGGCTGCTTGTCAAACCGGCGGACGTATTCGGCGGCCGTCAGGTATTCCAGAAACGTGCGGTGTACGAAGCCGTAGAGGTGCGGGCCGCGCAGGCAGAGGATGTAGTTGCGCTCGCGAAGCTGCTGAATCAGGCCACGGGCCGCTTGTTTTGCTTCGGCAGCGTTCGCCTTCAATTGTTCGTCGATCAGGAAGCCCTGGATTTCCTGCTCCAGATCGTCTTCGGCGATGATGTTGCCCTTCAAGCCCCCCTCGCCGGTCTGCATACGCATGGCGATTCGCCGCAGCAAGTGTTTCTTGTCGTCGGCGTTCAGGTAGCGGTCTTCCGGCAGTTCCAGGTTGCGGTTGGCGTCCCAGTGATGACAGAGCACCTCGACCGCCTTTTCGTAGAACTTGGCCCGCTCGCGGGGCAGTTCCTCTTCGCGGGCCAGCAGGGACATGATCGTCAGCAGCATGGGATTGCCGGCTAAGAGCCGGATGGGCTTCGACTGCCGCATGCTGCCCAGCACCCGCTCGATGCGCTGCTCGGCCTGCTGCGGCTGTTGGGGGAACGTGAGGGCGAACCAGCCGCGGATGAACGTCTCGATTTGATCGTCGGTCAGGTCCTGGATGCCGAAGTGGGCAAAGCCCGCGTCGCGCAGCACCTGCTCCTTATAACCGACCGGCCGCGAGGTAACGACGATTCGCGGTTTGTCGTATTGCTGTGCGAACCCGGCGATCATCTCCATCACCCGCTCGCGATCCTCGGGCTTAAAGATCTCGTCCAGCCCGTCGAACATCACCAGCGACGGACCATTCTCCAGGTATCCGTGAGCGGCGTGGTCGTCCAGGAACCATTTGTCGGCCTTGCCCATGTAGGCGACATACTCCAAGAACGTGTCGCACTTGTTGCGCTGTTGCAGGGCATAGAAATCCCGCAGTTCGATCAGCAGGGGAAAGCCGTCCTTGAAGGCGAGCGTCCAGGGCAGTGGCTCACCGGACCCGCGGTCGACGGCCGGGTCGATGATGGCGGTCAGCAGATAGCGCATCAACGTGGACTTGCCTGAGCCCGGCTCGCCGGTCAGCACCAGCAGCCGGTTGCCCGCGGCGGCGATCACGCCGAGCACCGGCTTGGGCGATTGGCTGACGTAGGTCGTGCGGAGCTTCTCGAGTTGTCGCTCGTCGAGGTCTTCCTTGGCGTCGCCACCCGCCTGGTGACGTCCGCCTTTTCTGAGGCGCTCCGAGAGGTCCTTGGGGATTTCGACCGCAGGCGGGTTTTCGCGGACATTCTGAGCCACGAACACGTCTCGAATGACCATCCGGCCGGGATCGTCCGCGTAGGCGGGCATCAGGTTCGCCAGATCGACGGGCGAGAACTTGGTCCGCATCCGCTGCGAATACTTGTCCCGGCGCACCTGCACTTGGACGCCGCCCTGCCGCTCGATCAGTTCCCTCAACTGCTGCAGGTTCTGGGCGTTAAGCAGCTCGCGCAGGTCGTCGGACAGGATGATCCGTTTCGTTGCCTGGCGGCGGAAGGCGACGGCGACGCCGTTCCAAAGCGTATCAGAAGGGAGTTCCTGCCCGCCTACTTCTTTCCATCTTTCGCAAAGCACGTTGGGCGACGGCAGATCGTCGCGGACGGGGTCGCGGACCGCGTTCAGCAGCTCTTCGGCGACCTCGTCATCTTTGATGAACGCCTCGAGCGAGGATTGGTACTGCTTCAGCTCCTCGTTGCTGTAGCCGAAGCCCTTGATATTGAGGAGCAGCATCTCCAGACACGCGCCGTAGGCCTGCTCCAGGGCGTCCTGGTAGGCGAGTTCCACATTGTCCCGCTCACCGAGCTTCTCCAGCCAGCCGAACAGCGACTTCAGTTTGTCCTTGAGATGGTCTTTGCAGGCCTCCGTAATCAGCTCTCGGGCCAGATTGCCGAGAACAACAACCAGTAGTGGTGTCACAAGGGGGTCCATGGCGTCAATCAACCTCCGCTTATTGCCGGCACATGTCGAAGAGACCGTCGCAAGACCGCCGCTTTAGAACACCATTGTGAGGGAATGGGCCCGGAGTGACAAGGTCGGGGTTCGCAAAGCGGGGTCAGTGCTCGACACTTAACATCCCTTCCCTCCTCGCCGAAACGTCAAAAGGTCGAAACATCGTGCTGTCGGACGGCGCCACCCCCAGAAGGGACGGGGCGCCCCTTCATTCGTTATTCGCTGTTGGACATTTGCTCTTCTCCCCTTCTCGTCCGACACGGGGGTCGGACGCTACGCTTGCGGCACGGGCCTTAAGCCCGTGATTTCACCGGCTGGTAGCCGGCGCCGCAGCGAGCGGCATCGTCTGGGTCGCGACGCCGAACGTCATAAAGAGCAGCGATAGGACAACGCGGATAAGCCACGTCCCGCGCCGTTGGGACAATGACATGTCGCCCCTGACCCCATCGAATGTGCCTTTTTCCAGACGGTCATTGCTTGCCATCCACCGGACGTAGCCGATCGCCCCGCCCCGGCAGTACGATGATGGCCGTGACGAGTGGCCGGTGTCAACGAGTATCGGACCTCGGCGGCGTGTCACCGACCAACAACCTGGCGGAGCAGGCAATCTGTTTCGTGGAGATCGATCGGCGAATTGCCTAAGAGTGTGTGTGTGAAGTCTTATCCGAGCCGCGCCCGTAAGGAAGCGGTGCGGTATCATCCGCGGAAAACCGCTCCCTCACGGTCGCGGCTCGGTTTCTCGCCCCGCTTCTCACACACGCTCTAAGGTACTCGACGAACTCGATAGGGAGCTCGAACGACGCGGCCATCGGTTCTGCCGGTATGCCGATCTAACCGGGCTCCCGTAAGCCCAGTAATGTTGCTACAGACCCTATTTTTCCGCGCGTTTCGCCGACGGACCTCAAGCACTTTAGCCCGATGTGTGCTACAATAACGGGGCAGCGTATGCCGCGGATATGTGACGTGGAGGCCAGGCGTGTGTTTGGGAACATGAGTCGATTGCGTTCAATGTGCCGTATCGCTTTTGCGTCACTGGTTACCGTCGTTGTCGTTACGGCGACCGGTTCCGCACAGGATGGTTCGCCGCGCGAGCACCGGGAGAAGCCGAAGGGCGCCGCCCCCGTCGGCGGTATCGAGGATATCGCGCGCGAGTTGAAGAAGTTCGGCCCGTGGGAGAAACGGATCAAGTTCATCGACACGGCAATGGACAACGTTTGGGAGGCCAACGGATGGAACGACGAGTCCGACCGGTTTGCGTTGTCGACGGCGAAGGAGGTCGCGAGGATTCCACCGTGGAAGGTGACGGACCGACTGGATCGTTTCACCGGTCTGATCGCGCAGCGATACTCGCTATCCCCGCGCCAGACGACGCGACTGAAGGGCTCCATTCTGCGCGAAACGGCGGGGATTGTGATGCGCCACGCACCGTTGATGATGAAGCAAATCCACAAGGTTCTCGAGACTGACAATCGACTGAGCGGCGGCGAGATAACGCAGCAATCCGTGGCCGATTTCGTCGCCGACTGGACGCGTGCGACCGAGCCGATTCATCAGGACGCGCTCGAGTCTCTCAAGCGGACCAAAGCCGAGTTCGAGAGCACGCTGACACCGCTGCAAAAGAAGATTTACGAGCGTGATGCAAAAATGCTCGACAAGATGCTGACTTTCATCGACGAGAGACGAACGTCGTGGGCCCTGGGCAATTGGAAGCCGCAGGATTGGGGGCTCAGTTCCGATATGCTGAAGGATGCGGCAGACGCTGCGAAAACCCGCCGGGCTGCCGAGCGTGCGGCCAAGGCCGATGCTCACGGGCCGCAAGATGCCCGGCAGAAAATTCCCACGCGCTGGGTCCCGCACGATCCGGCAACCTGGATCGCCTACGCGCGCCACGTCATCAAGCAGTTCAAACTCGACGAAGCCCAGGCTGCGGCAGTGCGCTCCATTCACGATGAACTCGAGGAACGGGCCGACAAGTATCTCGACACACATCGTGATGAGCTGGCCGGTGTCAATGCGACTGAGAAATCGAGCGGGCCCGGGTATAAACCGGTCCGCGACTGGTTCGACCTGCTCGTCATCCGGCTGGACGCCATTCCGACCCAGGCCCAGAAGGACGCGGCCGACCAGTAATCGGTTTGGCGGATGGGCTTATAGGCCGTTGTTCGTTGGTTGCGGCGGACCTGGCCGGCCTTGTTTTCGATTGATCGCCCATCTACGATCTGCCGATTAGATTATAGGATCAAGACGCAGTGGGTAGGTGGACTGCCGGATGCTCACGTAGCCGGCGTCGTCGGGTCACATGGGGAGCGGTCGTGAGTCTTTACGGTGGACGTTTCTTTCGGTTATGCGTTTGCGTGCTGGTCGCCTGGGTCACAGGTTCTCGAGTTTGTGCCGGCCAAGAGCCGCTGTCTTCTGACGGGACGTCCCGCTTTGACAAGTATGGCAATGCTCGGGGTGCGGCCGGCCTGTGGCGTCCGGGTGTGAACGACGCCTTCGGCACGAACGTATCCGGCATACAAGGACTGCCCTTGAGTTATCGGCCTAGCGGTCTGGCGGCGCTGCGTCGTTCGGAACGTGAGGCCGTGGGTTGGCTGCCGGGTCTTGGCGGCTCGACCCTGTCGACAGGTTTTGTGCGCCAAGCCGGCAACATCAGTGGGCGGCGAATGGGATTAACCAGTTCCTCGGTTAGTGCACGGCCGGCCTCGCTGGCGGGGATTCGACCTTGGCCGTTTGGCGCCGCCGGCTCGTACCGCGCGCCGCTGGCCCGTTTGGGTACTTATCAGGGTCTGCCGCTCGGACGACGTGCGACCGTTCGCCAACCTCTGTCGGCGATCCACGCCGGGCCGACGTTGGGACGGTTTATCCAGGCCGACAACATCGCCGCGTATGACCGTATCCGCAGCAAGGCATGGGGATTGTTTCGCACGGGTGAATTCCGTTCGGCGTCATACGCGTTCGAGGCCGCCCTGGCTCTGGCCCCGCGCGACGCCGTCTGTCAACTTGGGATCATCTTCTGTGAGGTATCATTTACACGCTATCGCGCGGCCGCCATTCGCATGAATTCCTATCTGACGGCTGGGGCCGAGGCGGCTTTAGGGCGACCTGTCGAAATGGAGAGGCAGTTCGGCTCACCGGCAGCTTACGAACGGTCACGCCACGGGCTGGAGCGGTTTTCGGAAGCGCACGGGAACGACGATAGTGTTGTTGCACTATTGGCTTTTTTCTTGTGGCACGGCGGCCAAGGAGAGGACGCCGTCAAGGTGGCTGACAGGATCGCGCGGCAGCGCCCGAATTCGCCGTACGCAGGGTTGGCCCGGCTGATATTGTCCGCCACACGACGCACCGGCGAGTCGCCGGCGCCACACGGCGCAACAGCCCCTTGGGAGCAGAACACCGACAGGCATGAATAAGCACCGGCCAAACGGCGCCACGGTCGGCGCCATCCGTACGGCACTGGGCAACGATCGCGGCGAGGAGCACGACGAGGATCGTGGGGGGGGGGATTCTTGGCGGACGGTTCTCCGCCGTCAGCTCGGCTTCACGTTGCGGCACCGTCTGGCGATCTCGGTGGCGGCCCACCTGCTGTTTTTTGCAGCCAGCCTGCTGGCGGCGTTTGCCCTGGCCTACAACTTCGATCGCGCTTTTGCCCGGGCCGGCGGCGATGAGGCCCCGGTGTTGTGGGGCTGGTTCGCGAGTCTGTATCTGCCTTTGTTGGCCATGGTGCTGCCCATCAAGGCCGCCGTCTTCTCGTTGACCGGGCAATACCGCGGATCGTGGCGTTACGTAGGGCTTTATGACCTGTTCGGCGTCGTCTGGTCGTCGCTGATCAGTTCGGTCCTGTTTGTGCTGGCCTACTTTGTGGTCGAGAACGTCTGGAATCAGCTTTACAGCTCGTCGCTTATTGATCGGAGTTCCCCCCCCCTGCTACGGCAGTCCATGTTCCTGCTCGACTTCGGCGTGACGATCGGCTTTGTCTGCGCCGCCCGCGTATTGGTCCGGTTTTACTACGAGGAGGTTCGTGTTCGACCTGCCGAGAACGTGCGCCGGGTGCTGATCATCGGCGCCGGCGACGAAGCCGAGTCGTTGCTTCGTGAGGTTCGCCGCATGCCGGACGAAAGTTACCACGTGGTCGGGCTTCTGGATGATCGGGCCACGCAGCAGTCCGGGCGCATCCACGGGGCGGACATTCTCGGCGGCACGGATCGGCTCGCAGAGCTGGTCGTGCAGCATCGCATCGACGAGGTCCTCATCGCTCTGCCCGAAACCAACCCGCGCGAGATTCGCCGATGGGTGGAGACCTGCTCGAACACGGGCGTCCGCTTCAGAACGATACCCAGCGTGTCGGCGGTCATGGAGGGGCGTGTCCAGGTCAATCACATTCGGGACGTCGACATCGCCGACCTGTTGGGGCGCAAACCGGTCCAGCTCGATACCGAGCAGATCGGGCGAGAGCTTCGCGGGCACCGCATCGTCGTGACCGGCGCGGGCGGCAGCATCGGCTCGGAGCTGTGCCGTCAAATCGCCGAGTTCGAACCCCGGCGGCTCATCCTTATGGAACGGGCGGAGAATGCGCTGTTCGAGATTGATCGCGAATTGCGATCGAGCTACCCCCAACTGGATGTCGTCGCGTGCATCGCCGACGTGTGCGACCGGGAGCGCGTGCGGCGCGTGTTCGCCGCCCATCGCCCCGGGCTTGTGTTCCACGCCGCCGCCCACAAGCACGTCCCCATGATGGAGCTCAACATCGGAGAGGCGATCAAGAACAACATCGGAGGCACGCAGGTCGTCGCCGAAGCCGCTGATGAGGCGGTGGTCGCCAAGATGGTGCTGATCTCGACAGACAAGGCCATCAACCCCACAAGCATCATGGGCTGCTCGAAAAGGGTCGCGGAAATGGTCGTTCAGGGGCTGGACCAGCGATCCAAAACGCAGTTCGTCACCGTTCGGTTTGGCAACGTTCTGGGCAGCGACGGCAGCGTCGTTCCGATCTTCAAACGGCAGATCGCCCATGGCGGGCCTGTCACCGTCACACATCCGGATATGCGACGCTACTTCATGACCATCCCCGAGGCAAGCCAGCTCGTGCTCCAGGCGGGGGTCATGGGAAACGGCGGCGAGATATTTGTTCTTGATATGGGTGAGCCGATCCGGATCGTCGTCCTGGCCCGCGACATGATCACACTGAGCGGGTTGCGCCCCGGCGTCGACATTGAAATCGAGTACACGAGCATCAGGCCGGGCGAAAAACTGTTCGAAGAACTCTCCATGGACGGCGAGGACATCGCCGCCACGCGACATCCGTACATCGGCATCCATAAACACCGCCCTGAGGATTGGGACGCGGTTTTCAAAGGCGTAGAACAACTGTTGGAGGAATCGGATACCGCCGCCGACGCCCAGCGCAAACAACACCTTACTTCCATCGTGCCAGAGTACCAACCAAGCTAAGGAACCGCGCAAGAACAAGTGTTACAGACTCCTTGCAAAAAGAGCCTGATTGAGCGGTTCTCGCAATGAGAATTGTGGACTTTGTTCTTGCTCGCGCTCTAAGAAACTCTGACAATACCTACGGCACACGTCGATCGAGGCGCTGCAACGCTTCGTTGAAGGGCTTTGCCATCCAGCAGCCGCGAGTACGCCAACTGACCCACAGGCGAGTCGCCTGTGCCACAAGACCTTCACAGGCGAGACGCCTGTGCCACAAGACCTTCACAGGCGAGACTCCTGTGCCACAAGACCTTCACAGGCGAGTCGCCTGTGCCACAAATACCCGACCGCCAATTTGCCAGCCTACCCTACGTCGGCAGGACGATCAACGCCGAATCCAAACGTCCGCTTGCGCAGTTCGCGGGCCGACGTGCCGCTGCCCGGTTTAAGCGCAATTGCGCGCGTTGTATTCGAGCAGGAGTCTCATCGTCAGGAGAGGTGAATCGGGGGGCAGACCGCATGCTGGATCGACACGGTGGGAGAGCGACGGATTCCTGCTTTGCTCAGCATGCAAGAGGTACAGTGAGGTCCTAGGCGGACGCGACAGGGAACGGTGCCAACGGCCAGCGACGGGACCGTGGGGCACGGGATGCAAGGATTCGCTTGACAAGTCGGCACCGGTGGCCGCGAGAGAATAGGCACACGCGCCAAGCGGCGTCAGCGTGATAGGGGCCACCGCATTATAGGATCTTTCGCGTTTTCGCGCGCTGTCGCGCCGCCTATGCCTGGTCCGGAGCGGACAAAATCGCATGCACTAAGTAGGATATGCGTGCGTTTCTGTCCAACGGCCTTGGAGGCATCTGCTATGGCGCTGACGTTTGAGAAAGCACGCGCGGTATTCAAGAGCCGTGGAGGCACGCTTCGCACACGTGAGGCCCTGGCCGAGGGTATCCACCCGCGAACACTATACGCCATGCGGGACGCCGACGAACTGAAACAACTCGCCAGGGGGCTGTATCGGCTGGCCGAGCTACCGCCACTGAGCGAGCCCGATCTCGCCACGGTCGCCATGCGCATTCCGCAAGGCGTTGTCTGTTTGATCTCAGCGCTGGCCTACCACGAAATGACCTCACAGATTCCACACGAGGTACACCTCGCACTTCCGCGTACGGCGCGCTATCCCAAGCTGGCGTATCCGCCGCTTAGCATCTTCCGATTCTCTCGCGAGGCGTTCGAGGCTGAAATCGAAACACATATTATCGATAAGATTCCTGTTCGGGTATTCGGTCTGGAGAAAACCCTGGCCGACTGTTTCAAGTACCGCAACAAGATCGGTCTGGATGTTGCTCTGGAAGCCCTGCGATTCTACTGCGGGACCAGTCCCACTGGTGGGCGCCGTGGATCCCGACTCCAGGCGGTGCTCGAATACGCCCGCGTCTGTCGCGTCGAACGGGTCATACGCCCCTACCTGGAGGCGACGCTATGACGAAGCGTCCGATCCAGCCGGTGATTTCAATGGTTCATGAAAGCGATTTCGTCAATCACCAATCCTCAGTCGTGGTCAAGATCGCCCTGTTCCGTTCTCTTTTCCGTGGGCGAGATGACGTCTATCCCCGCCGCTTCGAGAGCCGCAAGACCGGCAAGTCCGGCTATCAACCTGCCTGCGCCAACGAATGGGTCCGAGGCCTTTGTGAGAAACCCAGGGTCAAGTGCGCCAGATGTCCACACCGTCGCTTCCTTCCCGTCACTGACGAGGTGATTCGTTGGCATCTTTCCGGCAAGGATGACGATGGCCGTGACTTCGTCATGGGCGTCTATCGCCGTGATCGGCGTAAAGACGCCTTGTTGCAGGAGAACGGCTACTTCGTGCTCCGTTACTTGACCGAGGATGTGGGGAAGCACCTCGACTCAGTTCTGGATGGGATCCTGCGATCGTTGACGCATCGGCGGGAAAGTAAGCATCACAGAAGTCAGGAGGTAACGCCGTAGTGGCTATCCCCAAGGCTGTTGGCCTTGTGCGGAACCCGCGTGGAGAGCGTTGGAGCTACATGGGACGGGGAGCGTTTTCCCCAGTGCGTCTACCGATGTTTGCTTCCTGGCTGGTTCCCGGCAAAGGGGTGTTTTTCGGAGAATGTATAATCATTACAGAGTTTCTGTGATGGTATTTGGCTCAGCTTGTCGATCATTTCTAGATGAAGACGGCATCTGGAGAGGATCGTCATGCCTGGACCTGGAGAGTACGTCCCCGATGTGACCGAGAGAATCAGTCGTGTTGAGGATTTGCCAAGAGCGAAGGTCGTCAAGCGAAGCCGGAACTACCCGCGACGCCGCTGCCGGGAGTGTGGCAGAAGTGCTTATCGCCTCCGTACCGTCGTCCGCACGCTGCATGATCTGGGCGAGCCAGCGTGCGGGCGCCCTCGCGATATCCAGGTCACCTACTCGCAGCATCGCTGCCCTGGATGCAACACCTACTTCAACGCCGATATGGATGATCTAGCCCTCCCGAAGAGCCACTACACTCATCGGGTGGTCTTCAGCGCGGTCCGGCGGGTGGTGGAAGACGGTCTGCCGTATCGAGCGGCGTCTTGGCACTTGTGGCGTGACCATCGTGTCTTCGTTCCCTTCGTCACGATTCAGAAGTGGGTTGAAGCTGGGGGGAAAAAGGGCGGTCGCAAGTATCACCGGTGATTATCTTGACCGAGCCCTGGCGGACTTCTCAGGCTACATCGCCGCGGACGAACTGTATGACGGCCCTTTCTACGTTCTGTCCATTGTGGATAACCACACGTTCAGACGGCTGATCTA
>Ga0114922_10005230_pt1 | contig 11984 bp, 10 predicted proteins | sample AartaG_FD_100975 | JGI IMG/M metagenome (GOLD analysis project Ga0114922, IMG submission 100975) | Deep subsurface microbial communities from Aarhus Bay to uncover new lineages of life (NeLLi) - Aarhus_00045 metaG | ecosystem: Environmental > Aquatic > Marine > Oceanic > Sediment | place...
GATGCCGTCGAGCGATCGAAAAATTGGAAAAGTTTCCAAAAAATTAACTTCATTTACTTCAATGCCCTGTTTTCAAACCAAGGCGGCTACAATACCCTTGAAACCCATCAAGAAAAAGTAAGCATATTCGATAGTGCTCTGAACAGCTTGGAAAATAGGTGCAATCCGGATTTGATCCTTCTTGGGTGTAACACCCTATCAATCATCTATGACGACACATCTTTCTCCAAACAAACAAAAACTCCCGTAAAGGGAATCATCGATGCAGGCGTGAATGTAGCCTATGATGCTCTCAAAGCACATCCCGAATCAAAAATCATTTTATTTGCCACACAAACGACCGTCGCCCAAAACTCCCATAAGAATCAGCTTTTGAAAAAGGGATTCCTTCCCGAGAGAATCGTGTACCAAGCTTGCCCTGAGCTGGCCAGATACATCGAGGCGGATTACAGGGGTGACGAGACAGATATGCTGATATTCGCCTATGTGGATGAAGCCCTCCAGAAAATCAGCACCCGCAGTACTCCATTGCTTGTGAGCCTCAACTGCACTCACTACGGATATTCCATAGATCTTTGGAAAAACGCATTTCGCGGCCTCGGCGTAGAGCCTGTAGCATTCCTGAATTCCAATTCCAAGATGAACGATTTTTTATTCCGCTCCCAGTATCAAAATCGTTTTCAAAACACAGATACTTCGGTTCGAATAGTGTCGATGGTCGAAATCTCAAAAAAGAAAATTCAATCTCTCGGGACATTCTTCCAACCGTTCTCCTCACAAACTGTCGAGGCACTTCAGAAATATGAATGGGAGGAAGATCTATTCGAGTGGAAAAGCTTTATAAAAAACCAGAAATAATTCAGATAATCTCGACTGTGTTGTTTCCTTCGACTAATTCCCCGATAACCCATGCTTTCTGTCCAAGTTCGGCCACCAAAGTTAGGGCACTGCGAGCAGCCCGGGGACTGAGGACCAGCACCATTCCTATCCCCATGTTAAACGTGCGGAACATCTCGGACTCTTCTATGTGTCCACGGCGTTGGATCTTCTTGAAAATCGAGGAAACCGGCCATGAGCCCTTGATTATTTGTGCTGTTTTCCCTTCGGGGAGTACTCTCGGGATGTTGTCATAAAAACCACCTCCTGTGATATGGGACATGGCTTTGATGTTCATTCTTTTCAAAAGATAAAGGATGGTTTTTGCATATATTTTTGTCGGTCTGATCAATTCTTTTCCCAGCTTTCCTCTTATCTCTTCGGAAGGGAAGAGCTTACGTACCAACGAATATCCGTTGGAGTGAAGACCGCTCGAGGCTAATCCCAATAATTTGTCCCCGCTGCGGCATTGGCGGCCGTCTATGATTTTCTCCCGGCTTACCATGCCAACACAAAAACCGGCAAGGTCGAATTTATCCTTGGCATACATCCCGGGGAGTTCTGCTGTCTCCCCACCGATTAAAGCACATCCGGCTTCCTGGCAGCCTTTGGTTATACCTTTCATCAAGTCATAGAGTTTTTCCTTATCCAGTCTCCCGCATGCAATGTAATCCAGGAAAAACAACGGTTCGGCTCCCACAACCACCACATCATCCACACACATGGCCACAAGATCCAGGCCGATCGTGTCGTATTTGCCCAGCAAATCGGCGATCAACAATTTTGTGCCAACCCCATCCGTGGAGGAAACCAAAACCGGGTCTTTGATCTTTTTGATTCGGGGCTCGAACAATCCGCTAAATCCTCCCACTTTTCCAACAACTTCCGGACGGCTCGTTTTCTCAAGAAGAGGTTTTATTTTCTTGAGGAATGCATTAGCCCTATCGATATCGACTCCTGCTTTTTTATAGGTTATACCGGACACTTTTATCACCCTATCCTTGAAGGTATTCCCTTTATAGCACCCCATTCCTATCAAGTCAAACAAGTGGGGAAATCAAGATGTATTGGACTCCAAAAACAATATTCTAAGGCTCATTTTTTCCAGATATAAAAAGCAACTGAAATAAAATCAATGAGTTGCCTCAGCCAAGTTTCATTTATTAACATTTATTTTTTTTTTGATTTCGTGTAACCTTTTTTAAAAAGGCAAGTCTAAAAATATGAGCACCAAAAACCAAGGATTACATGACGTGAATTTATACTCCGACAACAGGCTTATGGAAGATGTTAAAGAAGGCAACGTCGAAAAAATGGCTGTGCTTTTCGAAAAACACCATGTCTCGCTTTTCAATTTCTTTATGCGCCTCACAGGAAACCGCAACATCAGCGAAGACCTTGTTCAAGAGGTATTCATGCGGATGCTGAAATATCGCTCCACATATCAAGGCCGGAGTAAATTCACGCTCTGGATGTACCAGATCGCCCGGAATGCCCACATCGACTTTTTAAGGAAGAAAAAGAACACGCTGTCCCTCGATGAACAATGGAGCGAACCCATTACATCGGAAGCCTCCCCAGCTGAAAAACTCGAAGGCGGTCAGGAGGTCCAGCTCATGCGGCAAGCCTTGGCACAACTTCCTTTAAAAAAGAGAGAGGTTTTGATCCTCAGCCGTTACCAGAACTTGAAGTACAAAGAAATCGCCGAACTCATGGACTGCCACATAGGGACGGTGAAGGCCCATGTCCACAGGGCCATAAAAGAATTGGGGAAAATTTATTTCGAACTCCAAGGAGGAACCGTGTCATGAGATGCGAAGATATAAAGAAAATTTTTCCGGACTTTCTCGTCGGGGACCTGGACCAGAGATCTGCGGAGGATATTCAATCTCATATAGCCGATTGTCCCGCTTGCAGGCAGGAACTGGAAGACCTGAGCGCAGTCTGGACAAAACTGGGCGTTCTCCCAGAAGAACACCCGAGCAACGGTTTGCGTGAACGATTCTACAGAGAACTCGAAGAATATAAAGCGGAGATGAATCGTGAGAGGCCCCTTCACCATTTGAAACAATTTTTCAGCAGTCTGTTTTATCGCTCTAGGAGCGGCCGTCCTGCCTATCAGTTTGCTCTCGGTTTTATTCCTCTATTCATAGGTCTATCGCTTGGTTATCTTCTATTTTCGGGAAGGCAAAATGCCGACCTCCGCCGAGAGGTTCAGGATATGCGGCAGATGCTGGCTGTATCCCTTTTGGACCAAAGATCTACCACCGAAAGACTCAGAGGAGTCAACCTGAGCTACGGCCTCAAGAACCCCGACAACAAAATGATCCAAGCCCTCCTCGATACCCTGAATAATGACTCCAACATCAATGTCCGGTTGGCAGCCGTGGATGCTCTTTATCTTTTTTACGACTCCCCTTCGGTCAGAGAGGGCATTATTCAATCTCTTTCCCAGCAGAATTCGCCGTTTTTACAAGTGGCTCTGGTCGATCTCCTCGTGAGCGTACAGGAGCGGCAAGCACTAGAATCTTTCAAGAAACTGATAGAGGCCAACCAACTCGATCCAAATGTTAAACAAAAACTGGAACAAGGTATCAAAGAACTTTCCTATTAAATGAGGATATCATGAAAAAAATATTTCCGGTCCTATTTATCGTTTTGTTGGTCGGGACATTTCTTCTTCACGGCGATAGTTATCGTGTGCAAAGAAAAGGAAAAGTCGACAGAACACTTCGTTTCCAGGAGCCATCCAAGCTGAAAGACCTTCAGGTGGACAACATCTTTGGGTCGATCGTAGTGACTGGGTATGACGGAAAAGAAGTCAAACTTATCGCCCATAAAACCCTCAAAGCACGCAACGAAGACCGGGCCCAGAAAGCGGAAAAAGAGGTGAAACTCGACATCACAGAAGAAGGGAACGTCATCGACATCTACGTGGACGGGCCTTTCAGGCATCAACACAACAAAAGGGGAAACTGGAGCGATCCCGGGTATGAGGTGCACTATGATTTTGATATCAAGGTTCCTCGAAAGACAAACATCTATTTAAAGACAGCCACGGCTGGGATCATCCAGGTTTCCAACATCGAAGGGGAATTCCAAGTCCGTCATGCTGACGGAAAAATTGTCATGAGTGATATCATAGGAGCCGGGATAGCCCAAACTGCGGCCGGCGATGTGAAGGTACATTTTGCAAAGAATCCGGATTCCGATTGTTCCTTCAAAACCGTTGCCGGCGATATCGATGTGGTGTTTCTGAAAAACCTTTCCGCCGACTTTCTGTTGAAAACCAGATACGGGGAGGCCTACTCGGATTTTCCCGTATCTCTCTTGCCTGTCCAATCATCGGCGACAGAGGAAAGAAAAAACGGAAAATACGTTTACAGGAGCAATGCCTCCGTGGGCATCCGCATTGGATCCGGCGGTCCGGAAATCAAAATGGATACCCTGACCGGGGATATTCTGATAAACAAAAAATAGTCTAGGAGGACAAAATGAAAAAAATCCATATTTATCTCAGCATTGTCACAATTTTTCTTTTTGCAGGAGCTTTTGCTTTTGCCCAACAGACAACCGGTGATCGAGTAAACGTATCGTTCAGCGATCCTTCCAAGCCGGGCTTTGTCAATGTCTATGTAGAGTCAGGATCTATTACCGTCAAGGGATACAACGGCAAAGATGTCGTTATCCAAGCAACCATCGGGGCAAAAAAGCCCACCGAAAAGGAACAAGAAAGTGAAATTCCTGAAAAAGCCAAAGGGATGAAGCGCGTCACGGCAAACCGAACCGGAATGGTCGTTGAAGAAGAAAACAATGAGATGAAAATTTATGTCGCCGCCCACGACGATAAGGTCAATCTCGACATACAGGTTCCATTCCGGACCTCTATGAAACTCCGCAGCACTGACAACGGAGATATGCTTGTGGAAAATGTGACCGGTGAGATCGAAGCCTCGAACAGTGACGGGAACTTGACTTTGAAGAATATTTCAGGATCAGCCGTTGCGCACGCTTATGATGGGGAACTGGTTGTTACCTTTAATCAAATCGATCCGGGGAAACCCATGTCCTTTTCCTCCTACGATGGGGACATCGATGTGACCTTTCCCTCCACGGTGAAGGCCACTGTCATGATCAAAACGGACGACGGCGAAGTCTACAGCGACTTCGATATCGATCTGAAAGCGAACCAAAAGCAACGGGTAAAAGATGAGCGAAAATCCGGAGGACGGTACAGGATCAGTTTCGGTGAGTATGTTACAGGCACCATAAACGGCGGAGGACCGGAATTCCAGTTCGTATCCTACGACGGAAACGTCTACATCCGGAAAAAATAACTCCAGCAGAATTAGAAAATTAGAAGGGGGTAGGCTCAAAGGCCTGTCCCCTTTTTTTATATTCTTAGTACATTCTGGCTTCTATCTCTGAATTGAATATCAGTAGGTTTTTTTTTAAAATGTATAAAGCATGGGGAGATATTTTCTATCGTATTTCTAATCTCAGCTTTTCCGGAATATCTTTTCGGTTGGGATACAAGTTCAAATTCAATCCGCAATATACCCAGCGCGGTGAGTCACCTTGTATTTTTTACCTTTGACCTTCACTTCAATCTTTTTAAACTTTCCATCTGCAACATAATTCTTAGGGGTGTAATACAACAAATAATAATTTTCAGAGGCTTCAACTGCTTTCTCAAATAGAAACTCCGGACTGGAGGAGCTATCTACCGTTCCCCCCGTAGCATCGGCTAATGTCTTAAATGCATTAAAAACATCCTAGGAAGATTCTTGCATTGTGATATTGGGAGCCGTCTCAGCTATCTTTGTGAAAAACATAAAATGAGCGGAAATTGAAGAATCTGCATAAGCTTGTCTGACCTTATCAACATCAAAAGAAGAGCCTCTTGCGTATAATCCTGTGATATTTTCGAGTGCCATATACATGGCCGGGTCCTCTTGCATCAAATTTGAATTTTGAAGTATTATCCTATGTTCAACTTGAGGGATGTATTCTCTCTGGTAGAGAAGAAAAACAATTTTCTGCCCATCTATTTCCTTAATCGATGTGCCCAAATCTATGAGTCTTTTCTGGCCAACTCCTCTTATCTGTTCCAGCCTCTGCAAATTAGTTTCATAAGCTGGAATTAATAATTTGAGGCCCTCATTTCCATCTGATGTATAAATTGAAGTCCCAAAATCATCTAATATGTTCGCTCCACGTGCACCAAAAAAAACTACCATTGCCCGAACGATTTTTTTCATTTCATCCATAAGACTTCTATATTTAGAGTTGCCTATCCCGATATCCTTTTTCACAATGCTCCACAATGCTTTTCCCATTTCCTCTTTTGTTTTGTTCTTGAATGATTCGGCTTTCAATCTGTAAGTCTTAACAGGAGTCATAATTTGGAGTGTATCCTCAGGCTGGATGACATTTTGGAAGAAATGTTTAGCGACTTCTTTTATCTGGGGCGCATAATCCAAAAGTTCAAAGACAAGAAAAAAATGCCTATTATGAAGATTCCCTTTTTCATTTGTTCACCCCTCCATATTCTGTCTTTTTTATTATAATGCAAAGACCATGCCAAATAAAGGCCAGAGGTATTAACAGTAATATTGGATGGATTTTTGTCCTGAATTCTGTACAGATATCACTTTGGAGGACTCAAAATCAGCATGAACTGGATCTATAATTGTGAAAAATAAATAGAAAAAGCGTAGTCTGCTGCGTTTTAAGCAGCCGTTCGCTGAGTGCGGCCGCGGAGAAAATCGATCATCTTGGGAACAACCAGAGGAACAACATCGGGGAGCATGTGGGGCATCAAGTTGTCCATGACTTTGGGCATCATGTCGGGCATCTGTTCCTGCATGTAATCGGGCATCGGGATCATCTCGCCCACACGCTCCAGCATGGTGGGCATAACCTTGGGCATCATCTTGGGGAGAAGCTTCGGAAAGAGCACGGGAAACACCGGCTTCATCATGGCGAATAGGGCATCCCCCACGAATCCCAGCTTTCCGACAAAACGCATCATGCCTCCCATTCCCAGGGGCATGGCATCCAGCATATCGGGCCACATGGTGTCCATCAGGTTGGCGAATCCCTGCGGTGTCATCAACGCGATCATGCCTTCGAAAACGGCCCACTGCCTGGCGACTTCAGGGCTGGGATCTTTGAATTCCTTGCCCAATCCTTTGCAGGCAAAGGCAGCCAGATCATGGATATTGACCGGCAGGTTCTTCTTGTCCTTGCTCACACGCAGCTGAAATTCACAGCAGGGACAAAGAGCCAGGACTGTATCGGCGTTGATCTCCTCTGCTTCGTCCAACCGGGATTTCCCGATGTCGTAGGCCACTTCCGGTTCTTTGATCAGGGTCAAAACGCTTCCGCAGCAGTGTCCATCGTCCCGGTTGTGGGCCATCTCCTCGAATTTGACTCCGGGAATGGCTTTGATAACCTCTCGTGGCTCATCGTACACACCAGAGACTCTTCCGATGTGACAGGAGTCATGCCAGGTGACTTTTTGCTCGACAGGATGGGTAAACTGGAATTCCCCGCTCCGGATCTTCTCGGCGATCACCTCGCTGTAGTGCTTCGTCTGGATATTGTATTCGAGCCCCAGCTTTTCCGCCCATTCCTTATACGTGTGCCGCCACATCATGTCGCAAGCCGGACAGGATGTGATGACCGTATCCGCGCCTGCCGCCTGCACGGCTTTTATATTTTTTGTGATAATATCGGCAAAAACATCCCACTTTCCCGCCACAAGCATCGGCGTCCCACAGCAATTTTCAACATTGCCCAGGTAGCTAAAATCCACACCGGCAGCATCCAATAGGGTCACGGCAGCTGCTCCGATATCATGCTCGACATAGGAAGCGGTGCACCCGGCAAAATAAACGTTTTTGCTCTTGAAGTCAGGGCTGTGTTTCGACCACAGGTCTTTAGGGAACCATTCGGTCCGGTTCTTTCGGTATCCGGCCCAAATATTTCCCTCTGCCTGAAGGGCTTCAGACATCAACTCAAACGGAGGAAATGTCATCTTTTTGTCTTCATGTATCAATATGCCGCGCAGCTTCATCCAGGAAGGCTCGATAGGCAGCGCAGCCGAGCAGCGCAGGTTACAGAACTCGCAGGTTGTGCACACCAGCATGGTGTCGACCATGAACTGGTCCCATTTCACTTTTCCCTCCATGTACTGGCGCAACCAGTACCACTTCCCTCTGGGTGATTGGCTCTCCCAGCCGCGGCCGAAAAACTGATCGCATTCATCCAAACAATACCCGCATTGGGAACAGGCATAGGCATACCAGGCCACATCGGGTGGAATTCCACGGACAGGCTTCTCGAATCGCTCTCCAACCTGGGTAACGACCGTGTTACCAAAAGGACGGATCATCGGTTCGAAAACACTTGCTACGCTCAACGCCTTGCCGACGGGCTTGCCCCCAAAAACCTTATCAGGGTTGAGAATCTTGCGGGGATCGACCTGCTTCTTGAAGGCTTCGAGTTTCCTCACTCTATCCTTTCCCAAGATTTTTTCTTTTTTATGCGTAAAATACAAACCAGTAGAGTAAGGGCGCCCGCCGTGTTTTTCAGCGATTTTCATGATGCTCAGCACCAGGCCAAAAACAAAATTATACGAAAACTTTCTTTGGTCGCTGGGAATAAATCCCAAGATGACGGCCTCGGGTTTCCCATCCCTTCCCTTCTTGATAATAACGCCTTCCTTAACCACGGGCTGATTGATTTTGTCTTCGATCTCCTCCATTACATCCCCGAGCTTGTCCAGAGGCACCACAACTTCCGCAGGCACCAAAGAGGGGCCCAGCCGCTTGACCACCATCAATTTGAACCTTTCCTTCCATTCATGATCCGCGATTTCCTGCTTGAGCACTTCTCCTTCGCAGGCTTTGACGATCTCTGTAAGTTTCGGCACAATTTTGTCGCTATCTTTTTTGCGATAGGCAATGGTTGCGATATAGGCTGCAGGCAGGATCACCTTGTGCTCCACCGGATGACCGTGGTGGGTCATCACAGGCGCACGATTCTTCATCTCTGCCATCCGTGGGTTTATGAATACCAGCGACCAGATAGAAAGATTCTGGTCGATAAATTTCTGGAAAATTTCCGCAAGCTTGTCCGCATCCGGACAGGCAATGGCGGCAACGCCAAGATCGGTAAGATTCTGAACCCGTATGGTCATCTGGCTAATAATACCAGTCGTTCCCTCTGCATCGGCCACCACTTCCAGTTCTTTTCCCGACATTTCTTTGACTTCCCCGCTCGGAAGAATAATCCTGACTCTTTCTACATTCTCCGAAAACCAGCCATACTCATATGATCCAATACCGGCGCCGCCCTGGGCAAGCCAACCACCGGCGGAAGAAGAAGGATAACTCGTGGGATACAGCCGAATAACCAATCCTTCAGGCGTCAGTTTTTTGTCCAATTGTTCCCACGTAATCCCAGGCTGCACAGTGACCGTTTCTTTTTGGGCATCTATGGCAAGAACATCTTTCATCTTGTAAAAATCCACGACTATTCCCCTGCGCGTCGGGATGATTCCTCCGTATCCGGAAGATCCCTTTCCCCGGGGAACGAGCGGAATTTTTTCCTGGGCAGCCCAGCGCACCAGTTCCAATAATTCCTCTTCACTCGTTGGCTGGACGACAGCATCAGGCACAGTTTTTCCGATCAAAGGCTTAAATAAACCCGGAATAGCCGCGATATCATGACTGTATAACATTCTTTCGGTGGGATTGAAATTGGCATTTGGTCCGAATTTTTCTTCGAGCCAATTTTTGTTCTTTTTGTTCAATCTTGCCATCTTCCTTCTCCTCCTTTTTCATTAGGAACCTCTGTCAAAATAACAAAAATGAAAACAGAAGAATAAATGATATAAAGACTATATTATATTAGAATATTATTATAGGTAAACATACTTATTATATAGGAATGGTACAAATATATCAAGAAAAAGGCACAAAAATCAACCGTGTTGAATGGTGCTCGATTCCGTCAGGGATTTGTTTGAAGATAAGGTTTATTTGAGTCCCTCCAGAGCCTTTTTCGCTTCTTTATAATCCGGCTTCAGAACAAGGGCTTCTTGATAGGCTTGTTTGGCCAAATCCAACTGTCCCTTCCTTTTATAGGCTTCCCCCAAAAAGAAAAAAGCCTCCGGGAAAGAGCCTTTTCTGCTCGCCAGCTTCAAATCCTCGATGGCACCGTCCACATCGCCGCCGAATCCTTCAGGGGCCATCAGCCGGCCGACACCTCTACCAAAACGAGCCCTCACATTGTTTGGGTCCAAATCCAAAGCTGTTTCGAACTCCTGCATGGCTCCCATGCCGTACCTGATCATGTCTGCCGGATTGTCTGATTCAGCTAGGGTGCCCAATATGCTTCCCTTCCAAGCATGCAACTCTGCATTCTCCGGTTGCGTCGCGATCAGAGAATCGATGGCTGTCAGCGCTTCCTGGAATTTTTTTTCGTTATACAGCTTTTCGACCTGTTCGAGCGACACATCGGAAGAAGCTGTTGCTATTTCAGAAGAACCCCCAGGAGCAGGCGCTTTTGGCGCAGATTTTTTTCCCATGAATTGGGGAAGCATCTGGAGCAGGACAGGAAGCATTTCCTGCAAAAAAGAGGGTTTTTTTTCTTCCAGGGGAAAAAGCTCAACTCGGATATCTTCTCCCTCGATGATCAATACTCCTAAAGGTATGGTCTTGCCTCCCATGCCACCGCCAAATCCCATCATGGCACCGCCGGCGCCCAATCCGTAGGAAATCTTGGAGAACGGGACAATTATGACATCCTGAATCCGTATGGGTTCCCCGATCACAGAATCGACTTTTATAATCGATATGATCTTATCATAACTCATGAACGCTTCATCAGCAGCCGACTTTGTCTGTGCCTGAATTTGGCCCGAGGACAGCCACAATACCACACACATTGCGATAATAACGTGTTTCATCTTCATGACAACCTCCTCACTTGCGGGGAACTTTTCCCACAGGTATGAACTTGACCCCTGCTTTGCTGATAACCACAAATCCTAGGGGTCTGGCTTCTCCGCCAAAACCAAACCCAAGCGCTCCCATCTGCGGTTGCCCAGCCGGCCCTCCCCCGCCGCCGCCAAAACCCACATCGATCATGATGATCGGGACGATGGTAACGTTCCCGACCTTGATCGGCTTGCCAACCGCCTTTTTTATATTCAGGCTGTCGGACAAGCGATCTGTCATTCCCTTTGTGAGCATTGCCACAGGACTGATGGTCTCACCCTCGGGTTTCTGTTTTTCTTGAGCCATCGATATCCCAACCACAAAGAAGACGGCCGCAAAAATCACCACAACTTTACAGATCCATGTGCTTTTCAATTGAAACCTCCCTTAAAAAATTAGTATTAAATACCAAAAGATCTATCCTGAGATTGCATTCAATAGCCTATACGAAGCTTTTTAGGCAAAGGTTTATGCCATTTAAAAATCAGATTTCCTGAAAACCTTTTTCATCTGGCTTGCTTTCTGGATCCTTTTTTCCTGTGGCGAAACTCCGATCCCGGGAAGATCGGGGACTTTGATGGTTCCCTGAGGTGTGATGTCGATTGGTGGGTCGATCAAATCTTCTGCATAATACCGTTTGCTTGCAGAAAGATCATGTGGAAACTTGAAATTAGGAAGGGTGGCAAGATGGATATTATGAGCTCGCCCAATACCCGACTCCAGCATTCCCCCACACCAAACAGGCAGGGAATTCTTCTGACAAACATCATGGATCTTTTTGGATTCGATGATACCCCCCACTCTCCCGGCCTTGATGTTGATGACCCGGCAGCTCTCCATCTCGATCGCTTTTCTCGCTGTCTCCGCGCTTGTTATGCTTTCATCCAAGCACAGAGGTGTTTGCACTTCTTTCTGCAATCGGGAATGGTCCCATAGATCATAAGGCGCAAAAGGTTGCTCGATCATCTCGAGGCAGAATTCATCCAGCTCTTTGAGTGTTTTTTTGTCGTCCAGACTGTAGGCACCATTGGCATCTACCTGCAATCGGATTTCCGGAAATTTCTCCCTCACTTTTTGGCAGATCGCAACATCCCAACC